>Ga0265338_10006614_pt1 | contig 14683 bp, 20 predicted proteins | sample 42126metaG_FD_193579 | JGI IMG/M metagenome (GOLD analysis project Ga0265338, IMG submission 193579) | Rhizosphere microbial communities from Carex aquatilis grown in University of Washington, Seatle, WA, United States - 4-21-26 metaG | ecosystem: Host-associated > Plants > Roots > Rhizosphere... | reverse complement strand
AAAAAGCTGGCAAAGACCTAAACGAAGCTATCATGCCCATCGGCGCCAAAATGTACGAGGCCGCCCAGAAAGAGGAAGCGCCGGCTGAAGCCGAAGGCGATAAGGACGACAAGAAAAAGAAACCAGCTAAAGACGAACCCATAGAAGGCGAAGTTGTCGAAGACGAAAAGACGGAGAAAAAAGAAGATGAAAAATAAACTAGACTACAAAGATTTTGACGAAGAAAAATTAGAGAAGCTTAGAGTTGAACTTGAAAAACTAACCTCACAAGGAAAAGTGGACTGGTTCGTAGGCAAGTACATATATGATCTTGGTCAATATCTTCGCGCAGTAGTTGAAAAGCTAGAGGATTTGGAGAAATAATGAGCCTTAGTCCTTGGGATATTTTAGATAGATCTACAGCAGCACTAACTGCCGTTGATTTTTTGAGTAAAGGACTAAGCTATGCCTATAAAAAAAATTAAATCTAGCCGGCTAAATATATGAATTTGTTACAGCATACCCTAACCAGACAGGAAGCACAGAATGTCTAAATGGTCGGACGGAGCTGAACTCCTACAAAAACTAATTTCTGCGAAAGAACTCATACCTGCTAGAAATGATTTGATCAATTTGCAACAAACCATGTTTAGTCTCCAGTCTGACCAGATTAAATTGGTTGACCAAAACCAAAAGCTTAAAGAAGAAAATGCTAACTTGAGAAAGAAGAAAGAATATAAATATGCCGATGGGCATAGTTATATGATTAACCCAGATAATCCGAGTTTGAAGCTATGCCCAACCTGCTTGAATAGGGACAATTTTGAAAATCCCATGCAAGACTATGATAGCGGTGGCTATTGTCATACTTGCAAGAAAGCAGTGGAGTAGAAATGAGACCAGCTAACTTTCTGCGTTATATAGTTCTGCCCGCAGCAGCAATAGCCGCGGGAGTTAAGCTAGGCATTAAATATGCCCAAGACCACTACGTAGTCAAAGACAAGAAGTTCATCGAGGGTGAAGTAGCCCCGAAAGGCAAAAAATGAAGACTAATTTTTGCCAACTACAGCTAACGTGTGCCAATAAAGAAGAAGCCTATAAAATCGCAAACACTTTACTAGTTAAGCATTTAGTGGCTTGCGTAAAACAAATTCCAATAACTTCGGATTTCCATTGGCAAGGTAAAATAGATAAAGCAGCCGAAATTCTGTTACTTATGGAAACCAAGGTGGATTTATTTGAACAAATTGAGGCAGAAGTAGCCAAACTGCATAGTTACAAAACTTTTGTATTGGCGGCTGTGCCTATTGTGAAACTTTCCAAAAACGCAGAGGGCTGGATAGAGGGCGAGGTAAAAAATGCTAGATAGACTTACTGTAGATGAAAGGTTCGCGGATATTGTTTCAACGCTCGCAGCCGCTGACCCCGAGCTGGAAGAACATTTTAGGGTTCGGATGTTTGGCAGTGAACAAGATAGAATAGATAGAGCAGAGGCAGATGCCGACACAGAGTTCATGACTAGGGTACACTACGATCTTGACTCTCATGCCTACGGTCTGGCGGTGGGTCGCTGCGTAGCAAATTTAGCTGATATACAGGTGGGGAGTGACTTTTTCCGTGGCAGATAAACGTGATTATTATGAAGTCTTAGGCGTTGGTAAAAACGCTAGTGCCGACGAACTTAAAAAAGCCTATCGTCGCCTTGCTGTGCAGTACCACCCCGACCGCGGCGGCGATGAAGGCAAGTTTAAAGAAGTTAGCGAAGCCTACGAAGTCTTAAAGGACGATTCTAAACGCAAACGCTACGATCAATTCGGCCACGCTGGGGTCGGCAGCAGTGCCGCCAGCGATGGTAATCCATTTGGTGGTTTTGGCGGGTTCCAGGGTGCCGAAAACGTTAACTTTGACTTTGGCGACTTAGGTCTAGGCGATATTTTTGGCAGCTTCTTTGGTGGCCAAGCCACTGGCGGACGCGGCCAGCGAACCTCGCGTGGTCGCGATGTAGAAACAGATATCGAAATAACCTTCGAGCAAGCCGTCTTTGGTACAGAAGTAGACCTGCGTCTTTCTATGGAAGACACCTGCGAACATTGTAAAGGTAGCCGCACAGAGCCGGGCTACGAACTCAAAACTTGCGATAACTGCAAAGGCACTGGCCAGGTTACCAACGTTATGCGCACGGTCTTCGGAAACATCCAACAGGCCGCCCCTTGCCCGGTTTGTAAAGCCCGCGGCAAAATCCCCGAAAAAGAATGCACGATTTGCAAAGGGCATGGCACAAAGCGCAAAACTCAAACTATTGGCCTTAAAGTTCCGGCTGGTATTGATGACGGTGCAGTCATTCGCTTGCGCGAGCACGGCGAGGCTATTGCCGATGGTTCAAAGGGCGACCTATATGTAAACATTAAAGTTAAACCTCACAAAAAATTCACGCGGGAAGGCGACCTAATACTATCTAGCGAGCATATTTCTATGGTTGAAGCAGCTCTTGGCACAGAAATCGAGGTCAATACAGTTGACGGCCCAGTAACCATGAAAGTTCCCGCTGGCACCCAAAGCGGAACCGACTTTAAGCTCTCTGGCCACGGAGTCCCGCATCTTAATAAGAGCAGCCGCGGTGCCCACATTGTGACTATTCGTGTAGATACGCCAACTAAGCTTTCACTGGAACAAAAAGAAATCCTGGAAAAGCTGCGCTCGGCTCATGGCAAGAAGGGTTTGTTTAACTAGAACGCTTGATGGAGCAAACCGCCCCATTCTACAACCGTAAAGCCTTGCCTCACTGGCGCACTAAACTGCTCGGGCGCCAGACTATATGGTTGGTTTAGTCCCTCGAAGTCTAAGAAAGTTCTAATAAGTGTTTGTGGGCGCGGGGAAATATTGAGCGGCGCTAAGCCGTTCATCTGCCCGGTGTCTAACCAGCTTAGGCGGATATATGGTTTGTCGACACTTGCAAGTTTAGGACCCCAGAAGGCCATAAAGTCATTTATCTCGGTTGTCTTAAATCCTTGTTCGGCCAACTGCAGCCTAACAGTTTTTATCGCCTGGTCAGTCGGCACGATGGTGCCGTTAGTAATTTGCGGATATGCACCCAAGCCGTAGCCTTCCCAGAACAAGCTAGAATAAACACGGTTTTGGTATGTAAGCTGTCCGTTGGGATGCGCCAGAACGTTCTGCCAGCCGTTAGTGCCATAGGTCGGATCAGATTTAGTAATTGTGGCGCCAACTTTTACGGAAACGTTAGTGTTCTTTGCTGGGTAAAGATAGATAACTGGCTTGCCGCAGCCGCCTCTTATGAACATATCGTCGCGTTGGAATACAACGTATTCGTTAAAGCTATTCTGAGCCAAGATGTATGAATGCTTATCGGTTATTTGCTGCAAGGATAGGTTTTTCAAAGAGCTATCTTGTAGGGCATCGCCCGTACCGTAGTCTTCAAATATGGCTTGGGCCAAGTCTGAGCCGGCTGCGACCTGATAAATGCCTTGACCTTGTTTTGACACGCCAACCTTTATTAAATCGGTAGTCCCCAGACCGTTCCCGATCACATAGCCTCTCGAGCCGCAGCCTTGGCCACCACTGAAGTACTTGTTCGAGTTATCCTCGCCGCTCGTCCAGGTAATTGGTAGGTTGTCGGTCGTAGATGAAAGCTCGCCGGCTAACTTATATGACACAGAGAACAAATTCTTATACGTGGCGTATATCTCTACTACGTTAAAGGCGCTACCAGGCTTGGCTATCACCTCGTAGTAAGTTAAACCGTCTACATCGGCTAGTTTATGGATGGTGCTTGGGTCTTTTACGTCTCCATAAAAGACACCACGAATAGAAACTAAACCGTTTTGCATAAAGGCTGCGTTGGCCTCAGAGGTAGACTGGCCAGCCGTGCCAAAATCGTTAGTCAACTTCTGGCCTTTAACGGTGGCGCTCCCGGGGAAGGTTACATCTTCTAGCTTAGAGGTTAAATCTATACTAACGTTCGATGACAAGGAGCCGGCAACCGCATCTTTCTGAGATACGAGCCAATCGTCCATCTGAGCTAGTAGCTTATAAGTTCCATCGCTAGAGCCTAGAGCAAAAAGGGCAAGCGTGCCTTCGCCGTCAGGTACATATATGATAATAATTTTCGATCCGTCTATGGTTGTGCCTATCTGATAATAGTTGATGTCCGATAGTGCTACCGATGGTCCGCAGTCTGTAGCTTTGTTCGTAGTCGTGTCAAAGCCACTACAGGTTTGACCAAAAATGTCCGTATTTTTAAAGATGCTAATTCCGCTAAGCTGTTTTGGTGAATCTAGGTATTGATTACTCTTTAGTGTAGAGGCAGGGGGTAGTTTTGCTGCAGCCTGGCTCTTGCTGACAGTTTTGGTTGGTTTAGTTGCGTGATAATGCCGGTAAACACCATAAGATGCAGCACCTATCAGGACCACCAACAGGAGGATGCTTAGGATAAGTAGTTTTTTGTCGTGACGTATTTTGCCAAAGAAGCGGTGATGACGGGGTTCTTTGGGGGCATGATCTGGTGCAACAGAGTCTTCTGTGTGATTAACATCTATAGCTTCTGGTTCGGCTGTATCTGTATCATCTTGCATATGCTTAACCTTTATTTAAACTCTATAGCTCGGGTGTTATTAAGTAAAGCAAAAAACATTTCAAAATTTTTTTCTGGCAGTGCATAATAAGCTTATGCTCGCTAACAAAAACCAAAAAGGTTTTGTCCCAATGGTAGTCGCCATATTGCTGGTTTTGGCAATTGTTGTCTGGGTAGCCTTTCAACATGTCTCAAGCGTCCAAAAATAAAGATAATTTTAATAGATAATCAGTTCGCCCGTTAATAAATCCAAATAGTCTAGAATATTGCTTTTTTCATCAAATAATTATATAATCTGCGAGTCATGGATAGCAAAGTAGTTGGTGCATTTGAGAACGTTAGTTTCCCGGATTTCGGGATTTTTGACGTTGTTGCCAAAGTGGACACCGGTGCCCTAAGCGGTGCCCTACACGCCACAGCTATCCACGAAGTAGATTTACCGACCGGCCAAAAAGCAGTCAGTTTCTTACCTTATGGCCATGAACCCCGAGTAGAAGTTGCCGATTTTCATAAAAAAATGGTCAAAAGCTCCAATGGCACAACAGAAGAGCGTTACGTAATATCAACGATTGTCGTCATACGCGACGTCCAGTATCCAATCCATATTAGCCTGTCTGACCGCAGCAATATGATGAAGGGTGTTTTAATAGGTCGTCGCTTTCTGCGAGCCCACGGATTTTTGGTTGACGCCAACGAGGGCTCGCAGTATCGTTACGAAGTAAAGGAAGACTAATGAAGATAGCTATTTTATCCAAAGGCCCAGGCAATTACACAACCAAGCGGTTAAAGCAGGTTGCACTTGAACGCGGGCACGAAGTGCTCGTAGTTAACTATGCCGAATGTTATATGGCGGTAGAAAAGGGCAATCCAGTTGTTTATTACCAGGGCGAAAAGCTCACCGGCATTGATGCCATAATCCCGCGGATTGCCCAAAGCTATACCCGTTATGGCTCGTCTGTTGTGCGCCAGTTCGAGATGCAAGGCGTATATACAACCGCGAGCTCAATTGCCATTACCCGTTCGCGCGACAAACTACGCACCTACCAGCTGCTGGCTAAAGCTGGCGTTGGTATTCCAAAGACTGTTTTTGCCCGTGAAACTGCCCACTTCGAGGAAGTTATCGAGCTTATTGGTGGTGCGCCGGTAATTATTAAGGTTGCGCGTGGCACTCATGGCAACGGCGTAGTTCTGGCCGAAACCCGCAAAGCCGCCAAGGCTGTAATGCAAGCCTTCTTTGTAGAGGGCGTGAACTTTCTGGTACAGGAATTTATAGAAGAATCAGCCGGCTCTGACATTCGCGCCCTAGTTGTTGGCGGCCGAGTTATTGCCAGCATTAAGCGCCAAAGCCTTGACGATGATTTTCGCTCCAACACCCACCAGGGTGGGATAGGCAAAGCCGTTAAACTGACTGAAGAAGAAGAGAAAACAGCCATCAAGGCTGCTAAGGCCATGGGATTGCCAATTTGTGGCGTAGACATGATGCGCAGCAAACGTGGACCGCTGGTGCTAGAAGTTAATTCGTCTGCCAGTATCAAAACTCCAGAGCTAGTTACTACCCGCGACGTAGCTACAAAGATTCTTGAATACGTAGAACAAAACGCCAAAGGCCGCCACAAAAAAGACCGCGTCGGCGCCTAAAATATTGCCACCCTTTCTCTATTAGTACATAATATAGTTAATGACAGAGGTTGTTCACAAACCAGTTGAAATCGTATTGGTCCGTCATGGCCAGAGCGAGGGCAATGTAATTAACCATCGACTAAAAGCCGGAGAAGATATCGTAGTGCCTGGATATCGTGAAAGGCATGAGTCTCTTCTGCGTTTAAGTCCTCTTGGTGTGGAGCAAGCCAGAGCCGCGGGCTCATGGGTGTTGAAAAATGTTATAGAACCAGCCGATTATAATTTTAGACTCATGACCTCGCCCTACAATCGGGCAATGGAAACCGCTGTAGAAATGGGTATAAGTGATCTTTGGGAACCACGTTTGGAACTGCGAGAAAGAGAGTGGGCAGAGGCAGCCTACCTTTCGCCAGAAGAACGACGTGAAGCCTTTGAACGTAATGAACAGTTACGCCAAATGAGCTATTATTTCTGGCCACCTCCTGGAGGCGGCGAGTCAGTGGCGAGAATGGTAGACAATAGAATCAAGGCCAACCTAGGCACTCTCTACCGGGAAGATGCCGGTGCTGGCGCTATTATGGTCACGCACGGTGAAACTATGTGGGGGTATCGTGTTCCCCTAGAAAAACTTCACCCCTTGGAATTCAATGAGCAAGACAGAGACCCGGCCTACCATATCCCTAATTGCATGATTATTAGATATAAGCGACAAGACCCCCGCAGTGGGGAAATGCTAGAGCATTTTGAATGGCGTCAAGCGGTTTGTCCTTGGGACGCTAGCCAATCCTGGGCAGAAGGTGAATGGGTTAACGTTCAGGCTGGCCGTAGAAATGTGCCAACTAGCCAACTACAAAATTGGTACGAAGCATATCCGCCTTTAGAGATTCCTGAATAAATACTTAACTTGTTAACTATTCATGTAGAAGTAGTTTTAAGGTAGAATAATGCTTATGGCAGATATTATCCTGGCCGCCATTATTTTAGTTCCGCCACTACTTACTTATTTTCTAAAAAGCAGTGCCGCGTTAAGCTTTTTGGCGCTTTGCGCCGGATTTGTTTTAAGCACCTCTGTAGTTGGTGATTTAAAACATCTGCTAAGCCAAACAAACCTAAGTGTTACCAACCAAACCTTGGGTTTAGCGCTCATAATCACTCCTTTTCTATTGACCATACTATTTACCCGCAAGCACAGCAGTAAGGGTCTTGGTCTCATATTTCAGTTAGCCACTGCACTTTGCGCCGGCGGTTTGCTAGCACTCTCTATTGGGCCGCTTATGGGCAGTAGTCCAAGCTTCGACATAACCCAGTCGCAATTCTGGACAGACCTTAATAAAATCCAGGCCGGTTTAATTGGTGCTGGCACTATCTTAAGTTTGCTAGTAATTTGGTTTGGCGGGCATAAACCCCACAAAAAACATTAACAGCTTGCGCTAACCCAGCGCTTATGCTAAATTTTCTAGTGATGCACGGAAATAGGACGACCGCAAAATGAAAGCGGTTACCCTCATTTCTGAAGAACAGCCCTTCGGGGCTGTTTTTTTATGCTCCAGAGTTAATTAAAAGGAGGTTACGATGACCAACAACTATAAAGGAGTCGAAGATTCGGCAGCATTTAGCGAAGTAGTAAATAAACTTCGGAAGTTCTGCTTAGGCAAAGGCTTTCGAGAGGTTAGTACGCAGGATAGGCTGAGTATTCTGGCGGCCTGCGAAGATCCAGACACAGTAGCAACTTACAATTACGCCGGTCAAACCTGGCCCCTGCCGCAGACCGGGCAGATGTGGTTGGAGCACGAACTACTCACTCAGCCAGATGTGCCTGGAGTTTTTTGCGTAAGCACTAGTTATCGCAACGAACAAAACCCAGTGCCTGGGCGCCACAAGATAATATTCCCCATGTTCGAGTTTGAGCTAAAAGGAAGCATAGGGGATTTGCGCAAGTTCGAAACTGAACTACTCGAATATCTCGGTTTCGGGAGTCGCAAAAAGTATTATTTCAAAAAATATGACGAGCTAAAACGCCACTACAAAACCCGGGAATTAACTCACAGACACGAAAATAAAATGCGCGAAGATTTTGGCCCAGTGGTTTTTTGTAGCGAATTTCCCACGTATACTTCACCTTTCTGGAATATGAAGAAAAAGGGCGCTAGTCATGCGCACAAAATCGACGTCATTCTTAACGGCAACGAAACAATTGGTAGTGCCGAGCGCAGCACATCGCCTAAAGAAATGTCTCACGAGTTTTACACTATTAGCCAGGGTAAGTATGCTCAAAAATTATTTGACCTGTTTGGCAAAGAACGCGTAGAAAGTGAGCTACAAGACTTCTTGTCGCTAAACTTCTTCCCGCGCTGCGGCGGCGGTATTGGCCTTACCCGACTTATAGACGCTACCAAAGCTTTAGCCTAAAAATTGCAACTTCCCCAGATTGACTTTTTTGCTAAAAAACAGATAATATAAGGTGTTTCGTCGGGATCGAGGCGACGGCTTACATAAGTTTGCAAGGGCAACTTATCTCCAGCCTTGGCTCGCTTCCTCCTCCTAGTTTCACAAACTTTCAGTTTGCAAAACTATAAAGACGATTAATAAAACCCCGCGATTCTTTAAGGAAAAGAGCAGAGCCGGTTCGCCTGGTCGAATCCGAATTTATTTCGGAAGGCCCTGGTGAGAAAAACCTGGGTTTGTCTCATATTTGCGGGCCCTTAGCTCAGTTGGTAGAGCAGAGGCCTTTTAAGCCTCGTGTCGCGGGTTCGAGCCCCGCAGGGCCCTCCATTTTAAACGCCTACTTTTTAGTAGGTTTTTTAATTTAAGCTCAAGCACTTAATTTATAGACCGCTTTTTGGCATCATAAATGCTAATATGCACCGTTTTAATAGGACCACACTGATTACTGCTGGTTGTTTTGCTGCGCTTGCTGGCATTGGTTTGGCCCGGAAAGCCGAGTTTCACCCGTCAGACATAGTTTTGATCTTTTGGCCGGTACTCTTGCTGCTTAAAAAGCGCACTACTCTAAGCCTCATTATAATAATCCTGCTGGGTTTGGCGTTGGGCCTGTGGCGAGGTGGCATATACGAACAAAAATTGACCGACCTAAGGTCTTTATCATTCAGGCCAGTAACAATTCAGGCAACCGCAAACAGCGACTCAGTTTATGGCAGTAACTCACAAGCCCAATTTACTGTTAATAATATCGAACTTCTTGAACCCTCTCAAAAACCACTTGCAGGCACGTTCAAAATAAGTGGCTTTGGTATAAAGATGGTTTACCGTGGCGACCGTATTCAGGCGACAGGCAAACTTTATCCAACCCGCGGGTCCAATCAAGCCAGCATTGGCTACGCTCGCTTGCAGGCAGTCAGCCCTGGGCACAATTTGTTTGCGGATCTATCTCGTAAGTTTGCTTCTGGTATGCAAAATGCTTTGCCAGAACCTCTAGCTAGTTTTGGACTTGGTTTACTAGTAGGCCTTAGGAGCATAATGCCACCAGATATTCTCAGTCAGCTAACTACTGTTGGGCTGGTTCACATCGTAGCAGTTAGCGGCTATAACTTAACAATATTAGTACGCGTCGTGAGCCGTTTGCGCCTAAGCTCTAAATACCAAAAGCTAGTTTTATCACTTGGTCTAATTACGCTATTTGTGTTAGTCACTGGTTTTAGCGCCTCGATTGTTCGTGCGGCAATTGTCAGTGTACTTAGCCTATGGGCGGCTTATTATGGCCGACACATAAAGCCGATAGTGCTCATTAGCTTTGCAGCTGCACTGACCGGTCTTGCAAACCCTTTCTATGTCTGGGGAGACCTAAGCTGGTATCTGTCCTTCTTGGCATTCTTCGGCATTCTTATCATTGCGCCGACTATTCAAGCCCGACTTTTTTCACGCCAGCCAAAAATTATAACCTCAGTACTTCTAGAAACCCTTAGTGCAGAGCTAATGACCCTGCCGCTAATCATGCTAAGTTTTGGTCAGTTATCGATTGTCTCGCTTCTGGCTAATTTGTTAATAGTTCCGTTGCTGCCACTAGCCATGTTGCTTTCCGCAATCGCTGCATTTACGGGCCTGCTGATTCCCCAGCTCGCAGGTTGGTTTGCTTGGCCAGCAGTTTTACTACTGACTTATATGCTCGATATTGTGCATTTGCTTGCCAATATACCCTCCGCGCTGCAGCACAATTCGATTAGTCCTTCCTTAATGATCGGTTTTTATGCAATCTTGATCTTGCTGGTGATAACAATGCGCCACCGAGCCCGCATGCGCTTAAGCCAAATCGAAACAGTGCTCATAAAATAAGCAATAACACCTTAGAATATGATAAAATATAGGCAATGAGTGGACACAGCAAATGGTCAACAATCAAACGCCAAAAAGGCGCCAACGATGCAAAACGTGGCGCGCTTTTTACGAAATTGGGTAATCAAATTGCCATAGCCGCTCGCGGTGGCACAGACCCTGCTACTAATTCGTCTTTGGCTCTTGCCATAGAAAAGGCCAAAGCCGCCAATATGCCAGGAGTTAATATAGAACGATCAATTGCCCGTGCCGCCGACAAAAGCGCCGCCCAACTAGAAGAAATTATGTATGAAGGTTACGGCCCGGGCGGTGTAGCCATTTTGGTAGAGTGCGCTACAGACAACAAAAACCGCACCTACCCGGAGGTTCGGCTGGCGTTTTCAAAAAATGGTGGCAACATGGCCGAACAGGGCAGCGTAGCCTTTCACTTTGCACGTAAAGGCGTAATCCGGCTAAAAGGCATCAACGAAGAAGCCGAACTGGCTGCTATCGAAGCTGGCGCCGAAGATGTTTTTGAAGAGCCAGAAACTGGCGAAACAGTTATTCATACCGCCCCTACAGACCTTGCCAAAGTCCGGGATAACCTAAAAGCTGCCGGCCTAGAAGTTACCGATGCCGAGCTAACCTATGTGCCTAACAGCGTAGTTGAAGTTTCCGATCCCAATACTGTCCGCAAAGTTATGAACCTCATGGACGCCCTAGAAGACCTAGACGATGTAGCTGCCACCCACACCAATTTCGACATAGCTGAAAATATAGAGGTGTAGCGTGAGAATTCTAGGCATCGACCCAGGCACTGGCATCATGGGCTTTGGTGTTATTGACTATAATAACGGCAAAAATATTTTAGTAGATGCTGGCGTTATCCGCACTCCAGTTAAGGAAGACGACGCGGTGCGCTTGCAAACCATTTTTGAAGAGCTTAATGATATTATTGCAGCCACCAAGCCTGCCGAAATGTCTATAGAAAAGCTCTATTTTGCCCAAAACGTAACCACCGCCATGACGGTATCGCAGGCCCGTGGCGTGGCAATACTAGCTGGCAAATTGGCTGGCCTCGAAATTGCCGAATATACGCCGCTGCAGATCAAGCAAGCCTTAACCGGCTACGGACGAGCCGATAAAAAACAGATGCAAGAGATGGTTCGCGTCCAACTTGGCTTAAAAGACGTGCCACAACCAGATGACTGTGCCGATGCTCTGGCTGCCGCCATTTGTCATGCTTCCTGTAGAATAAAATCATGATTGCCTTACTAGAAGGAAAAGTTAACGAGAAGATTGGCGACGTAATTGTTATTACCTGTAACGGCGTTGGTTATGGTGTCTACGTAACATTCGAGGATTATGGGGCGCTAGACGTCGGCACCGCTACAAAACTTTATATTTACGAGCACATCCGTGAAAACACTCACGACCTTTTTGGTTTTAAAAAAATTGAGACTAAACAGCTTTTTGAACAGTTGCTGAGCGTAAACGGGGTAGGTCCCAAAATGGCTCTAGCAATTCTAAGCACCGCTTCAAGCGTCCAGGTCCGCACAGCCATTGCTGGCGGCGATACCAAGTTTATAACTCAGGCCCCAGGAGTAGGTAAAAGGGTAGCAGAAAGGGTAGTCGTAGACCTTAAGGACAAGGTAGGCCTAGCTGCCAGCGAATCTGCAACCGAATTTCTAACCAACGCTGCTGCTAACCCTAACGATGAAGCGCTGCAAGGCCTGGTAGCTCTAGGCTACAGCGTACAAGATGCTGCCGAAGCTCTTAAAAACATCGATGCTAAACGCTCGCCCGAAGACCGCATTAAACAAGCCCTAAAAGAGGTTAGGTAAAATTATCTTATGGTAAAAAGTCGCCAAGAAAGCCTAGCGCCACCAGAACCAGAATACACTGCACCATCAGAAGCCGAACTAGAAGCAATCGAGAGAAGGGTTGGGCAGAGCGACGTCAATCGTACCCAGGCTCAAAACCAAATTCTTGGACATGCCCGGGCCGAGGCCCACCGAGCCCAAATTGAAGCCGCCCAGGTCTCGCAAGTGGTAGATAATGGGCCAACTTACCGCGATATCGCTGCTGAATCCTGGCCTAGTGCAGAAGAAAGACAGCGGATTGCTGAGGCCAGCCGCCGCCAGTTTGATGAGCTTAGACAGGAAAGGGCAGCAACCACTCCTCCGCCCAAAGAAATGACAGGGCAACAACTCATTGAATTATTAAGAGACACTGGTGGCCAAGCAAAGTCTGAAAGCTCAGAACCTAGTGACGATTCAGAAACTCGATAAACCATTTTTTGTCCTTGCCCCGATGGACGATGTGACAGACACCGTTTTTCGGCAAATTGTGGCTAGCTGTGCCAAACCAGGTTTAATGTTCACAGAGTTTGTAAACGTAGATGGCCTGCAGAGTCCCGGCCGGCCGCGTCTTATGCATAAGCTTTTGCTGAGCAAATATGAAGGCCCGGTGATAGCCCAGCTTTGGGGCTTAAAGCCAGAAAACTATTATAAAACAACCAAAGATCTTATAGGGATAGGCTTCGCCGGGGTAGATATCAACATGGGTTGCCCCGTAAAAACGGTTATTAAGAATGGCGCCTGTGCAGCCTTGATTAACAACAAACCTTTGGCTAGTGAAATCATCGACGCAGTGCAAGAAGCGGCGGGGGATGCCCTGCCCATATCTGTTAAAACTCGTGTAGGATTTACATCAGTTGATATGAGTTGGCCAGAATTTTTACTTACTAAAAAACTTAACATGTTAAGTATTCATGGCAGAACTGCCAAGCAACTTTCTAAATCTCCAGCTAACTGGAGCTTAATTGAAGAAATCGTAAAAATGCGCGACTCGCTCTACCCTTCAACTCTGATCGTTGGTAACGGTGATGTTCTAACGCGCGCCCAAGGCTTAGATCTAGCCCAAAAAAATAATCTAGATGGCATAATGATTGGTCGCGGGATTTTTCACGATCCATTTGTGTTTGCCAAGGCCAGCCCGTGGCAGGGCTGGAGCCGCGAGCAAAAAATTGAACTTTTTAAGAAGCACATTAAACTACATATAGAGACTTACAAGAATAAAGAAAGGCGCTTTGAAACTCTGCGTAAATTCTGCAAGGTTTATATAAATGGCTTTGATGGAGCGGCAGAGCTGCGGGCCGAATTTATGGAAACAGAAGGCCCTGAACAGGCGCTAAACTTACTTAATCAATAAAAGCTAGAGCCAGTAGGGCGTCGGTAGGCGAGGCTTCGGGATAACCAACATGCACTATTGCTTCCGAAACAGTTCTTTCTGGGGGTAAGTCTGCCAGAGTATCGCCAAGCACTATATCGTCTAGCTCTATGCGCTCATCCAGCTCCTGATCCTGGTGAATGCTGCTCGAATAAATTTCACGCAACTGGCTTTTGTCGTAAACTCCTATACACGCTGCAGGATGCTGCCCTTCGGCGTGGTCGGCAGGTGTGGGATCATGATATTTAATCGCCGCCCTCCAGCCGGCATCGTTCATAGCCCATATGTAGGGGTATCTTGGTACGTCATCAGCGCCTTTGACCCTAGAACCATCAAAACCACTAAAAACTAGGTTCTTTGGATCCAACCCAAGGGCAGCAAGCTGTTGTTCAAGTGCTTCTAAAAGTTCGATATCGCCTGAAGACACATAGCCCTCTGGCTTAATATGTAAAATGGGTATTTCTTTAGGCTCTAGTTCAGAATTAATCATAATAAATTTGGTGGGGGTGCCTGGACTTGAACCAGGGACCAATCGGTTATGAGCCGACTGCTCTAACCACTGAGCTACACCCCCTCAACTACCTGACGAGACAATTATATCAGATGGCTAAGGTATAATTATTGTTATGCTTGGCAAGTTGCCTACTTTTTTTACAAGCCGCCGTTTTAAACAATTAAGCGATACGCGCAACATTGTTCTTTATGTATTTTGTATCATAGTTTTTGCTATTACCTGGAGTGGCATTAAAACTCTGCAGAATAATTACGAACTACAAAAAAAGATATCTGCCCTTAACCAGCAAAACGTCGTCACTCAGCTTCAAAACGAAGATATAGGCCTGCAAAACAAGTACTACCAAACGAATGAATATCTAGACCTGGCGGCCCGGCAGTACCTGGGCCTGGCAGCGCCCGGCGAAACAGTACTCTTAGTGCCTAAAACGGTGGCACTGAAGTACGTTAACCAATCGCTTGCTCCAAAAGATACCACGC
>Ga0265338_10006612_pt1 | contig 14687 bp, 8 predicted proteins | sample 42126metaG_FD_193579 | JGI IMG/M metagenome (GOLD analysis project Ga0265338, IMG submission 193579) | Rhizosphere microbial communities from Carex aquatilis grown in University of Washington, Seatle, WA, United States - 4-21-26 metaG | ecosystem: Host-associated > Plants > Roots > Rhizosphere >... | reverse complement strand
CATTGGTCGGCTTAGCCGCCATCAGGTTATCCAGCAACCCCAGCTGTGCGTTGGTCGTCGTTTGCATGTCTCTCTGACGCCTCGCCTCTCCCAGTGTTCAATCCCCTTTCGCAGAGGTCTCATTTTAGGGAAAAGCATGGGTGGTGGGCTACAAGGCTGAAGGCTGAATGAAGAAGTGGTAAAAGTGAAAGCGGTAAGGGATTGCGCCTCGACCGGAAATCTGACTGATTTCGACTGATTCCAACCAATTCAAACCAGTTTATGGGGTAAGGCACGTACGGAAGCAGTGGAAAATCATGGATTTGGCTCATTTTTTGGCATTGATACAGCAGGGATTGGCTTTTGCCTGTTCGTGCGTTGACTCTGACCCCCACTTTGTTAGATTGCGGCCCGTTTCTGCGGAAGCTTTGCCAATCACGGACGGCCCGCCGCAAGTCTGAATCGAAGCATTTTATGGCGACAAAATCTAAATCCTCCAAATACGTCTACGTTTTCGGCAACAAGAAGGCCGACGGCGATGGATCAATGAAACCTCTTCTTGGTGGCAAAGGGGCTAACCTGGCTGAAATGTCCCGCATCGGGCTGCCGGTGCCCCCGGGATTCACGATCACCACGGAAGTCTGCACTTACTACTACGACAACAAGCGTACCTACCCAAAGGTGCTTGATGCGCAGGCCCATGCGGGCATCGCGTTCATCGAGAAGATCATGGGCACGAAGTTCGGCGACAAGACGGCGATGCCGTTGCTGGTCTCGGTGCGTTCCGGCGCCCGCGATTCGATGCCGGGCATGATGGACACGATTTTGAACCTCGGCCTTAACGACGAGACGGTGCTGTCATTGGTGGCGGCGACGAAGAATGAACGGTTCGCGTGGGATTGTTATCGCCGGTTCGTGCAGATGTACGGCGACGTGGTGATGGGCGTGCAGAAGACGGAAGGCGAAGACCATGAACCGTTTGAAGTGGTCATTCACAGCTACAAGCACGAGAAGTATCACAAGGACATCGTGGACAGCGAATTGACAGCGAATGACCAGAAGGAGTTGGTCAAGCGTTTCAAGGACCTCATCCAATTGCGCACCGGCAAACAATTTCCGCAGGACCCCTGGAAGCAACTTTGGGGCGCCGCGGGTGCAGTGTTCGGTTCCTGGATGAATGACCGCGCGATCGTGTATCGCCGGAAATATAACATCCCGGCTGAATGGGGCACAGCAGTGAACGTTCAAGCGATGGTGTACGGCAACACGGGCGAGACCTCAGGCTCAGGTGTGGCGTTCACGCGCAATCCGGCCAACGGCACAAACGAATTCTACGGCGAATTTCTTATCAACGCGCAGGGTGAAGACGTCGTGGCTGGCGTGCGCACACCGGAACCGGTTCTGGAACTGAAGAAGCAGATGCCGGAATCCTACGCGGAATTGCTGAAGGTCCGCGCGCTGCTTGAAAAACATTTCAAGGACGTGCAGGACATCGAATTCACGATCCAGGACAAGAAGTTGTTCATGTTGCAGACGCGCAACGGCAAACGCACGGCGGCGGCGGCTTTGAAATTCTCCATCGATATGTTCAAGGAGAAGCTCATCGATGCCGAGACGGCAGTGCTGCGCAATCCGGCCGACCAGCTCGAGCAATTGCTCGCGCCGATCTTTGACGTTGCTGAAACGAAGAAGGCTAAGCCGATCGCCAGCGGTTTGCCCGCCGGTCCGGGCGCTGCCTGTGGAAAGATCTATTTGAATGCGGAACGTGCCGTAGCAGCGGCGGAAAAAGGCGAGAAGGTCTTGCTGGTGCGCGTGGAAACGTCACCTGAAGATCTGCGCGGCATGATCGCAGCGGAAGGCATTCTCACTGCGCGCGGCGGTGTCAGTTCGCACGCAGCATTGGTGGCCCGCCAGATGGGCAAGGTCTGCGTATGCGGCGCAAGCGCGTTGCACATCGATTACCAGGCCAAGACCGTGAGCGTTGGCTCAACGGTACTCAAGGAAGGCGACTTTATGTCCATCGACGGTACGGCTGGCACAGTGTATGCCGGCGAGCTGAAGACGGCGCCTTCTGAAATCGTCTCTGGCCTGTTGCACGGCGACAAAGCCGCGCAGGCGACCGAGAAGTTCAAGAGCTTCACGCAATTGATGAAATGGTGCGACCAGTTCTCACGCATGACGGTCCGCACGAACGCTGACACACCCGAGCAGGCGGAAAACGCCATCGCATTCGGCGCTACGGGCATCGGCCTCACCCGTACCGAGCACATGTTCTTCGAAGGCAATCGCATCGATGCGATGCGCGAAATGATCCTGGCCGACACGCTCGCCGACCGCGAAAAGGCTTTGGCGAAATTGTTGCCATACCAGCGCGATGACTTTGAAGGCATCTTCAAGGCGTTGAAAGGTTTCCCGGCGACGATCCGTTTCCTGGATCCGCCGCTGCACGAGTTCCTGCCGCATGACAAAGAAAATCAGGCGGACCTCGCCAAGAAGCTCGGCATCCCGGCCGAGAAGATCGCGAACCGCGTGCATGAATTGCATGAGTTCAACCCCATGTTGGGTTTCCGTGGTTGCCGCTTGGGCATCAAATACCCGGAGATCACCCGTATGCAATCGCGCGCGGTGTTCGAAGCGGCCGCGAATGTCATCAAGGCCGGCGGCAAAGCGAAGCCCGAAGTGATGATCCCGCTGGTGGCGTTCAAGAAGGAATTGGACCTGCAGGTGGCGATCGTTCACGAAGTGGCCAAGCTGGTGCAGGCCGAGAAAAAAGTGAAACTCACGTACAGCGTCGGCACGATGATCGAGATTCCTCGTGGCGCGTTGACGGCGGATGAGATCGCGCATACGGCTGAATTCTTCAGCTTCGGCACGAACGACCTTACGCAAACCGGTTTGGGAATGAGCCGCGACGATTCCGGCAGTTTCCTCGGCGCCTACCAGGAAGCGGAAATCTTCAAGAAGAATCCGTTCGCCTCGATCGACCAAACGGGTGTTGGCCAGCTCATGGAGATCGCCATCGCGAAGGGCAGCAAGACGCGTCCTGGCATCAAGTTGGGCATCTGCGGTGAACACGGCGGCGACCCGGATTCGGTGAAGTTCTGTCATCGCATCGGCCTCACGTACGTGAGCTGCTCGCCTTATCGCGTGCCCGTGGCCCGCTTGGCCGCGGCGCAGGCTGCGATCGAAGAGAAGCGTAAAGCCAAGGCTGCGAAGAAGAAATAACGCGCTGAAATCACGCAAATTGCAAGCCGCTCCAGACCACTGGAGCGGCTTTTTTGCGTTTGGGCGAATTGTTCCACTTTGGGACAAAACAGGCGGGAGGGGTCAGAATTGTTGACTAAAACACCTACTGGAAAGGGGTTAGAGCCATTATCTCCCAAGGCCCGTAATCTGCTATTTATCTATGGGATTGACCCGTAAATAGTCTGTGGCAGTTCGAGGGGAGTGCGTCAGAGCTCATGAAAATACATCATTTAACAGCCAGGCCGGCCCGATACCTATCGGACAACCGAGCAGGCATGACTTTCATCGAAGTGATGATAGCAATGACCATCACTGGCATGGTGGTGATGGGTATCGTGAAGGGATATTATTTTTGCACGACCTCTTCAGAAAAAAGCGCACTGGCGCTGGCCGCTAATGCCCGCGCCATGGAGCGTCTGGAAGAAACAAGGGGTGCACAATGGGATACTTCGAGCTACCCGACCATCGACAAGCTGGTGTCCACCAATTTTCCAGACAAAGTTGTTACACTGGACCTCACTGGAACGGGAGCTGGGGCCACATATGCAACACTCGTCACACAAATCTCACAAATTTCTTCTACCCCGGCCATAAAAAGGATTCATGTGGATTGCATCTGGACGTCCAATGCAAGGACTTGGACCAATTCCGTTGAAACCTGTCGCAGCCCTGACCAATGAAATTCCGCCTTCTATATTCGCGACGCGGCAAGGCCAAAGGTTTCACCCTGGTAGAACTGATGATCACGATGGTGATCTTCACCTTTTTGGTGGTGGGAATCACGTTCGCGCATTTGTTCGGATTAAGGATGTTCCAGATCACGGAAACCAAACTGAACGCCACCGCAGGGGCGCGAAAGGTCTTCAATAAAATTTCAGATGAAATACGCACCTCCCACGGCGTTTACGTGGGTAACATCGATAACAACAGCTTCACCGGCTTGCTACAGGGTGAAAAACAGCAGGGTACGGCGCTGATGATCACGCCGGGCACCAATTCTAATTTCATCGTCTATTTCGTGAATCCTTCCGATAAAACGTTTCGCCGCACCGAGAACGGAACCAACACGGTCATCCTGGCGGAATCAGTCACTAACAGTGCGGTGTTCGCGGCCCAGGCTTTTGACGGTAGTGTGCTGACCAACAATGAGAACAGCCGTGTCATCCATCTCACCCTCGAATTCTATCAGCCAAAATATTTTCTGCGGGCTGCGGACTATTACAAACTGGAGACATCCGTAACCCGGCGCTCATTGGAATGATGATGAAGACAAGAATCGCCATGCCGTTCCGGAATGACCCGCAAAAGGGTAGCGCCTTGATCCTCACGATGATCATGAGCGCCATCGCCCTCGCCATCCTGGCCAGCGCAATGGTCTGGTCATCCAGCAGCACGCGATTGACATATCGAACCATCCAATACAGCTGCGCCGTGGAAGGAGCCGAAGCGGCCACCGAGAAAGTAGTGGGAAACATGAGCCATGATTTTCTCTACGGCGGCGCAAGGTTGGTCAGTGGTAACCTGGATGCGTATCGGGAAAGAACGGTGCCGAATTCCTCCGATTCCTCCTATTGGAACAATTGGGAATTCACGGATGCAAAGGGCAACAAAGGCCAGACCTCAGTGGAGCTGGGTTCGTCAGGCCAATACGTGGTCCTGGATTCGACTTTTTCTGGTTTGCACGGTTATTTGACCACTTACAATGTGACCTCCCACGCGCGTGACACTTCTGCGTACGGTGGTGGCTCCATGAATAGTGTGACCGCCGGGGTTTTCCAGGAAGTGAAACTGGAGAGCATCCCCATCTTTCAATTTGCGATGTATTCATCAGGAGACATGGAGGTCAGTTGCGGTCAGCCGCTGGATGTTACAGGGCGGGTTCATGCCAATGGGATGCTCTATGTTGAGCCGGACAATGCCATGACGTTCGAATCCGATGTGACTGCGGTTCAGGATATCCTTTTCTCACGGGATCCTCTCGATCCACGCGGGGTTACGCCCGGTGGCACCGTAGTTTATGTTCATCCCGATGAAGAACAGTCCCATGTACCTGCAATGACGCTTCCCATCGGTATGACAAATTCGCCCGAAGCGGTCCGGGAAATCATCCAGCCGCCGCCGGATGGCGAAGATCCTGATTCGCCCCTCGGCCAATTGCGTTATTACAACAAAGCGCAGGTCATCATCGAAGTGTCTGATACGGGCATTACGGTAAAAAGCGAGGGCACAAAGATGCCGGCCGCAGAAGTCCAGACCTTCGTCTCCACAAACAATAATTTCTGGGATGCACGCGAACAACAGACCGTCTTGCCAGTGGATGTGAACGTTGGCGCTATGAAAACCTGGAGTGAAACCAGTCCAACTCTGGGCAAAGCTTTGGGCGGTGTTCCGCTCTCCTCGGTTTATGTCTATGACCATCGCAATCTTCCGACTGGGGCTCTAAATGCGGTACGCGTTTCAAATGGCAAAATCCTTCCCAAAAACGGGCTCACGGTCGCGACGTCACGTCCGCTTTATGTGCAGGGGGATTATAATGAGTTGGATGATACAAAGCTGGGCACTAGAGATACATCCGCCACACTGCCCGCCTCGCTGGTGGGCGATGCCATCACCATTCTTTCCGATGGCTGGACCGATAAGAACAGTACTGCAACTGTTGGTTCCCGGGTCGCCAAAGATACCACGGTCAACGCGGCCTTTCTCACAGGCGTAGTAGAGACAACCAAGGATCACTATAGCGGCGGGATGGAAAATTTCCCCCGCTTCCTGGAAACATGGGGTCCGATAAAATTCACATATAACGGTTCAATGGTAAAAATGTTTCCCAGCCAGTACGCCACAGCTCCATGGAACAACAATGGTGATATCTATGGTCCGCCGACACGGAAATGGGCTTACGACGTCAATTTCGAAGACGTGAACAAAATTCCGCCCATCACCCCGAGCCTGCAAAAAGTGATGCGTGGCAAATGGTCTACCGTGGCGTCAGCAGCGGCTCCTTGACCACCTATGCCGCAAGCCCGGTTCGGCGTCAAAGATGATGAAAAATGAGACCGGCCTCAGATTTTATTGGTCGAACAGCTCGCGTGCCCACGCGAGCTTTTGGGCATTTGATGGCCCTGTCTTTTAGTATGGCGGGCCGGGCATGGGCGCTGGATGCAAAGCTGTTAACTGTTCTGCTCTTCACCGGTTTTGGCTGCATAAAAGTGAGTGACGCTGCCACATACACCTATCCCAAATTGAATGAGTATTCCTGGACAATCACCACAAATAAATCGCTTGGTTCCTATGCGGATATAGTGACGCCTAACATCGTATTAAGCGATTCTCCGCCACCACCTAGTTATGCTGAACGCGCCCATAACCAGCAGGTGTCACGGGAACGGCAGGAACGTTATCGTAAGCGCGTCCCCATTCCCAATGCGGTCAGTGATAAGGTGATGGAAGAGTATATCGCCAGTTCTGCTCCGCCACCTACTGCTGCGGTTCTACCATCATCCTCGATCGGCGGCTATGTCCTGAAGTTCCTGCTTTATGCAGCATTGTTTATTTTGGCAGGTTTAATAGCTATCTGGAAGTTCGCTCCGGAAATTCTGGCCAACTTCCAAAGGGAACTTAATCCGTGGGTCCTTGACCCAACGAAGGCCACGGCCTATTCCGCGAAAGTACGGGCGGAAGAAGAGGCGTTTGCGCGATTTCTTAAGACCTTTCGGGTCGGTCCAGCTTTGCCAGAAGGCGCGGTCAATGCAGTGGAAAATGGTAGCAAAGGGATGCAAGTTGAACGGGATCCACTCCGGGAATTCATTGGCCGCGCTGCCGGCCTGTTGCTGACACAACGAAAAATCTTCCAGGATATTGACCGGGCCTGGAACGACTCTGCCCGCCGCAAGATGATGGCCGACCTGCGCCGTGAAATGGGTATCTTGATGGAAGAAGCGAATTTCCCCCAGGTGCTGCTCATCTGGCAGGTGGCCTCCGCGATGGAAGGCCTGCTCAAACAACTCTCCGACCGGGCGGAAAACATCAATGCCTCCACACTCCGGACGATCCGGGGCGGCGTGGACCTTTTGGCCGACCTGTGCGCGCCCGGATTTAAGCCTGACCTGCTTAACGACCGCCCGCTCCGCTTCCTGGCGGTGGATGATGATCTGGTCAGCCGCCAGGCCTTGTCGGTCGCATTGAAAAAAGCTCTGAACCAACCGGATCTGGCTTTAGATGGGCAGGGCGCGATAGTTCTGGCGAACAAGCATGCATATGATGTCATTTTTCTCGATATTCAAATGCCCGACATGGATGGCTTTGAACTTTGCACCAAAATTCACCAGACGGAAATAAATCGTAACACGCCGGTGATATTCGTCACCAGCCACAATGATTTCGATGCGCGTGCACAATCTACTCTTAGCGGCGGCAACGATCTTATCGGAAAACCGTTCCTGACATTTGAGGTCACCGTCAAAGCTCTCACGCTAGCGTTACGTGGGCGTGTGCAGGAACAAAAAGGAATCAGTACGTTGTTAGCTCCCGAAAAGCCGGCTATAAAACCGCAACCAGCCAAAACTGCCCTGGTCGCCAAAACAGTTTCAGTACCGGAAGATAGTGAAAATGACATGGCTGCTGCGGAGCCAGTGATCACCACGCCGGCTGCGCCGGGAGACAAGCGGGTTGCTGGATTTATTTCACGGGTCACGAAGCACCTACCGGCCTTGAAAAAGAATTGCCAGAAAATCCTCGAAGCATCTGAAGCAAAATTGCGGCAAGACAATATTGCGGACGCTTTTCTTCGCGTCCATTCCTTTGTTCCAGATGCCGGACTTGCCTTGAAGTATCCGGCCTTCCAAATAACGGTCGCACTCGAAGGCTTGCTTCGCAAAATGTTGGAAGACTCAAAAAACTGCACAGATTCGGCGGCGGCCACCGTAGCTACCGCTGTCGATCTGCTGCATAACCTTTGTGTGCAAGGAATTGTGGCAGATCTTTCCACGAATCGGCCAGTTGAGATACTCGTCGTGGACGATGATATCTTCAGCCGGCGGGCCATTACAGGCGCTCTCCAACTGGCTTTTGAGAAACCCATGGATGTCGGTAGCGGCGAAGCTGCCGTGGCTGTGACGGCAGAGAAGGCTTTCGATGTTATCTTCATGGACGTCGTGATGCCAGGTATGGACGGTTTCGCTGCTTGTGCGAAGATCCGCGAATGTGAGTTTAACCGTGCCACGCCGGTTGTCTTTGTCACCGGCCAAAGTGATTATGCCGCGCGGGCGAAAATGACGCAGAGCGGTGGCAACGAACTCATCGGCAAGCCATTCCTGTCTGCGGAGATCACCGTAAAGGCTCTTACCTTCGCGATGAACGGCCGGTTGCGCAGCCAGAAAACGGGTGCACGACTTCCTGCAAAGCCATAGCAGGCCTGTGTTTTAGTTTTTTGCAAATTTTTATAGACAAAAATTCGAAGTAGGTTCTTAATCGGCACACGTTCGTGAGAGTTTGCGAATGGCGGTTCCTCATCCCTCCTGACACGTGCTCGTGTGAGCCTGTGCAGTGTTAATCCCGTGGTGCGTTCCTAACTTGCTGTTTTGATTTTCGGTCGCGCTGCGGACAAACGTAACCATAAACATAAATGAACCGCCATGACCTCTATCCTGTCCCTCCTCGTGAATCGCGCTAGCCGCCTTGCTGATGTTGAACCACTCATCTCACTGTTCCTGTTCGCTGCATTGCTCGCCATTTTTCTGACCGCCTTCCGGCAGTCCAATGCACTCGCCGGACCTGGTAACTCCAGTCTGCCTTGGACACTTTACCGGAACTTCAACCGGTTGGTGTGGGGAATCGTGCTTATCACGTTGATGACGTTTGCTGTTGCCACATTACGAAGTTATTTGCGACAGAGTGTTGCAGGGTTTCAACGCACGCACGGCCGCGTGACGCAGGCGAATTATGATGCCGTGCAAACCATCTGGGGCTCCGAGCAAACTCAGGGCGAACTTAATATGCAGATCTATAACGACGAGGAGGTGACCGAACGGATTGAATCCGAAGACCTCACCAAGCCCGCCGTGCTGCGAAAGAAGATGGAACGCCACTTTGTGGCGGGTAATCCCTTCATATCGGCACACCACCATGTGACGCTCAAACAGAATCCGCGCAAAAAAGGCTCGGCGTATTATGGTGGTTATGAGACGGATTGTCATTTTACGTGGAAGTTAAAGAATCCGGCCGATGCGCCATTCAAGTGCAATCTCACCTTCCCACTGCCTGCTGATGGCGCGATGTATGATGATCTGTCCGCCACGTTGAACGGTGAAGACGTGTTGCCGCGCATGGATATCAAGGATGGAACACTGACCATTACGCGTGACCTGCAACCGAACGAAGTGATGGATTTTGCGATAGCGTTCAAAAGCCGCGGGATGTCCTCATGGTATTTCCAGGTACGTGAGCCTCGTGAAATACGTGATTTTCTGTTGACGCTCACGTTGCCCGATCTGGCCAAGGATAAATTGGATTATCCGTTTGGTTGCATGACGCCGACTGAAATCAGAACAACCAACTTTGATGCTGGTAGTGTGCTCACGTTCAGACTCGACCATGCATTGTCCAATAAAGGCATGGGTATTTCATTACCACAACTTCCACAGCCCGGCGCAACGACCAACGCCGTGCTGGGCGAGGCTGAAACAGCTTGGCTGCTGGTCTTTGCGATGTTGACACTTTCGCTCACGCTGGCATCAGTGCGGTTCGCACCGGTATTCGCGATACTGTTTGGGATTGCCACGGCGTTTGGATACGGGCTGGTGGGTGATTTCAGCGATCTACTCTTCGGATTCTGGGGAACGGCGGCGGTCATTCTGTTGCCTATGTTTCTCGTGCTAACATTTCTTGTGAGGAAGCTGATGCGTGAGGGAGATGGCAAGTGGGTTGCCTTCCAATTGCTGCTCTTTGGCATCGCTTACCCGTGCCTGGCAGGATTGGATTCGGCGCGCCAAACACTGTATCTAAACCTGTGCTGCGTGGTGTTTTTGTCATGTGTGACGCGGTTGTTGGTCAAACGTTTGCATGACAGTCCCTCAAAAGAATCGGACGCATTGGCGATCGGTTTGACGGCATGATTTAAATGAGTGAACTCGTCCGTGTGAATGGCAGTGATTCGCGGGCGACTTACTCTTCGTATTTGAACCCGGCCTGTAGCTTGTCGATCATGACCTCAAAGTCACCCGGTTCGGTGACGATTTTGCTATCCGCGTTGACGAATGCAATGTCAGTTGCGCTCAGATCAAAACTTACTGTTTTCATCTCGCCGGGTTTAAGGTCAATCTTTTTGAACGCACGCAAGCGTCGTAACGGTGGCATCAAGGACGCGTAGAGCTGGTGCGTATAAAGTTCCACTGATTCTTTGCCGGCGCGTTTGCCGGTGTTGGTCACGTCCACCGTGACTGTCAGGTGCGCATTCCCCTTAAGCGTGTTCGTGCTCACCTGGATATTTTTGTATTCAAAGGTGGTATAGCTGAGTCCACGGCCAAAATCCCATTGGGGTGTAAAATCTATGCCTTGATAACCGACCGGCGGAAATTCTACTGCGCGTTCATCAGTGTATTCTCGATCATACGTGATCAGGTTATTTGGATAACGCTGGTACGTGAACGGAAGTTTGCCGGATGGATTCACATCGCCGAATAGAATGTTGGCGATCGCCCGTGCGCCCTGTGAGCCGGGTTGATACGCCATGAGAATCGCGTCTGCGCCCGGCTCGATTTCGCGTATGAGGCGGCCGCGGCCTTCCACCATCACCAGCACGACCGGCTTGCCGGTGGCGTAAAGCTGTTTGACCAGGTCCAATTGTCCGCGTGGCAGCGTGAGGTCGGGAATATCGCCCACGGCTTCGGCATAAGACTCTTCTCCCAGGCAGGCGATGATTACATCACAGTTTTTTGCATCCGCCAAAGTGCCTTCGATATTGACCGGTGCACCGTTGAAATCAGCACCTTGCTGGTAGATCAAGTTGGTTGGACCAATTTTCTCCCGGAGAGCATCTTCAATCGTGAGTGAATCTTTGCTGAACCATTCCGTCTCGGTGCCCTGCCAGGTAAAGGACCACGGTCCATGTAAGGCGGTCAGGCTGCGGGCCGCCGGGCCAGTGACCAGGACTTTTGCGGATTTCAGCAACGGCAGCCGGGAACCATTGTTCTTCAATAACGTGATCGCTTCTTCCGCTGCCTGTAATGCGACCTTTTGATATTCGGGCTTTCCAAAATTGTTGGTCGCCGCCGGTTCAGGGTAGGCATTTTTAAACAGTCCGACCTCGGTCTTAAGCTCGAGTATGCGGCGCACCGATTCATCAATCCTTTGCTCGGAAATTTTTCCATCAGCAACCAGCTGTTTCATATAGTCGATGAACGAATAATCGGTCGGTACCATGCTCATATCGATGCCGGCCATGATGGATTGTCGTACCGCCTCTTCCTGGGTGTTGGCTACATGATACCAGTCATGCAGATGTTTGATGTCTTCCCAGTCCGACACGACCACGCCCTTGAACCCAAGCTCCCCCCGGAGAATATCGGTGAGCAGATATTTGCTGGCATGGACGGGCACGCCATTGATGGAGCCGGAATTGGCCATAACAGTCTTTACCCCCGCTTTTACAGCTTCGCGAAACGGCGGCAGGAAATATTCGCGCAAGTAACGGTCTGGAATCATCGTTGGGGCACGGTCTTTTCCGGTGAACGGGAAGGAATATCCGAAATAGTGCTTCATGCAGGCAGCGATATGGTCGGGCTTGCTCACATCATCGCCTTGAAACCCGCGCACGTCGGCCACTCCAAAAACATTCGCGAGTCCTGCATCGCCGCCGAAAGTTTCCCCGAAGCGCGCCCACAATGGCTGGCGGCCTACATCGAGCACCGGCGCAAACGTCCAGCGTATGCCGGCAGCGCGTGTCTCCATGGCGGAGATTTCCGCAGTGCGCTGTTGTAGCTGCGGATTACGCGTAGCCGCCATGGCAAGGTTCTGCGGAAATATTGTGGCACCCAGCACATAAGTGGCGCCATGGATCGAATCAATCCCGTAGATGATGGGAATCCCGTGCGCCGTATTGGTCCGCGCCATGTCCTGGATGGTTTTGATGACGTAATGCCACTCATCCAATGACAGCGCATGGTTCACGCCAGTGTTCAGGATGGAGCCGACCTTGTTCGTGATGATCGCCTCGCGAAGCTTTGAATCATCCAGGCGGATCGGGGAACTGTTCGGCACCGTCACGATATCGAGCGTGATCTGGGTCATCTGCCCGATTTTCTCATCGAGCGACATCGAATGGAGTAAGGCCTCCATATCATTAGTCGATTGAGTTTGGGAGAAAGCGCGAGTAACCAGAGAAACAACGACAAGAATTCCTACGACAAATCGTTTCATATACATAAATAGATCGTCAACCCTGACAAAACTTGGCACTCATCGACATCCCGCGCCAATTCTTTTTTCGTGAGTCGAAAATTTCTAGCAAGGTTCTGATTTGCCGCGATGCCCTCGCCCATGAAATGGGAGAGGGTGCGGCGCAGCCGCGGGTGAGGGCTTTCTCCTGCGTCAGCGGGACTGGCCAAGAAGGCAAATGAGGGTACTGCCAAAAATTTATTGTCATCATCACCGTCCATATTTCGCGCACAATTTTGCGATATCATTCCGGTGTGCCAGCAACCGAATGCGCCACCGCAGGTACGGGGAATAACCATGATGATAGTCTACCATTGAAATGGCGTGCGCGATGTCTTCATCCAAAAGATTTGCGCGTTGCGCGCTCACCGCCTGCCACCGGGCGAGCCAGACGATGATGGGATAAAGCAACGCCAGGTTGCGAAAGCCTTCGATGAGCGGCGCATTGTGGAACGCCCGCCCGCTGAAGTGCAGGCTTTCGATTTTTACCCGGAAGAACCGGGTCAACATCGCTTCCATGGACGGTGTCAATTTTCCCGGAAAATTCTCGATGGCGGAAAACTCCACGCTGTCCACGCCTTTGCGAAGCGCAGGCGTGCGGCCACTGCCCAAAGTAAATCGCCAGGAAGCCCGCAACATCTTCAAGCGATACCGGCTGGCCGCACCCATATCACCAACCGTCACCGTGCGCGCATGTTCCAGAACCAGCGCGCGGAAGAACACACGCCCAAATCTGCTGGGTGCGGGCAGGTCGTCCGGTATTGACGGTAGCTTTTCCTTTGCGCTGTCATTCAGCACGCCGAGAATTTCCTCTGCGCTTTCGCCGGAAATCTGGTCGAGATGCCCCTTTTCGATGGCATTCAGCCAGTGCAACGTGCGGAGGAACTTCAACCCCACTGGCACATTGGCCGCCGACATCGAGGTATCCAGCCATTTGACGAACCTCACAAAATCCGGCCATTCGCCGTCTGGCGTGGTCGTGATGGGGGGAGGAGAACCAGGCTCAAAATCGCGAGGGACAACTTCCGCGGCCAGTTTCTGTATCTCAGCGCGCTGATTTGCCAAAGGCTTGCCCAGATTGGCTGCCGCCGAGGGGCAACTGAAACGCAATCCGACCACGAGCTTATCGCCGACCGGATGGATGGCGATGGGATAAAGCCGACAGGCGAGCGGCTTGGTGGATTCGCCAAATTTTGCGTGGATGCGGCATCGCCCAGCCGGGTCAAGGAACACACACGCGCCGTCCGCCTGATGCCCCAGCCGGTAGTAACCGTTTTCTGAAACTACCATCGTAGCAGGGTCTACACCATCGGCCGCCTTCCAGTTCTGTTTATCAATGCGCTCTTTTTCCTCAACGGTGATCTTGATCAACAGCGCGCCCCGGCAGCAATCAGAGCAGCTATGGCAGCTCCAATTCTGTCCGGACGGTATTTCAATGGCGGACCACTTCATCAGATTTACGATTTACGATATTGGATTTACGCGATTTTGCACAGTGGAAGGTTTCGCTGTGCCGCAAAAACACCTCGGGGGGCGTCTCGCGGGTTGGTTGGGGCGTCCCGCGCCAACCTTCCCGTATGCCTGCCCACTCGCCATTCACTCTCAACTTCAGATGCACAAAACGACCTTGAGTTACCTTGATTCAGCCTGTGGGGCGAGGTTTCCCACGCGCTTCCACGTGGCTTCTGATGGGGTCTTTCTTCATTCCGACTTCTTCCATCTGCCTTTCGAATTCATCCTTTAGTTGGCTGGAGCTGGCTGGCGCTGGCTGTGGTCGGAAAACCTCAATTTCTGCTATAACTCATTTGATCTGATTGTTTTGGCCCATCCGGAAAGCGTCGGATGCCATTTTCCGGATTTCGCCAGCTTCCATCCGGATTTATCGCCGTGTGCCGGCCTTGGCTTCTGGGGTTGCCTCGAATTGATGGACAGAGAAAGGGGAACATTTGGTTAGTTGTTCAGGGATTCAAAGTCAATGGGTGAATGGTAGGCCAAGGCGCTATGGAGGCGCTGGCGGTTATAGAAGACCTCGA
>Ga0265338_10006611_pt1 | contig 14692 bp, 16 predicted proteins | sample 42126metaG_FD_193579 | JGI IMG/M metagenome (GOLD analysis project Ga0265338, IMG submission 193579) | Rhizosphere microbial communities from Carex aquatilis grown in University of Washington, Seatle, WA, United States - 4-21-26 metaG | ecosystem: Host-associated > Plants > Roots > Rhizosphere... | reverse complement strand
GGTCTCCGGGTTTGATAAATCAACTTCGTGATTGATATTGACAGTGTATCTTGTATTTCCCACGCAATAATAAGTATAACCGTTTCCGCTGGTTTGAAGCGAGATAGAAGCGGCCGTTTGGATGTTGCTTTTGATGTCGGTCAGGATGTTGGAAGCAGTTTGCTGGGTCTGGGTCGTTGAAACACCCTTATAAAACAGGCGGCCGATTTCGACGAAACCGGTTTGGGCGGCCAGCAAAACTACAGCAAAGACCGATGTGGCTATCGTCAGTTCGACGATTGTGAAGCCTGATTGTTTTTTAAATCGACTCACACTAGACCACCTCCACTCCGCGGCAGATTTAGCGACAAGCACGGTTGGCCGGGATGAGGCACGCAGGCAGTGCCCTGGGCATTGAGGCTGTGATAATAAAGCTGGACCTGGTCGGTGGTATTATGCGTCGCCTGCCATGAACTTATGATGGTGAAGGTATTGGTCGAAGGGTTGAAAGAGTCTGCCACGCCAAATGGCGCTTGGCTGGAAAAATTGCAGGTCCTGGTAGTGCCATCGATATCAGAGGTATCGACCGAGCCATCGCTCTTAAGGCAAAACGGCGTATTGGACGGATAGCTTGGAGTGGTAGTACCGGATTCCTTGTTCTTTATAATGGCGATTTGCTGTTCAGCGATTTGGATAGCCTGGTTGCGGTTGGAGGCGTTAGTACCCTGTTGCAGGCTTTGGTTGCTGGAAGAAAAGGCTACGCCAAAAACAACCGCCAGAATAGACACACTGACCATAACCTCGATTATGGTATCACCTACTTGATGTCTCATTGGCAACTCGCAAAATTAACGTTAGTGGTCACGCCGCTGGGAGCGATTTTGGTAATCAGCAGGGCCGTGGTGCCATCGCCACCCACCATACAAAGATTCCATTGGGTGACTGGGGTCGGCTGGCAAGACGAATCATTCTCAATACACAGCTTCACATTAGACGTTACTTGGTAGGCCTGCCCTAACAAACTGGCGCTGGCGCCATTGTTGGTCAGATTGTTATAAAAACCTACTAGGTCGAACTCGCCGCTGGAACCGGTAATGGTTGACGATTTGACCTTCACACCGCCCCCAAGCGTGTAACTACTGAGCCAAACGTCGCCGCCGTTGGTATCGAGGGCGATTTCAGGATTAGCCTGTACCAGAGTAGTGGCCGGCACACCAGTGTCGCTTGAACCATTATGGGCGGTCCGATCGCCCAAAACCGAGTAAATCGAGAGGTTGCTTGACTGCGGCGTAACGTTGATAGCCCGGCCTAAAAAGACGCAGTCTTGGTTGGTACCGATACCGGACTGGCTGGAAGTATCAAGTACCGGCCGGCCAGTACCACCTATTGAACAAGCGTAAGTCTGGCCGCTTGGCAAGGCGCCTGATATGACTTCGGTGGCGTAGCTATTAACTAGCGACTCGACGTCGCGCATCGTCTGTGAGAACTGGGTGCGGTTGTTCTGGCCACCAAAAATGCCCCACGCCGCGGCGAAAAGCACGCCGCTGATAGCCATGACGATAGTGACTTCGATGATCGTGTAGCCCTTAATCCCACCGTATAGCATGGTCTATGCCGCTCGCCCTTTCATTAGTCGAATTATATCATAAGCGGCTTGGCGGTTTCAGGGGTGTAACAGGTGTTGGTTATACCAGTCCAGCACGTGGCCGCCAAACAGCAAAACCAGCGCCGCTGAAACAATTAGGAACGGTCCGTAGGGAATCCGGTCGCTGAGAGTGCGGCGGCGAGCCAGTAGATGCGGTAGAGAATAAACTACGCCCATAAGCGAAGCTAAAAATATCATCAGGAAGCTTTTAGATGGGCTGGCCAGGATGGTTCCAGTAACTAGGCCGAGGCGGACATCGCCAAAGCCAATCCATTGGCCTTTAGATATCTCGTGCATGACGAAGAAAATACCGCTGGCGACCAGGACCGAGGCCCCCCACAGAACCGCTTGGTGGGGTTTGTTGGGCGCGTAGCCAATCAGATAAACAAGCTGGCCGGTCACGGCGACGACTAGCGAGCTGTAGATGATTTTGTTAGGCAGGAGCATCCACAAGTGGTCGCTGACAAGCAGTGCCAGCAAACCGACTGAAACGACTAGCCAGGTTATGAATAAGACCAACTGGCCGTGGTCGCTTAGGCTGGTTGGCCAATATATATAGGAAGCCACGAAGGTTAAGACGCTCAAAAGCTCGATAATCGGATAATGAAGCGCAATTTTGGCGTGGCAGGCGCGGCAACGGCCTTTTAGAAATAGGAAGCTTAGGACCGGGATCAGCTCCAGCGGCCCCAACTTGTGACCACAGGCCGGACACTGGCTACGGCCGTTAAGGATATCTTTGCCATTGTGAGTCCGCCAAGCCAGGGCGTTGGCAAAACTGCCGAAAACCAGGCCTAAAATTACTAGGATTAATATAACCACTAGCTCTTATGCTATCAAAAACGAGCCCTTTCTGGGCTCGTTTTTTTATGAACTTTTCTTGTTTCTAACCGTTAACGCAGGAGTTCTCCGAGCCACCGCTAGTGTCGATTTTAAAGGCGATTGCAAAATCTTGCGTCGAGCCCGCAGTTAAAGTGTCGGTTGAGGTATTACATGTAAACCCCTCAATGATATTTGGCGCGACAATGGATGTGGCCGGGAAAGTATTGGTTAACACAATGTTGGCTGTGACTGGTGCTGGGAAGAAAGACCATTGCTCGCCGGATACGTTCATCATACCAGCGGCACCAGTGGTGCCAATCGCTGTCGGCAAAATGCCAGCATGATTGGCCGCGTAACTGCTAACTAGACCAGCCAAGTGAGAGGCGTCAGAATTGCGTTGAGTATTGCGCGAGTTACGCTGAAGCGCCGGCACAGCCGTGAAGACAATCAGCATGATAACGCCGGCTATAGCCAGCACAATCGTGACTTCGATAATCGTAAAGCCCTGTGGTTTCTTAAATTTTAGTGTTTTCATTGCCCTTTAGTTTCCCCCTAATATTTTTATGAATTCACTCTGTTCTTATGCTCTCATAATAAACCATAAGCGTAAAGATGCAAGAACTATATATTACCGAAATTTTTGCCCGCCAAACTATAGATAGGTAACAGCACGGCCGCGACGATAATCAGGGCGATGATGCCAACAGCAATCATCATGACCGGCTCAATAACCGAGGAGATGGTCCTGATTTCATTATCGACCTCTTTTTCATAATAATCGGCCACTCGGCCAAGCATTTCGTCCAACGCGCCTGACTCCTCGCCGACGTTAATCATACCGGGTACCAACGGCAAGAAATTCGGGTCGCCGGTTAGACTAGCGCTTAAACTTTTACCGCCCTTGACCTGCTCCGCCGCCTTATTAATGGCTTTTGACAGATGCGTGTTGCCAACTGCATCGGCCGTGGTATCCAGCGCCTGTATCATTGGCACCCCGGCGCCGATGAGAGTGGACGCAGTACGCGCGAAACGAGCCATGTAAAGCTTCATCATCAGCACGCCGGCTGGCCAAACGCGCATCTTCAGCGAGTCCATAGTTTCGCGGCCGGCCGGCTTTGAAATCCATTGTCTGGCGCCGAAAACTATGCCTATGACTATAAGAACTACTAGCCACCAGAGCTTTGTAAAGGCGTGCGAGAAACTGATCAGGATAGTAGTGATAAGCGGCAATTTGGCGTCAGGCAGACTGTTGTACAAATTCTGGACCTGCGGGATGACAGCCACGGTCATAAAAATCATCACCGCGAATAGAACCACCAAAACTATCGCCGGGTACATCAGGGCGCCGCGAACCCGGGAAACGATTTCGCTGTCTTTTTCCTGCTGGGTGGCCAGACGCTCCATACTCCTATCTAGCGTGCCAGAGGCCTCGCCGGCCGCGACCAGGCTGACATAAACTTTGTCGAACACTTTCGGGTACTTGGCGAGGGAGTTGGCCAGCGACGAGCCGGCCTCGACATCTCTAATAATGTCGCTAATAATCAATTTCAGCGTCTTATTGGTGGTTTGGATTTGGACGGTTGAAAGACCTTGGACCAGCGGCAGGCCAGCGTTAATCAAAGTTGACATCTGCCGCGAAAAAATGACCCTCTGCTTGGCCGGAACGCGGCTGCCGATACCACCGCGGCCAGCCTGCTCTTTCGGGTCAGCGGCAACGGCTACGTGCGGCTGGGGCGGTCCCGCCGGAGTTGTTCGCGCAGATTGGGGTGTTGGATTGGGAGTATTGTCCACTTGCGTTATTAACCTCTCATTAGCCGATCGAGTTCTTCCGGATCAACCGCGCAGTTTCGGGCTTCGTCATAACTGACTAGGCCTTTATGAACCATCTCAACCAAGGTGCGATCCATGCTTTGCATACCGGTTTCGGCACCGGTTTGGATGACGGCTTCGAGCTGGTAGTTCTTGCCTTCGCGGATGATGTTACGGACCGCCGGGTTGGCCACCATGATCTCCACTGCCGCCACACGCCCACCGGTCAAAGCCGGCACCAGCCGCTGGGAACAAATAGCCATCAGGATGTTGCCAAGCTGTGCCCTGACCTGAGGCTGTTGGTGCGGCGGAAAGACGTCGACCATGCGGTCTATACTCTGTGAGGCGCTATTGGTGTGCAACGTGGCCAGCACTAGGTGGCCGGTTTCGGCAATCGTGATGGCGCTGGCGATAGTTTCTAGATCGCGGATTTCGCCGATTAGAACGACATCCGGATCTTCGCGCAGGCTGGAGCGCAGGGCCGCCGAAAAGCTGTAGGTATCGTAGTGAACTTCGCGCTGGACGACCAATGAGCGCTTGGAATAATGGGTATATTCAATCGGGTCCTCAATCGTGATTATATGTTTGGCTTGTTCGGAATTGATTTTGTCGAGTAACGCCGCTAGCGTAGTTGACTTGCCAGAGCCAGTCGGGCCGGTAACCAGCACCAGACCGCGCGAATATTCGGTGAATTTATTAAGGATTGGCGGCAAACCGAGCTCGGTAACTGAGCGAATCTGATTTGGAATCAACCGCATGGCGGCGGCTAAATTACCGCGCTCGTGGAAAGCATTAACTCGAAAACGGCCTAAATCACCGAAGGCGAAGGAAAAGTCGAATTCCTTATCACGTAGCAAGATTTTCTTTTGTTCGGCGTCGAGCAAACTGAAAACTAAATTCTCTATAGCCGCTTCATTAAGTTTGGGCGCGGCCTGGATCGGTGTTAGTGAGCCATCAATTCGCAGTGTCGGCGGCAAGCCAACCTGCAAATGCAGATCGGACGCTTTGCGTTTAATGACTTCTTCCAGTAGCACTTCTATCTTGATTGGCTGCACTTATTTACCCCTTTTATGCTTGGTGCCCTTACTCATCGGCAGATGAAACCCTATCTACTTCGCTTAAACTGGTCTGCCCTGCCAAGGCCTTCAGATAGCCATCCTGGCGCATCGTAATCATACCGTTAGCGATAGCCGCTTTCTCGATGATAGAACTAGGTGAGCGTTTGAGGATTAAGTCGGAAATGGTCTCCGTAATCTCAAATACTTCGTAAAGACCAAGGCGGCCTTTGTAGCCCGATGGATTATCAGGCGTAGTAGCGCCTTTAACCAAAGTATAAGCGTTTTGGCCCGCCAACGGCAAGCTCTGGTAACCGAGGTCGGCCGCTACCTTCGGGATGTCAGCCTCGGTTTTGGGCAATAAGTGGCCGAGAGTGGCGTGGATGGCGGCCGTTTCAGCCTTGCTTGACTGGTAGGTCTCGCCGCCCGAAACGACACGACGCACCAGCCGCTGGCCAATGACTGTGTGGACCGTGCTGGCGATCAAGAATGGCTCAATGGCCATATCGAGTAGGCGTGGCAGAATGCCGGCGGCGCTGTTGGTGTGCAAGGTCGAAAAAACCAAATGGCCGGTCAGGGCGGCTTGGACAGCCAGGCTGGCGGTTTCTTTATCGCGGATTTCGCCGACCATGATGACGTCCGGGTCTTGGCGCAGAATTGAACGCAAGCCGGTGGCGAAAGTCAGACCGATATCGGGATTGACTTGGATCTGGTTGACGCCCTCAATCTTATACTCGACCGGGTCTTCCAGTGTGATGATGTTAATGGTGTCGTTCTTGATGCTCTGGATCATGGCGTACATGCTAGTCGATTTACCAGAACCTGTCGGACCAGAGGTCAAAATCATGCCGTGCGGTCTAGTGAGGCCGGTCTGGAGCAAGCGCAGAGCCCGCCCGGTGTAGCCCATATTCTCGAGGTTCAAGCTTGTGCCAGACTTATCGAGTAAGCGCAGGACGACTTCCTCACCCCAGACCGTCGGGCCAACAGCGACGCGCAGATCGATGGCCTTATCGCCGACTTTGATTGAGAACTGGCCGTCTTGCGGCGTACGGTGCTCATCAATCTTCAAGTTGGATAAAATCTTTATACGGCTAACCAGCGGCGCCTCGGCAGATCTAGGCAGTCTCATTAATTCACGCATCACGCCGTCAATCCGACAGCGAATCCTATAGTCATTTTCGGCCGGCTCCATGTGAATGTCGCTGGCTTGGTTGTTGGCGGCGTATTCCAAAATAGCGCTTAGGGCCTTGCTGACCGGTGAATCTTGGACTAAAGTCTGAACCCTTCGCTCCGGCGTGCCGACGATGCTCATATCAGCGTTTTCATCGGTCTCGTTCCTGCCGGTGCCGCTCAGAATAGAGGCCACACCGTGAGCTAGGCTGGTTTTGCCGTACTGGCTGAGGACGTGCTTGATGCCGGCCTCAGAGGCGGCGTAGACTTTCAACGACCGGCCGATACGATTAGACAAGAAATCGACGGCCTGGACGTTGTCGGCATCTAGCATGGCGATGACTAGGTCGTTATGCATCTCGCCCAGCGGCACGGCCATGTAGTGCTCGGCGATGTCTTTTGGCAACAGATTCAAAATCTGCTGGCTGATTACGGCGCTATTTAAGTTAACGTATGGCACGCCGCTGGCGTCAGCCAAGGCTTTAGTCAGTTGCTCGTCGGTGATGTGCTTCTCATCGACCAGTAGCCCGAGCAATGGCTTGCCCTCGGAGTTGGATTTAGTTTTAAGACCTTCGAGCTGTGGCTGGGTAATCAGGCCTTCGTGGACCAGGGCTTCTTCGACTCGCTCTTGGGTTGTGGGCGACAAAACATTCATTGCCTGCCTATTGTGACCCTGAGAACGGCGTGCTGTTAGAAGAATTTCCTATCGTGATTGTTTGAGTAGGATCAAGTGCATTGCCATTGAGGAAAGAGTTATAGGCCGGGTTGTTCTTGACGTCCGGAAAAGTTGAGGTGATGGTCGGGGCGCTGGGCGCTTGGGCACTATGTACAGGCGATTTGAAGATGATGCCGCTAACAATCCAGGCGAACGCGGCAGTCACAACGCCTACTAAAATCAGTTTGATTAAATTGTTGTTAACTTTTTTCATGCTAGTTCACCGCCTTCGTGCTCAAATTAAAGCTACGGGCCGGTTGATAATAGGTAGTCGCCTGCAAATTGAAGGTCATCGAGCCGGCACTGCCGGACAGTTGAATTTTGGTTATGTCGAAGGGTCTAGTAGAACGCTCTAGATTACCAATTACCGTCTCGATCTGGGCATATGTGCCGTTGCCGCCAATCGATAATTGGATGGCGACCGGCGTTGGGTTGACCGCGCTGGTAACGTTGCCGGTAGCGCTTTGGTCGGTGCCGTTTATAGCCGGGCTGGAGATGCCATTATTAGATAAAATGGCCGTAACGCTCGATATCAAGGCCGGAAAGTCGTAGCTGGTCGGTAGTGAATCTAAAACGATGCGAGCGTTGTCACCATCCGGCGGTACCGCTGACGAGCTAGTCGTATTCTTGCCACCGATAACGTTTAATGGGTCAGAGTTCTCGAAAACCTGCTGATATTGAGTTATAAGCGTGCTGGCGGAAGTTTTATCAGTGTTTAGCGTACTCAGAGCGACGCGTCGCTCGTGCAGGACTTTGCGCTGGTAGCTGGCCTGACCGTACAGGGCTTTAGCACTGACCAGCGAGAAAACGCAGATGGCCGTGGCCACGGCCGTAATCACGAAAATGTTGGATTGGATTTGGCTGACCCTGATTCTGGTTGTCGGTTTAATCTTTGCCATCTTTATTTCTGCCCGTTGAATAAGCTACTGCCCGGATCTTCCAAAACCGACCGGGTGGTGGTTTGGCTTTTGACTACCAGCGTCGGCGCGACCAAATTGCCCTGGGCGTCTTTAAGAGCATTGCTGAAAATCTGTGGGTCGTATTGGATGGTTAGGCTGTAGCTGACATTACCGGCACCGATTGAGAAGCCGCTCTCCGTAACCGACGGGAAAGCGGTCGTCAGCGTGCCGGAAGAGCCGACCTGGTACTGGGCGAATTTGAGAGTATCAATGAAGGTGTTGACGGTCTGCTGTGAGTTGGCAGTACCAGAGATGGTAAGGGCGTTGGTCGTCGTATCTAAAGTTAACTGGCCCAGGCTGGCCGCTGACGGCGTTAGTTGTACCAGATAGCCGAAGATTCGTGAAGTCACGTGCTTGTTGGCGTGCAATGTCGAAAGCGTCTGCAACTGGTTTTGGACAGTCAGCACCTTGCTGAGGTTTGGCACTGCCTGTAACTGGCTAGTGGCGCTATTGACCTGGTTGGTAGCATCATTAAGCTGTTTCTTCTGGACGACATCGACAAATACGACCAGGACCACGAGCAGTCCGAGAGCTATGGCGCTGGCCAAAAAAGCTAAGCTGGCGGTTTTACCGCGTGAAGCCTGGGCCTTGGCGTAGTCAAGTTTGACGTCCGGCAGCAAGTTGAACTGTACAGTGCTCATTGTTCCCTTTCCGCCAGACCGGCCGCAACGGCAAAAATATTAGACACACTCAAAAGTTCGTTCTGGCGTTCCGCCGGCACGTTGATATTGCGCCAGGCGTTGCCAATCTCGACATTCAGCCCGAAGCGGTTAGCGATATAAAGCGGCAGGTTAGGCAGGACGGCAATGGCGCCGCTGACGATGATGCGGTCCATCTTCGCGTTCGGGTAACGCTCGGCGAAAAATTTTATCGATTTATCGATTTCGTTCATCAGTACCTCAACCGTATTGATAATGGCATTATAGATCTGGCCTTCGAGTTTATCTTTATTGATGCCGAATTTGAAAATGAATTGGTGGGCCTGATCGGGCTGGATATTGAGGTTCTGGACGGCCGCCCGCACCAAAGTATTAGCGCCGACCGGGATAGCACGCGACAACCGCGGCGCGCCGCTCATAGCAATGACAAGATCGGTATCATTTGCACCCATATCCAGTACCAGCTGGGGCGCTATGGCATCGGCCGGCACGACTGAGCGTATGACTGCCATGCTGTCCGGCTCAAAAGCGATAACATTTAGACCGGCGGACTCAAGCGTGTCGAGCCGGGTTTCGACAAATTCATTGGAAACGGACGACAGTAGGACCTCGGCTTTTCTGGGATCTTTGGGCGAGTCGCCAATGACCGCCCAATCAACTTTCGACTTAGCCAGAGGCGTCGGAATCAGCGAATCAGCCTGAGCTTTGATGGCTCCCGCCAGGGCTTCAGGCGACATTTTATCCATGTCGAGCACGGTTGAGAAAACTTTGCCGGACGGTACGTTAGCCACTACGTTTTTGGTGCTGATGCCAGCCTGCTGGACCAGCTGAGAAATGGCGGCCGTTAGTTTATCGCGATCGGCCTTTGCTTCACTGACCGATATCGGGCCGGCTAGCTGGGCTTGGCCGTAATGGAAGATGGATTTGCCGCGTAACTGGACGACGCGAATACCACCGGTTCCAACGTCCAGGCCGAAGAAGTCCGTCTGCCCACCGCTTAGTATGCTCATAACTTAACCAAATTATAACATGAGCGTTTTTGATATTAACAGTTTAAAATTGAAGTCTACAACTGAGGCGGCAAACTGACAAGGCTCTGGACTTTGAAGCTGTTGGTCGAAGTCGAGTTGAAGAACGGGCCGCCGACGACCATTTCGGGGGTGTAGTTTATGATTTCGGCGATGTTACTAGAAGCGGCCGCGCCGCTCGGATTATCTTCACTGCTTGAAGCGCCGGAGATATCTCCTTTGACGCGCATGAAGTTAACTTGTTTGGCTGTTAGCGAGCCATTGACTAGTAGCTCGTTGCCACAGTTAGTCGTTATGTAGGATACCGCTAACGGATTGGTCGTACTGTCGTCGTGGCAGGTCCAAATCGCGCCCTCGTCGGCTGAGACATTGTTGCTGGCCGGTTGGGCGATATACCAGCCGTCCAATTGGCCAACAGCCGGATCTATATATATATTGCCCAGGACTACCAGTGCGAATTTGGTCGTGTTGTCGGCCGTGTCCGCGGCGAAGACGATGTTGTGGTTAATGTAGATGTTGCCCTTTATAAAAATGGTCACTTTCGAGCCAGCGGCGACAGTCACGTCGTTGCTGAATAGAGCCGGTGGCGTAGCACTGCCGCTACTGTCATACGAATAAGCGCCAGATGAGCCCGGGAAGGCGCCGGGTGAAAAGCCGGCAAGCGACGTAGCGCCCGACTTCTGGTTGTAATAATCAGGGATGCAGCTTGATTGGCGGACACTGCCTTCGGAATAGCCGTCTCTGGGACTGTCAGAGAAGGTCAGTTTATCCAGGCTCGCCAGATCGCCAGCGCTATAAAAACCATAATCGGAGGCACTATTCTGCTCAACTTGTCCAAGTGAAAAGGCGGCATAATCGCTCGATGCCCCGCCCTTGCCGGCCCTGGTGTAAGTCAAGATTCCGCCGGCCCGCGGATCCTGGTTGCTGGCATAGCTAGGATCTTGATACGGACCAGCTGGCGAAGTGTTACAGCTGTTGCCAGACGCAAACCAGCCGCCGCTCATTACGTCAGCCCCAAAAACCTTAAAGTACGGCTTGGAAGTGCCTGGAGGTGCTGGAGCCGGGCTACCGATGGGCCCTCCGCCCAACGTCAGGGCGGCGACCACTGTCGGAACGAAAGCAAAGGCTAGCACAGCTAATCCAGCAAGGGCTCGTTTTTGTTTAATCTTAGCGAGCATACATAAGCAGTATAACCTGGTGCCCTAAGGCTTTACAATAATAGCGATGGCTTTATCGATCGGTATAGTTACGACGCAACCATACCTTTTAAATCAACCTTTAAGATGCCGTCTACTGATAAAGGCGAGCGTGGCTACTCCGATAAATATGCTAACCGAATGGCCAAGTTAGTACGATAAACAGCTTGATGATTGGGTTCTATTTTGTTTATCCGCCGTGTAATTCTGGCGAGCTGTGAAGGTTGATTCCGGTAAAGTAATTTGCCGTTCCGGGAACGTGCTCTTCTAGTCTCGCAAGTAGATACTCTGTTTTATTCTTAAGTACTGACGGACCGGACCAGAGTCCTTGAAATAAATATGAGTAATCTATCGCTTTATCCTCTCTAACGTTGGTGGCTGCGGCATCCCAGACATTGGGATTAGGCATTGTCTCATACTCTTTTTCGTAACGGAAGTCCGGTTGATTGAGCTTTACAAAAGAAGGGTCATTGTTCATGCCCGAGATTTTGCACATCTGTCCATCAAGTTGATGACCAAGCTCGTGTAGGAAGGCGGTCTGAAAAGAAAACGGCAGACCATCATCACTAACAGGCCAGTAAATAATACCTTCGCTCGGACTATCCACGCCCCCTACGCTCGGTGGAAGTTGAACTAATTTTACCTCTCTTAATTCTGAATATCTCACTACTTCAACGGGCATCATCCCGAGCGCCATAATAAAATCGCCTGCCGTACCCTTAAACACATCAAGCCGAATAATATTACTACCAACAACTTTAGCTTGAGGGATATCCTCAGAACCGAGCTTGTCTGGGATGCCAACGGTAAATCCATACTGATGAGTTAAGCCGTTAAGAACGCCCAGGGCCTCGTTGAGCGATGTAGTCTTGTTCAATCTGTCCAGATATTCTAAATAGTTGGTAAGATGCAGTCCGCTCTGCTCAGCTTGACGATGCAAGAATGAAGAATTGTGTTTATCGGGAGACATTAAAGTGGGTTCTATGCCGCTATTACCGCTCTCTTGTACCTGGTGTACGAATGGCAGCTCTGGCCGCCTCGTATCGGCTTGGACAATTCTTAAATACCTAAAAGGTACAGCTGGACAAAGCGCTTCACCCTTCAAAATATTCTGCAATTCATCTATTGGTTTAAGCGGATTTCTATGTTTTACGGCGTCATAGGCAAGTGAACCGCCTGTAGCCAATGCTAAAGCGCATACTCCAATTTTCTTAAGACTCTCCCTTAATCCCGGTTTCTCTGGCTGAACTTCGCCATTACCAGATTCTCTCTCTGTCATAAGTATATAATACAATACTTCATTACTATTTACAAATTAAGCTACTCCTTGTGCTATGATTAACAGATGAGAAATGGTGAGGTATGGTCGTGTCTCTTTCTATAGGAATCGTCGGGCTGCCCAACGTTGGCAAGTCGACCTTATTTAACGCGCTGACAGACGGTGCCGTCCTGGCGGCTAACTACCCCTTTGCTACGATTGAGCCTAACACCGGCATAGTACCAATTCCAGATAGTCGCTTGAGCAAGCTAGCGGCCATTTATAAGACCGAGCGGATCATTCCGGCGACGGTCACTTTCGTCGATATCGCCGGGTTGGTAGCTGGCGCCAGCCAGGGCGAAGGTCTAGGCAACCAATTCCTGGCACATATCCGCTCCTGCAATGCTATTTGCCAAGTCGTGCGGGCTTTTGACGACCCGAACGTTCTAAATAGCGGTAGTAGCGACCCGAAAAAAGACATTGAGATAATCAACACCGAGCTGATTTTGGCTGACCTGGCCACCGTCGATAACCGTTTACCGAGACTAGAAAAAGAAGCTAAATCGGACCCAAAGCTAAAACCGCTACTAGAGACGACTCGTAAGGCCAAGGCCGGTTTGGACGCCGGCAAACTGGCCGGTTCTTCCCTGGATAAGGCAGAGCTTGAATCAATTCAGGACTTGCAACTGCTTAGCGCTAAGCCTTTTATTGTGGTCTATAACCTGAGCGAGGGCCAGTTGAGTGACGATAGGCTTAAAGACGAACTTCGTAGCATCGTCGAACCCTGCCCGGCAATCTTTTTGTGCGCCAAACTTGAGAGCGAACTGCGCGGTCTGGATGAGGCCGAGCGCAGAGAATTGTTAGCCAGTTATGGCCAGACTGAGGAGGGGCTAAATCAGGTGATTCACGCGGCCTATCAAGCGTTAGGTCTGCAAAGCTTTTTGACGGCCGGCGAAAAAGAAGTCCGAGCCTGGACTATCCAGGCTAGCGCCACGGCGCCTCAGGCGGCCGGCGTGATCCATACTGATTTTGAGCACGGTTTTATCGCCGCTCAAGTGGTCGATTATAATGACCTGATTGAGTTGGGCTCGCTAACGGCGGCGCGGGCGGCCGGCAAGGTCAGGACTGAGGGCAAAGATTATATTATGCAGCCGAGCGATGTGGTCGAGTTCCGTTTTAATGTTTGAGTGTTACTGAAACAATGTCTATCAAACAATGTTCACTTTCATTGAGCTGGTTTTCTAAGTCTATAAAATCGCTCCCGGTTGCCTTTGGCGCCCTTGATTCCACTATCAGCCTTGGCCTCAATTATATAGCGGCCTTTTAGCCAGTTTTCGAGCTCTTTCAGAACTTTCCGCCGGATGGTTTCATTCTTAATCACACCACGGTTGACCTCTGTTTTCTGAGCTTCAAACTGTGGTTTTGCCATCACTATAATTTGAGTACTAGAATTACTCAATCTGCTTATGGTTGGGAGTACTTGGCGGAGCGAAATAAAGCTCAGATCGGCCAGAATAATGTCAACTGGTTCGTGCAATTCAGTCATACTGCGGATGTCAGTTTTCTCCGCTAGCTCCACGCGCGGATCGATTCGCAGTTTAGAGTGCATCTGGTTGGTGCCGACTTCTACTGCGTAGACTTTTCTAGCGCCGTGCTGTAGAGCGAAGTCTGTAAAACCGCCGGTGCTACTGCCGACATCAAGCACCACGGCTCCCCGAAAGTCTATTTTCAGCTTCTCGGCTACACTTTCTAGTTTTAAGGCCGCTCGGCTGACGTAATCACTCATCAAAATCCACTTTCGCTGCGACCCTACGCACCTCATCCTCCTGTCGCTTGGCAATAATTAGATAGATATGATTTATATTAATGACCCCCGGCTGAAGTTTAGTGCCAGGGCGGCGCCGAATATGGGGCTTATAGTCCTCGCCGGCATGAGGATTTTTGACCGCCCAGCGGCCATTGACGTTACTAAACCAATTTAAAGCTGCTCGGTGCAGACCTAAAAGCTCGTCAGAGGGTTCGACTAGGTTAACTAGAACTTCCCTGTCTGAACCGAACTTCGTTCTTTCACCTATTTTGATACTAAATGCCCGACAACTATTAAAAAATTTATCAAATGATTCAATGACTTCTTGATCACTTAAATCAGAAACAGACCATGTAATAATCGTCAGGTGCAATAGCCCAGGTTTAAATTCTTGGCCAACCTCTAGGTCGTCTAGAAAAAAAGCCAGCCAGAAACGCGATTTTTTAGTTTTTGACGCGCTCACGGTAAGCTCCGGTTGAGGTATCAACGCTAACGATGTCGCCCTGTTTAATAAAGGCCGGCACCTTAATCACTAGACCAGTTTCCAGAGTCGCATCTTTGGTTATGGCGCTGGAGGTATCACCGCGGACAGC
>Ga0265338_10006610_pt1 | contig 14693 bp, 13 predicted proteins | sample 42126metaG_FD_193579 | JGI IMG/M metagenome (GOLD analysis project Ga0265338, IMG submission 193579) | Rhizosphere microbial communities from Carex aquatilis grown in University of Washington, Seatle, WA, United States - 4-21-26 metaG | ecosystem: Host-associated > Plants > Roots > Rhizosphere... | reverse complement strand
ACGACTCGTCGCGTCGGCACCCCCGCTCTCTACTTCGACGCGACGAGTCGTTTCCCGCAGTCGTTTCTGCGCGGGATCCCGGACTTCGTGGTGACGAGCGAGGATGACCTGGCGGCGGAGATCGAGGCGCAGCTCGCCCGGCACGGCGACGCGCAGGCGGCCGACCTGCGGAGCCGCTTCGGCACGCTCGAAGGACACTTCGACGGACTTGCGATCACGCGCCTGCGTTCCCGGATCCGTGCCGTGCTCGACGCCTGAGCCATGCATCTCGTCTTCGTCGACCAGCCGTCCCGCCTGAGCGAGCTCAGCGTCGGCGACGTGCTCGTCGCGACCGAGCCGGAGGTCGAGATCGTCGCGGCGCAGCAGGGACGCGATTACGTCCGCCTGTGGGGTCACGTCGACCCACTCGGTCTCGAAGCGGACGCCGAGGCCGGCTACGAGCCGCTCGTTCGGGCCTGTGCCGCGTTCGACTCCCAGCTCGGCTCCGGGGCATCTGCCAGCTGGCATCTCCGCGAGATCAAGGTCGTCCTCGAGGGCGTCCGCAGCCGCTGGCTGGCTGCCGAGTCGCTCGTGGCCGCGCTCGCGCCGAGCACGGCGACGCTCATGTTGCAGGGAGGAACGCTTGCGCACGACGTGCTGGCTCACGGCCTGCCGGCCCTCGGTCTCGAGGTTCGGAGCAGCACCGTGGCCGCGCCGGCCGCGACCGTGCCGCCGGTGGAGACGTCGCGAGCCGCTCGGCTGCGCGGCTGGCTCTCGTGGCACCGCCGCCCGCCACGGCGGAGTGGCTCGCCGCTCGTGGTCTGCAGCGACACGCTCTACGGCGTCGAGCCGATCGCGGCCGCTCTGCGCGCGCGCGGGGCGGACGTCCGCCTTCTGGTTCCGCCCCCGATCCGGACTCCCCCGCCGGTGCTGCCGCGCGCCGGTCTCGATGCCTTCGCCGGGCTGTTCGCGGTCGGTCGAGTGGACCTCGCCCCCGTCGGGCTCCCGCGCATCGCGAGCCTGCTCGAGCGCGGGCTGCCGGAGAGTGCTGCCGCGTACGAGGGTGCGCTGCGAGCGCTGGAGCGGTTCGCGCCCGCTGCCGTCCTCGGCTCCGCGTTCGAAGCGCCGCGGTTGAAGGCGGTCGCCGCAGCGGCGCGCATGAAGCACGTCCCGGTCGTCGTCTCGCGCCACGGCGAGATGGGGGCGCGCCACGACCCGTCCGGCGCCTACCAGGACATCGACGCGATCGACATCGCGCTCTGCTGGGGCGAGCTGGAGGCTCGGCAGGTGGCAGAATACGCGAGCCGGCCGATCCGAACGGTGGTCGTGGGCGCGCCGTCGATCGAGACGGAAACGGCGCCGGAGCGGGCCTTGATTCGCGCCGAGCTGGGCTTCGGCGAGGCCGAGGTCCTCGTGCTCTACCTCCCGGTTGCGTTCGACCGGGGCGCCTGGTTGGCTAACCGCGCGGCACCGAACGAGAGCGACCACCTTCTCCACCAGCGGCGCATCCTCTCGGCGCTGGCGTCCGTGCCCGGGATCACGCCGGTCCTCAAGACGGCGCCTACCTCGCCCGGAGGGATCGTCAACGAGTGGCTCTTCGCGGCCGCCCCGCACGCGCGCGTCGTCTCCGGTCACCCGTACTCGGAGCTCGTTCACCTGGCGGACGCGGTCGTCGTCGACTTTCCGTCGACGACGCTCGTGCAGGCCTTGCGGGGCTCGGCGCGGATCTTCATCGCCGACCATCGCGCCATGATCTGGACGACCGGCGTGCGTGAGCACCTGACGCGGTACGGGGTCGTGTTCGCCGAGCCTGGCAAGCTGACTGAGCGCCTCGCCGGAGAGCTTGCAGGCGGGCTGCTCGAGGGGCCGCATACGTATCCGAAGGAGGCGATCGAGCCGCTGCTCGCGTCCGGGCCGGGAACGGCCGCCGAGCGCGCGGTCGATGCGATCCTGCACATCGTCTCCGAACAACCCGGCACTACCATCGAATCGCGATGACGGAGACGATCCGCCTGCGTTCGAACACGCTCGCCGGGCCCGGCGCTGCGCGCGAACTGCCGGCTCGGCTGTCGGGTCGCGTGGGCCTCGTCGTCGACGAGGCGGTCGCCGCCCAGTCCGGGTTCGCGCCGCTCCGCGACGGCCTCGCGCCTGCGCTCGTCTACGAGGCGCGCTCCGGCGCCGAGCCGGACTACGACTACCTCGACGAGGTCGCCGCCGTCTTCCGGGCCGCGCCGGTCGACGTCGTCGTCGGCGCCGGCGGCGGCTCGACGATGGACCTCGCGAAGGGCGTCGCGATCCTCCTGCGCAATCCCGGGCGCGGGATCGACTACCGCGGGATGGATCTCGTACCCGAGGCCGGCGTCCCGTGCGTCTGCGTGCCGACGACCGCCGGCTCCGGCTCGGAGGCGACCGCGACCGCGTCGTTCGTCGACCTCGCCTCGCAGACGAAGCTCGGAATCAACGGCCGCTACGTCTCCTGCGAGCTCGCGGTGCTGGACGGCGAACTGCTCGCCGGCGCCCCCGCCGCGGTGACGATCGGCTCCGGGCTGGACGCGCTCGTGCACGCGATCGAGGCGGTTACGGCAATGGGCTGGACGCGAATCGCTCGCCTGTTCGGCGCGGAGGCCGTGCGGCTCCTGTTCGACGCGCTGCCCCGCTCGGTCGCCCGTCCGGACGACGTCGCGGCGCGCCAGGATGCGCTGCTCGGCGCGCACCTCGCCGGGATCGCGATGCAGAACGCGGCCGGCGGCCCGGCCAGCGGCGCGTCGTACCCGCTCGGCACGCACTACGGCGTCCCGCATGGCTACGCCGGAGGCGTCCTGCTCCCGCACGTCGTGCGGGCAAACGTCGAGGCCGGTTACGACGACGGCTACGGATTCCTGGCGAACGCGCTCGACCTTCCCGACGCGCAGGCCTTCGCCGACGCACTGGTGAACCTCTATTTGGAGATGCACGCGCCGCTCGAGCTCTCCCGCTTCGGCGTCACGCGCGCCGACGTCCCCGCTCTCGCCGAGCTGACGGTGACGCAGCGGGCGGCGAACCTGGAGCTGAACCCGGTCCCGTTCGGCGCCGCCGAGGTGACGGCGCTGCTCGAGGCGGCGACCACCGACAACGGCAAGGAGGCCTGACGTGCCCGGTTACGAGCTGATCGGCGAGGAGGAGCGCACCGCGATTCTGGAGTGGTTCGACGCGTCGAACGGTGTCATGTTCGCGCACGGCTTCGACGCGCGCCGCAACGGCATCTACAAGGTGCGCGAGTTCGAGCGCGTCTTCGCCGACTACTTCGGGAGCCCGTACGCGCAGGCCGTCTCCTCCGGCTCGACCGCCATCCTCGTCGCGCTGCGGGCGCTCGGGATCGGTCCCGGCGACGAGGTGATCACGCAGTCCTTCACGTTCGTCGCCACGGTCGAAGCGATCATCGAGGCGGGCGCGACGCCGGTGGTCGCGGAGATCGACGACAGCCTCAACCTCGATCCCGCGAAGCTCGAGCGCTTCGTCACGCCGCGCACGAAGGCGATCGTCCCGGTGCACATGGCGGGCGCGCCCGCCGACATGGATCCGATCATGGCCTTCGCACGCGAGCGCGGGCTGCTCGTGATCGAGGACGTCGCGCAGGCGGCGGGTGGCACGTACCGCGACAAGCCGCTCGGCACGATCGGCGACGCCGGCACCTTCAGCTTCGACTTCGCCAAGAACATCGCGACCGGCGAGGGCGGCATGGTGCTCTTCCCCGACGAGGAGAGCTTCGAGCGGGCGCGCGCCGCGCACGACCACGGCCACGAGTACAACTCGACCGTCCCGCGCGGCCGCGACACGCGCTCGCAGCCGGGCTTCAACTACCGGATGAGCGAGATCGAGGCCGTCGTCGGGCTCGTCCAGCTCGCCAAGCTGGAGCGGGTGCTCGAGGCCCAGCGACGGAACATGGCGGCGCTGAAGGAGCGGCTGGCCGGCCTCGACCTGACCTACCGGCGTCTGCACGACGCGGAAGGCGACACCGCCGACACGCTCATCTTCCTGCTCGACTCCGAGGAGCAGGCGGCGCGCGCGGTCGCACGGCTCGCCGAGCGCGGCGTCGGCACGAAGAACCTGCCCGACGCGCTCGACTGGCACTTCGCCGCGACGTGGCGGCACATGGCCGACTGGATGCCCGCGCTGAAGGCGGAGGGCTCCGTGCCGTGCGCCTGCCACGCGAACGCCGGCGGCTGCCCGTGCGGCGACCGGTTGCGCCGAGCGATCGCGCTCCCCGTCAACGTGCTCATGGACGACGAGGAACTCGACCGCGTCGCTGACGCGGTTGCCGCCGCGGTCGAGGTCGCGGTCGCCTGAGCGGCTACGAGCTCGACTGGTGGCCGGTTGAGCGGCTCGCGAAGCTGCAGGCCTTCATCGACGCGGAGTGGGCGCCCGGTCACGTCCTTGCCCGCGACGCCGAGCTGCTGCGCTGGCAGCATTGCCCTCCCGGTGCGAAGCTCGCCGTCGTCGGAGCCACGGAGCGCGGTCGGCTCAGGGGGATGATGGGCCTGATTCCGGCCGACGCGGTGATCGACGGTCGTCCGGCGAGCGGCGCCTGGATGACCACCTGGGTCGCCGCGCCCGACACGCGCCCCCACGGCCTTGGGCTGAAGCTGCTCGAGTTCGCGTTGGAGCGCTACGAGCTGGTGGGCGCCCTCGGCGCGGCGGAGATCTCGATGCGGATCTACCGTGCCTACGGCTTCCGCACGTGGCCCGCGGTACCGCGCTGGGTTCGCGTGCTCGATCCCGGGGCGTTCGAGCGGCTCCTGCCCGGAATGCCTGCGCCGGTTGCCGCGAAACCCACCCGTGCCCCTTCCTCCGGCTTCGAGATCCGGGACTGGACGGACGCGGACGCCGCCGGCTGGGACGCCGTCTGGGACGAGCGCATCGCGCCCGGCCTCACCGGCACCCGGCGCGGCGCGGCGTACCTGGACTGGCGCTACCGCGCGCACCCGCGCTTCCGCTATCGCCTGCGAGTGGCCGCGCGGGACAAGCAGCCCGTTGCGCTTCTCGTCCACCGCGTCGAGATCGTGCGGGACACCGACATCCCGGTCGTGCGGATCGTCGAGGCACTCGGCGAGAGGCGGGCGCTCGCCGCGCTCGCCGACGATCTCGTCGCCGGCGGTGTGGACGAGGGCGCCGCGTTCGCGGACTTCTCCTGCACCAGCGCTCGCCCGGGGCCGGCCCTCGAAACGGCGGGTTTCGTCCTCGAGCAGTCACTCGGCGTCGAGCTGCCCTCGCGCTTCCAGCCGCTCGAGGCCGCCGGGCCGATGCCGTGCGCGCTCAAGCTCCCGGATGGCGCGGTCGGCAGTGATGTCTATTGCACGCGCTCGGACGCCGACCAGGACCGCCCCAACTGAGCGGCCGTTACCCTGAAGCCGCGATGACCGGGAGGGCTACGTACGCGGGGATCGTCCCTGCCCGCGCGGGCTCGAAGGGGATCCCGGGCAAGAACCTCGCCGACCTCGGCGGCAGGCCCATGCTGCAGTGGACGCTCGAAGCCGCGCTCGGGGCGAGCAGACTCGATGCGGTCCTGCTCACGACCGACGACGACGCGGCGCTCGAGCTGGCGGCGGAGCTTGGAGTGCCTGCGATCCGCCGACCCGAGGAGCTCGCGCGGGACGAGACGCCGCTGCTTTCAGCCGTGTTGCACGCGCTCGAGGCCCTCGGCGATGTGGAGAGCGTCGTCTTGCTCCAGCCGACGTCGCCCTTCCGGGACGCCGCCGACATCGACGCGGCGGTCGAGGCGTTCGAGACCTCCGGCCGCTCGACGCTGATGAGCGTCGATCCGGTCGCGCAGCATCCCTGCGAGGTCGTGCGCGAGGACGGCGGCCGGCTCGAGTGGGCCGCGCCCTGGCCAGCCGGAGCGACCGGCAGGCAGGGGCTCCCCGACTACTTCTACGTCAACGGCGCGATCTACATCGCGCACGCCGACCACCTGCGGGCGGGCGGGAGGTTCCAGGAGCCCGACTCGGCCCTCTACGTCATGGCGCAGAGCCACAGTGTCGACATCGACGATCCCTTCGACCTCGAGCTGGCGCGCGGCCTGCTCGCCGTTCGCGCATGAGTGGCTTCGCCATCGGCGGGCGCGCCATCGGTCGCGGCGAGCCCGTCTTCGTGATCGCCGAGGCCGCCGACGCGCACCTCGGCAGCCTCGACACCGCGAAGGAGATGGCGCTGCAGGCGAAGCTCGCCGGCGCCGACGCGGTCAAGTTCCAGCACCACCTGCCGGACGAGGAGATGCTCCGCGACGTCCCGATGTCGGACAACTTCGAGGAGCCGCTCTACGACTTCCTCGTCAAGCACGCGCTGAAGCTCGACCAGCATGCCGAGCTCAGGCGGTACTGCGCCGAGATCGGCATCCGGTACATGTGCACGCCGTTCAGCTACGCCGCAGCAGTCGAGCTCGACTCGATCGGGATCGACGCCTTCAAGATCGGCTCCGGCGAGCTGACCGACATCCCGTCGCTCGTCAAGATCGCCGCGCTCGGCAAGCCGATGCTCGTCTCGACCGGGATGGCGACGCTCGAGGAGATCGACGAGACCGTCGCCGCGTTGCGCGGCACGGGCATCCCGCTCGCGCTGATGAACTGCGTCTCGGAATACCCGCCGGTCTACGAGGACATGAACCTCGGCACGATCCGCGTCCTGCAGGAGCGCTATCCGGATCTCCCGGTCGGCCACTCCGACCACACGCCCGATCTCTACACCTCGTTTGCGGCGGTCGCGCTCGGCGCGCACGCGATCGAGAAGCACATCATCCTCGACAAGCGCCAGCCGGGCCCGGACCAGTCGGTCTCGATCGACATGCCCGAGCTGACCGAGCTCGTGGACGGGATCCGCAAGATCGAGGCCGCGCTCGGCGCCGAGAAGACGGTGCACGGGCGCGAGGCGGAGATCCGCGCCTGGGCGCACCGCAGCGTCGTCTCCGTGCAGGAGATCCCTGCGGGCGCGACGATCACCGAGGCGATGGTCTGGACGAAGCGACCCGGCACCGGCATCCCGTCGAAGCGGTTGCACGAGGTCGTGGGTCGCGCCGCGGCGCGTGACATCCCGCCGAACACGCTCCTCTCCTGGGACGACCTCGGATGAGCGAACGTCACATCCTCGTTCCGACCGGCTCGCGCGGCGAGTGGGGCTACATCCGGCCCGTGCTGCGTCTGATCGACGCGGAGCCGCGGCTGCGCCGGTCGCTCGTCGTCACGAACATGCACCTGCTGCCGGAGTTCGGCGCGAGCGTGCACGAGATCGAGCGCGACGGCCTCGACGTCGAGCAGGAGATCTACATGGCGCTCGACGGCTACACCGGCGCCTCGATGTCGAAGTCGCTCGGCGTCTTCCTAATGTCGATCACCGACACGCTCGACCGGTTGCGGCCCGACGTGGTCCTGCTCGCGGGCGACCGCGGCGAGCAGATGATGGCCGCGATCGCGGCCGCCCACATGAACATCCCGGTCGGGCACATCCAGGCCGGCGAGGTCTCGGGGAACGTCGACGGCCAGACCCGGCACGCGCTCGCGCGCTACGCGCACGTCCACTTCGCGGCGAACGAGGATGCGGCCGAGCGCCTGCGCCGCTCCGGCGAGCAGGAGTTCCGCATCCACACGGTCGGCGCGCCGCAACTCGACGAGCTGATCCAGGAGGAGCCGGCGCCGCCGGAGGAGCTCGCACAGCGCTTCCACGTCAGCTTCGACGAGCCGCTCGTCCTGCTCGTCCAGCACCCGGTCACGGAACAGGTCAAGCTCGCAGGGGTCCAGATGGAGGAGACGCTCGCCGCGCTGCGGGAGCTGCGCCTGCAGACGCTGCTCGTCTACCCGAACAACGACGCGGGCTCGGCGGAGCTGCGCGCCAAGATCGACGAGTTCCGCGGCCCGTGGCTGCGCGTCGAGCGGAACCTGCCGCGGCGCGACTACGCGGGGCTGCTGCGCTCGAGTTCGGCGATCGTCGGCAACTCCTCGAGCGGGATCATCGAGGCGCCGGCCTTCGGACTTCCGGCCGTCAACATCGGCCGCCGCCAGGAGGGCCGCATCCAGGGCGCGAACGTCGTCAATGTCGACCACGACCGCGCCGCGATCGTCGAGGCGGTGCGCCGTGTCGTCGACCCGTCCTTCCGCGCCTCGCTGAACGGGATGGCGAGCCCGTACGGCGACGGGAAGGCGTCAGAACGTATCGTCCGGCTGCTGGCGGAGATCCCGATCGACGAGACCCTGCTCTACAAGGCACTCACGTACTGATGGACTCGACTTCCCGCTACGTCGTACAGGAACACGAGACGCTCGAGGCGGCGATGCTCCTGATCGAGGAGAACCAACACCGCAGCGTGATCGTGCTCGACGGCGCGAAGGTGGTCGGGACGCTCTCGGACGGCGACATCCGCAAGGCGATCCTCGACCGCCGCCTGCTGACGACGCCGGTGGAGCACGTCATGAACACGAACTTCGTCTCGCTCTCGCCCGAGGAGCGCGGGCGGGCGGAGCAGCTGTTCGAGGACTCGGACTTCTTCCTCATCCCGGTCGTCGATGCGGACGGGAAGCTGCTCGACGTCGTGACGGCCTACTGAGTGCTGACGATCGTCATGTACCACTACGTGCGCGACGCCGGGCGCACGTTGTTCCCGCGCATCCATGCGCGCTCGCCGGCCGAGCTCGAGGCCCAGCTCGACGTGTTCGAGCGGGACTACGAGCCGGTCCGTATGGCCGATGTGGTGGCGGCGTACGCGGGGGAGCGGGCGCTGCCGGAGCGCGCGGTCGTGCTCAGTTTCGACGACGGTCTCGCCGACCACCGCGACACGGTGCTGCCGGCGCTCGTTCGGCGCAGGCTGAGCGGCGTGTTCGCCGCGCCGGCCGCGACGACGCTGCAGCGCCGCCTGGCGGATGTCCAGAAGAGCCAGTTCGTGCTGGCGGCGGCCGCCGATCACGAGGCGCTGTTCGCGCGAGTCGCGGCCGAGCTGAAGGCGCCTGCCGCGGCGCCGGAGGAGCGCTTCGACGCGGGTGCGACCGCCCAGCTGAAGGAGCTGCTCCAGGCCGGGGCTCCAGAGCTCGCCCGGCAGCGCGTGCTCGACGAGTTGTTCGACGAGCTGGTCTGCGCCGACGCACGCGCCTTCGCAGACGAGCTGTACCTCTCGCTCGACGACCTGCGCGCGCTGCGCGCCGAGGGCATGGAGATCGCCGGTCACGGCGCCACGCACCGCAGGCTCGGCGCGCTGCCGGAGGCGGAGCAGCGCCGCGAGATCGAGGAGACCGTGGAGCTGCTGCGGCTCGTGCACGACGGCGAGCCGCGGCGCTGGACGATGTGCTACCCGTCCGGGAGCTACGACGCCACGACGCTGGCGCTTGTCGCCGAGCATGGCTGCGCGGCCGGGCTCACCGCCGAGGTCGGCGTCGCGGACGAGCGCACGCCGCCGCTGCAGCTGCCGCGTCTCGATACGAACGATCTACCGCTCGCCTAGGCGGTCGCGCTCGCGCGTGCCTCGAGCGCGGGCATGACTTCCTGCGTCACGTACTCGTGCAGGGCGTCCTGCCAGGGCCGCGTCTCGTGCAGGCCGTGCAGCTCGAGCATGTAGTTGCGCATCGCCTCCGAGCGGGCGCGCGGCGCGGCGAGCGGGAAGAAGGCCGACGAGACCGGCTCCACGTCGACCTCCTCGCGGTCGAGGATCCTGGTGATCTCGACCGCGACGTCGAAGCGGCTGCACATGCCGCGATTGACGCCGTGGTAGAGGCCGTGCCGGCCGCCCGCGACGACGGCCTGGATCACGCCGAGCAGGTCGGGCGCGTAGGTCGGACTGCCGAACTTGTCGTCGACCGCTTTCAGGTGCGTCTGGCCGCTGCGGATCTGCTCGGCGATCTTGCCGACGAACTTGTGGTCGAGCGCTCCGCCGCCGACCATCCAGCCGGCCCGGACGACGTACCAGCGGTCGAGCAGGCTCATCACCGTGCGCTCGCCTGCGAGCTTCGAGACGCCGTAGACGTTCGCCGGGCGTGGCACGTCGAACTCGTCGTACGGGTCCGGCTTGTCGCCCCAGAAGACGCCTGCAGTCGAGATGTAGACGAGCTCGCAGCCGGCGTCGCGGACGGCGAGCGCGACGTTCTGCGTGCCCACGGAGTTGTTCGAGTGGGCATAGTCCGGGTTCCGCTCGCACTCGTCGACGTCGGTCGCGGCGGCGAGGTGGAGCACGAGGTCCGGCTTGACGTCCGCGACCGTTGCCTTGACTGCCTCGAAGTCGCGGACGTCGAGGAAACGGAAGTCGCCGCGCCGGTCGGTGAGGGTCAGCTCGTCGGCGGTGAAGACACGCGGGACGTAGCTGCCGACGGCGCCCGCGGCGCCCGTGACGAGGATCCTCATGCCGCGGCCACTCTAGTGAAACTCGCCCCAGATCAGGTCGAGGCCCGCGAGGTCGGCGACGACGTGCAGACCGGTCTCCTGCTCGAACGGCGCGGGCTCGCCCGGCGGGACGCGACCGACGAAGATCACGCCCGCCTCGCGCGCGGCGCGCTGGTCGCTGATCGTGTCGCCGACGAACAGCACCTCGGCCGCCTCGCAGTCCGCCTCGGCGACGATCCGTCGCAGGCTGTCCGCCTTCTTCGCGGGGGAGCCGTACGCGGCGGTGACGAACGGGGCGAGCCCGCGCGCCTCGACGAGGCTGCGCACCTCCAGCTCCGGCGTCGCCGACGCGACGAAGACCGGCACCTCCTTGCTGCGCCGCTCGATCAGCTCGCGCGCCCCGGGAACGAACGGGCAGGTCGCCACGCCCTCGTAGACGAGTGCGGTCAGCGCGGCGTCCAGGCGCTCCGACTCGCCTTCTGGGAACGGCTCGCCCAGCACCTCCGCGTAGATGCGCGGGAACTTGTCGAAGCGCGAGAGGCCCATGTGCTCGATCTGGAACGCGACGACGGCCTCCACCTTGTCGGGGTGCGTGTCGCGGAACAACTCGCCGAAGGCGCGGTTCTTGAGCTCCACCGACTCGACGACGACGCCGTCGAAGTCCAGCGCCAGCGCCCGGATCACAGAAAGGCCTCCACGCACTCAGGCTGCACCGGCGCGAGCGCGCGCTGCGCTGCTGCGCGCGCCCGCGCACGCCAGTCCGCCAGCGCGGCCTCGTCGAGCGCGGCGATCTCTTCGACCGCGCTGCGCAGCTGCTCCGGGGTCCGCGCCTCCCAACGCAGCTCCGGCGCGAACTCCAGCTGGTCGAGGTCGAGCGTCGACTCCATGCGCACGTGGACGGGCGGGACGCCGACCGCGAGCGCCTCGAACGCGACCGCCGTGTAGGTATAGAGGAGCACGTCCGTGCGCTGCAGGAGCTCGAGCATCGGCGCATCGTCGAAGCGCAGCCGTCCGGCCTGCGGTAGCTGGGAGCGCACGAGCAACGGGTGTGCCTTGACGACGAGCTCGAAGCGGTCGTCGCCGGCGAACGCGGCCAGCGCCTTCTCGACGAGCTCCGCGGACGGTCCGAGGACGATCTCCGTCGCGACGAGCACGCGCAGCGGCCGGGCGCGCGTGCCTGCGCGCGGCTCGTCCCAGAGCGTCTCGTGGCGCAGCCCGCAGCCGACCCGCACGAGCTCCGCGGGCAGCCCTTCGGCCGCAAGCACGTCGCGAAACGCCTCGCCGTTCGTGACGATCCGGTCCGGCAGCGGCCGCGGCTCGCCGGGCGCGGGGAACATCGAGAGCCCGAGCCGGGACATGTTCAGGTTGTCGTACGCCACGAGCTGCGCCTCCGGCAGGTGCCGGCCGGCAGCGCGCGCGAGCACGAGCTCCCAGTCGTGGCCCTCCGCGGTGTAGACGATCCGCTCCGGCCGGACGCCCGCCTCGGCGAGGCGGCGCACCAGCGCCTCGATGATCAGCGCTCCGCTTCCGGTCGGGCGCTGCTCCTCGACGAACTCGCGCGCCAGGCCGGCGACCGGGACGCCGGCCACGGTCGCGTCCTCCGGGATCTCCGGGAAGAAGGCGCCCGCGCGGCGTGCGGTGTCGCGCTCGTCGTCCAGCTCGAGGTACGCGTCCGGGAAGACGACGCGCTCGCCGGTCGCGGCGAGTCGGCGCACGGCCTCGGCGAACGGGATCGAGTGGAGGACGCGGGCGAGGAAGGCGACCTCGTAGCCGCGCTCGCGCAGCAGCCGCGGCAGCGGGCCGAGGTGCGGGTCGCGGTAGCTCCCGTCGGGCGCGAAGCTGCGCCGGTCGACCCAGGTGAAGAGGAGCGCGGTGCGCGGCCCCGTGAACGGCGGCTGCCCGAGCAGGCCGCGGCCGGCGAGCACGCGCCGGCGGTAGCGCGGGTTCACGTCGAGCGAGAACTGCGCGCCCGCCGAGAGGCGCCCGGGCAGGTCGCGAAGCGGCTGCGGCGCGAAGCGCGCCCACGCGCGCAGGAGGTTCCGCCGTGGATGGCGCCCGGCGACGAACGCGCGCTCCGGCGCCGGCACGCCCGTGGCGTCCGCGATCGCGCAAGCCTGCGCCGGCGACTCGCAGACCACGAGCAGCGTCCCGTCCTCCACCGCGACCGCATCGAGCGCGACCGCGAGCGCACAGACGCGGTCGTAGAAGCGCGTGTAGGAGTTGCGCGCGGCGAGCTGCGAGCCCCACCACTCGAGCGAGTCGTTCCGCCGCGCAAGGTCGGCGCACCAGGCCAGGAACGGCTTCCGTAGCTCCCAGGCCTTGCGTTGCAGCGCGTCCGCGGTGTCCAGCCGCGGGATCGCGGCGAGCGCTCCGCGCTCGGCGGCGATCCGCCACGCCGCGTCCTGGCCCGCGTAGAGCCAGCGGTCGATGCCGGCGACGTCGGGCAGTCGGTCCTGCAGCGCGACGACGACCGTCACGTCTGCAGCTCGGGCGACTCCTCGTGGATCTCGCGTAGGACGTCGATCAGGCCCTCGCCCATGTCCACGTAGGAGGTGCTGACGAGCTTCCGTGTCAGGGTCGGCCGGAAGGAGTACGGCGTCACCGCGTAGTGGCCGCTGTAGAGGCGGGAGAGGTGCTCGTCCGCCTCCTCGGCGTGCACCTCGACCTCGACGTCGTCGCCGACGATCTCGCGGATCAGCGTCAGCAGCTCGCGGAAGCGGAGCGGATGGTGGCCGGTGAGGATCAGGTGCTGATTTGCGTACTCGTCGGCCAGGACCTCGACGGAGAGGCGCGCCGCATCCTCGACGTGGATGTACTCGCGCAGCTCCTCGCCGGTGCCGTACGCGACGATCTTCCGGTCGGCCAGCGCCTGGCGCAGGTAGCGGTGGATGCTGTTCGTCGCGCTCGCGCGGCGGCCGTAGAGCGTGCCGAAGCGGAGGATCGTGAACGCGAGCCCGTACTCCCGCTCGTACTCCTCGACGTACAGCTCGGCCGCCTGCTTCGAGACGCGGTAGAAGGAGCCGGCGTCGCCGACGACGTAGATCGTCGAGGCGAAGACGAACCGCTTCGTGCCTGTGAGGCGCGCCGCCTCGAGCAGGTTGACCGTGCCGACGACGTTGGCGAGCGCCGTCTCGCGCGCGCGGTCGCGCGCCTCGGCGATGTCGGCGAGGCCGGCGAAGTGGTAGACGACGTCCTGGCCGGCAACGACGTCGCACACCGCGTCGAAGTCGGTCACGTCGCATTCGACGAAGCGCTGGCCGTCGCGGAGGTGGGGCGACGCGACGACGTCCGCGACGGTCACCTCGTGGCCGGCGTCGCCGAGCGCGTCCGCAACGTGCGAGCCGACGAAGCCGGACCCGCCGAAGACGACCGCCTTCACGCGACCGGCTCCGGAACGAGGAAGGTGAGGAGCTGCTCCACGGCCTCCGTCTCCATCCGCGCCCGCGCCTCCTCGGCGTACGAGCCCGCGTGCGGCGTCAGCAGGACGCTGTCGAGCTCGCGCAGGGCGCCCGTGTACGGCTCTTCCGAGAAGACGTCGAGATAGGCACCGCCGAGCCGGCCGTCGCGGAGCGCCTCGGCGAGCGCCTCCTCGTCGAGCACGTCTCCCCGCGCCGTGTCGACGATCACCGCGCCGTGCTTCATCAGCGCCAGCTCGTCTCGGCCGAAGATCGGGCCGACGTCCGGCGTCTTCGAGGTGTGGATCGAGACTACGTCGGCGCGCGCGAGCAGGTCGTGGAAGGGCGTGAACGTGACGCCGTGCTCCGCCGCCCAGGCGGTGTCGGGGAAGATGTCGTAGGCGAGCCGCTCGACCCCGAACGGCTCCAGCAGCGTCGCGACGCGCCTGCCGATCCGGCCGAGACCGACGATCCCGACCGTCTTGCCGGAGAGGAGGCGGCCCATCTTGCGCGTCCAGCGGCCGGCGCGGAGCTCCGCGTCCATCTCGTGCACGTGGCGGAGCACGCAGAGGATCCCGCTCAGCGTCAGCTCGGCTGCGGCCTGCGTGACCGCGTCGGGCGTGTTGAAGACCGCGATCCCGAGCCGCGCCGCAGCAGCGAGGTCGACGTTGTCCGTGCCGACCCCGACCCGGGAGATCGCGCGCAGCTTCGGCGCGTGCTCGAGCACGGCGGCGGTGAGCGGCTCGGTACCGGCGATCAGCGCGTCCGCGTCGCGGAGCAGCTCCGAGATCTCGTCCTCCTTCAGCGTCCGCCCGTGCCGGTTCTCGACCAGGCGAGCCCCGGCGTGGGAGAGAAGCTCGCGCGGAGCCGCGTCGGCGGCGCCGAACGTGGAGACGCCGATCGCGACAGTGAGCTCAGGCAACGGGTTCCTCGGCGGGGCGCCCAGGACGCCCCGCGGTCTGCCGCCGGGCGTCGTCGGCTTGGCAGACG
>Ga0265338_10006609_pt1 | contig 14696 bp, 17 predicted proteins | sample 42126metaG_FD_193579 | JGI IMG/M metagenome (GOLD analysis project Ga0265338, IMG submission 193579) | Rhizosphere microbial communities from Carex aquatilis grown in University of Washington, Seatle, WA, United States - 4-21-26 metaG | ecosystem: Host-associated > Plants > Roots > Rhizosphere... | reverse complement strand
CCTCTGGAACTTCCTCCCAGAGAGCGTAGGCGAGCTCCTGCGTTCCATATGGATGTCCCCGCGTTGTCTCGAGCAGGGCGTCGAGCACCGCGTCCGCGATCCCGCGATCGGTCGCGTCGAACCGGGCCCTGACGAAACGCTTGAAGAGGCCGACGGGGATCAACCCGATCTCCATGACCTTTGCGCTCCGGTAGAAGGGCTCGTTCCGGTGGCTGAAGAGGCGCGTCATCATGTCCCGCTTGCTCCCGGCGTAGACGTGCGCCACCTCCGGTTGCTCCTGGAACACCGCGCGCATGAGCGTCGGCAGCTTCGGGTCGATGTCGATGATCTCCTGGAACTCGTCGAAGTAGAGGACGACGCGCTTCTTCTGCTCGGCTGCAAGTTGCGCCGGCAGCTCGAAGAGCCGCTCCAGGGTCGCGTCGATGTCCTCTTCGGCGTGCGAGGTGCTGAAGCTGAAGCTGAACGACGCGTCTTCGGGATTGACGGTGATCACCGGCGCGATCCTGAGGCCGGCGAACATCTTCAGCTGATCCTTCGCCTGCTCCTTCGCCTTCACCGCTTTCCCCTTGGCGAGGTCGCGGTAGATCGACCGTGCGAGCGCTGACGCGAGCTTCTCCTTCGTCGGCGTCTTCATCAGATCGACTTCCGCAACGAGCACACCCGTGGCCGCCAGGCGTTGGGTGGCCCGCCGGACGAGCGAGGACTTGCCGTACCTGCGTGGCGCGATCAGCGCGACGTTCTGACCGTTGCGCAGGTCCGCCTCGAGCGACTTGAGCTCGCTCGCGCGGTCGGTGAACGCGTCGTCGAGGGCGAGATCGCCGTAGTAGAACGGGTTCGAGATCCTGGTCGGGTCTGCCATCGCCGCTGATCATACATTTCTGCGTGATGGATTCTCCGCTATTCTGCGTCACGCTTACCTGCGTGATAACCTCGACGCAGTCTGGCGTCACGCGGCCGTGCGTGGCGATTGCGATAGAAGCGGGAGCAACATGGCGTACTCGTGGCCGCTGAAGCCGTTCGACCGGGCGCATCCGGTGCGCGCGTACTTCAACGATCCGCGCATCTCCGGCACCTCGAAAGCGTTCCACTTCGGCATCGACATCTCGGCGCCGAACGGGACGCCGGTGTACGCGGTCTCCGCCGGGAAGGTGCACCTCGAGGATGCGCGCGCGATCTCGGTCGCGGCCGGCGACGTCGACTTCGGCTACTGGCACGTGGTGCCGGCCGTGAAGCATCTCCAGGAGGTCTCGCTCCATCAGCTGCTCGGCTACGTCGACGCGCCGTGGCTACACGTTCACTTCGCGGAGCGGCGCGGCGGCGACTACCGGAGTCCGCTCCGGCCGGGCGCGTTGACACCGTGGACGGACACGACGAAGCCGCAGGTGACGGCGATCAGGTTCATGCGCGACGGCAACGAGCTCCCCGCGGCGACGATCGCCGGCGTCGTCGATGTCGTCGCCGAGGCGCACGACACGCCGCCGATCCCCGTGCCGGCGCCGTGGAACAACCTGCCGGTCACGCCCGCGCGGCTCCGCTGGCGCGTGCTGCACGGCGGCACGGTCGCGCGCGCCTGGCATACGCCCGTCGACTTCACGAAAGGGCTCCTGCCGAAGGAGCAGTTCGGCACGATCTATGCGCCGGGAACCCGGCAGAACACCGCCGGAAAGCCCGGCCTCTACCGCTTCTACCTCGCGCACACGTGGAGCACGCAAACGTTGCCGAACGGCGCCTACGAACTTCAGGTCGAGGCGTCCGACCTGGCCGGGAACACCGGCTTGCTGACGCTCCCGTTCTCCCTCGCGAACAACCTCTGACGAACGCCGTCTTCCCGCCGGGCCGCGGCTTCCTCGTCAACCGCGAGCGTTTCGGCACAGCCCCGCGAAGGGAATCATGGCGCCTGTGGCAGTAACGATGGCAGAGAGCCCCGGGCGCACGATCATCGGGTTGACGATCTTCGCAACGGCAGGCTCGCTCATGATCGCCCTGCCCGCCGTGATCGAGCCGCACGCCGACCGCGTTGCGCTCGGAGCTGGAATCGGAACAGCCGTCGTGGTTGCCCTCTTCACGTACGGCGTAGCCAATCGTGGGAGCAGCAGGAGCACCTCCAGCAGGCCTGCCTGGACCTCGGGCATCGGCATCCTGGCCGCAGCAGTCGGCATCATCTTGGGCCAGGTCGGCCTGGGCGGCAACTTCGTTCTCGGCCTGATGGGCGGGATGTTGCTGAGCTACGCCGTCGGGGTAGTCGTGCTTCCGCTTCTCGTCACGCCCCGCAACTGAACGCGGCGTGCGGTGGGGCGAGGCGCCTCGCGGCTGCCTCCGGCGTGCCGACCTCTCAGGCCGGGATCGTCAGGCTCTCGATGTCGCGCGGATAGTCGGTGAGGATGTCGATCCCGTCAGGAGTGACGACGACGGTGTCGGAGTGGCGGAAGCCGCCGAGGTCCCCTGCGTAGAGGCCGGGCTCGATCGTGAACACCATGCCCGGCACGACCGGCGTGAAGTCGCCGAGGTCGAGGAAGGGCGCCTCGTGGTTGCGCAGGCCGATCGCGTGCCCGACGTGCTGACGCCAGTAGGGCAGCAGGTCGTTCTCCTCGAAGTACCGCAGCACGGCGCCGTCGACGTCGGCACACGTGACGCCGGGCCGGAGCGTGTCGAAGGCGACCTGCTGCGCGGCGACGGTGTGGTCGAAGAGACGACGCATCTCGTCCGTCGGCGGACCGATGACCATGCCGCGCTCGAGCTCCGCGTTGTAGCCCCAGATCGGCGCGCTCGTCTCGGTGACCAGCATGTCGCCCGCCTGGAACTCGATGTTGTGCGCGACCGCGTGCGCCCACGAGCTGCGCAGGCCGATCTGGCCGCGATAGCCGGCCGACACGCCGTCGGACGACGCCTGCTGGCCGCCGTACTGTTCACCGAGCTCGTGCAGCAGCGCGAGCGTCGCCTCGTAGCCCGCGCGGAGGCTCGCCTCGGCTTCGGTCACGCCGGGGCGCGTGTACTCCTGCAGCAGGCGATGAGCGTGCTCGCACCAGCGTGCGCTCTCGCGGATGAGCGCGATCTCGTTCTCGCTCTTGCGCACCATCATGCTCTCGATCACGACCGCGAGCGGCGCGACGGTGCTCCCCGTCGCCTCGCCGAGGCCGGGGCCCTGGTAGCCGAGGATTCCCGGGTAGCCGTCCTGATCCGCGCCGACCGACCCCTTGATCCCGAGCTCGGCGAGGACGCGCGCGAAGATGCGCATCGGATGCTCCGTCCCGGGGTACTCCGAGTACGACTCGACGCGATCGAACGTCGTCTCGGCGCGCACCCGCTCGACCTCGAACTCGGGCACCAGCACCGTCATGTCCCCCGCCGCGGTTTGCGCAAAGACGACCGGCCGTTCTGTCGCAAGGAAGTTGAAGCTCGTGAAGTACTGGATGTAGCTCGCGTCGAAGAGGACGTAGCCCGCGAGGTCTTCGCGACGCACGTGCTCGAGCAGGCGCTCGCGCCGCGACTCGAGCTCCGCCGTCGGAATACCGGTACCTGGCTGCGTCTTCTCGTTCACGTTTCCCCTCGGGTCGCGCGTTTGCGGCACGTTATCGCGGCGGTCCAGCGCTACGGCGCGGGAACCGCGGCGCCCGGGCGAGCCGCGCGCTACGACGAAGAGGCGGGGAGATCAGCGAGCGTCGCTTCGAGCTTCGCGAGCAGCTCGTCGTTCGCGAACGGCTTGGCGAGCAGCTGCTCGGGGTCGACCCGGTGCTCGCGCTGGTAGCCGGACATGAAGAGGACGCGGATCGACGGCTGCAGCTCCTGGATCTTCGCAGCGAGCTCGACGCCGTTCATGCCGGGTAGCACGATGTCGCTCAGGAGCAGGTCGAAGGGCGGCTCTCGTTCGAGGATCTCGAGCGCCACCGCGGGATCCTCGGCCGCGACGACGTCGTAGCCCGCGTTGCTGATCACTCGCACCAGGACGCCGCGCACGACGTCGGAGTCCTCGACCATGAGGATCCGGGTGCGTCTCTGGGGGCCGCCGGGCCCGGACGCCGCATCGCTGGTCGGGAGATAGATACGGAACGTGCTTCCCTTGCCGGGCTGGCTCGTAACCTCGATGCCGCCGTGGCTCTGCTTGACGATGCCGAAGACGCTCGACAGGCCGAGCCCGGTGCCCTCGCCGACGTCCTTCGTGGTGAAGAAGGGCTCGAAGATGCGCTCCTTGACCTCCGCCGACATTCCGTCGCCCGTGTCGCTGACCGAGAGCGCGAGGTAGGCGCCCGGCTCGAGGTCGAGGGTCAGCGCAAGCTCGTCCGCACGGACCGCGACCAGCTCGGTCTCGATCGTCAGGACGCCTCCGTCCGGCATGGCGTCGCGCGCGTTCAACGCGAGGTTGAGCAGAACCTGCTGAACCTGGGTGTCGTCGGCGAGCAGTGGAGGAAGCGTCGGGTCGAGCCGCGTGACGATCGCGATCTGCGCGCCGAGCAAGCGCTCGAACATCGCTGCCGTCTCGGCGACGAACGCGTTGAGATCGATCTCACGGGCCTGCAGGGTCTGACGGCCGCCGAACGCGAGCAGCTGCTTCGTCAGCGACGCCGCCCTGCGGGCGGTCTGCTCGATCTGGATGAGGTGACCCGAGACCGGCGAGTCCTCCTCGACCTCGTTGCGGGCGAGCCCGGCATAGCCGAGGACGCCGACGAGCAGGTTGTTGAAGTCGTGCGCGATTCCCGCGGAGAGCTGGCCGATCGCCTCGATTCGCTGCGACTGGTGGAGCTGCTCCTCGGCAGCGTCGCGGAGCGTCACGTCCTCGACCATCGCGACGAAGAACGCCGGTGCTCCGTTCGCGTCGCGAATCAGCGACGTCGAGGAGTTGACGGCGATCTCGCCGCGCCCGCAGTTCAGCCGGTACGCGATCTTGGTCGTATCGGACTTGGAGCTGCCCCTGATCATCCGCTCGGCGTGCTCGCGAACTCGCAGGACATCGTCGGGATGGATGAGCTCGTCGATCACCATCGCGCCGAGGTCGGCCGCGGTATGGCCGTAGATGGCGAGCATCGCGGGGTTGGCGGCGTTGATCCGGCCGGCGAGATCGACGATCTCGATGCCGACCGGGGCGTTCTGCCAGACGACCTCGAACTGCGTGAGCGCCTCGACCTCCTTGCGCTTGGCGTCGAACTCCGCAGCGGCGGTGACGGCGGACGAGAGCACGACGCCGAGCAACTCGAGCGTCTGGCGGTCGGCCTCGTGGAGCCCCTCGGTTTTGGAGGTGCTCATCACGCTCAGAGAGCCGACGATCTTGCCGCCGCTGAAGAACGGAACGCAGATGTGCGACCGCTCTCCGAGTCCGGCGACGAGAGTCTGGTTCAGCCGCTCGTCGTTCACCGAGTCTTCGATCAGGAGCGCGCGACCCGAATCGGCCGCGTGCCAGGTCACGCTCTCGACAAGTGGGCGACGCTTTCCGACCAGCGGCGTGGTGACACCGCTGGCGGCGCGCAGAACGACCTCGTCCCCCTCCATCAGGTTCACGGCGGAGCCGTCGCCGTGGGTGAGCAGGAGAGCCCGGTCGGCGATCAACTGCATCACCGCTTCGAGATCGAGCCCGACCGCAGCGATGTCGCGTTGCGTCTCGACGATCTTCGCGAGCTTGCTGTTCTCCCGCAGCGCGACCTCGCCGTCCTTGCGCTTGCTGATGTCCTCGATCATCAGGATCGTGAACACCGGCGAGCCGTCGGCGGCGCGCTCGAGCACGGTCGCCCTGGATCGGGCCCAGAACGGCTCCCCGTTCTTGCGGATGTAGCGCTTCTCGATGTCGTAGGAGTCGCGGCTGCCCTCGACGATCTCGGCGTAGAGCATGACGCCGCGGCCGAGATGCGCCGGGTCGGTGATGTCTTCCATTCCCAGGTGTTCGAGCTCGACGGCCGAGTAGCCGAGCATCGCTTGGATTTCGGTGTTCGCCTCGACCACGTGCGCGGACGCGTCGAGACGGAGGAATCCGATCGGGGCTCCGTCGAAGATCTTGCGGAAGCGGTGGAGCGTCTCGATTTCTGCGCGCTTCGACTCGTGCGCGGCGGCGTTGCTCAGTGCGGCGCGGAGCAGGACTGAGAGCAGACCGATGATGCGCGCGTCGTCCTCGCCGAAGACCTCGGGGCCGGCGGCGACCGCCGCGAGCACTCCGATCGGCCGATCGCCGCGCCGCAGCGAGACTCCCAGGCCGCCACCGTCGGCGAGCTCGCCGACCACGCCGCTGTCCTGGAGGAACACCGATCCGACCGAGCTGCCGCGGATCGGCACCGTCTCGCCGACATTGGGCTCGAACGAGCCTGTTCCGGCGGCGTAGCGGAGAACCGTGTCGCCCGCTGCGAGCAGAACGGCGGCGCCCGTGGCGACCGTCAGCTCCTGCACGCGCGCACAGATGACGGCCATGATCGTGTCGAGATCGAGGTGAGCGGCGGTGATCGCGCTCTGCGTATCGATGATCTGCTGCAGATTCGCGCCGTCGCGACTTCGCGCCGTGTCCGACCCGAGCTGCACAACGGTGGCCAAACCCTGATTTCCCCGCATCCGCTATGTATCGATGGAACCCAGAATCGTGCGATCCCCCGGGCGGGGTACACACGGCCCGTTTCCGCGTACTTGGGGGATAACGTTCACCCGTGCTCTACCGCGTGCTGCTCTCGTCAAATCCTGCGGCAAGCGATGCGGCGGAGCGCTGGAAGTCGGCGGTTCCTGAGCGGGCTAACAGCAGCTATCCCTGAACCTGCCCCGCGATCCCCCAGTGCTTCGGGCTCACACCCTGCACGATCACCTGAATGTGCTCCGGCGCGGCGCCCGATGACTCGGCGAGCGCTGCCGTCAGCGCTTCGATGATCTTCGGCACGGACTCTTCGGTGACGCGCTTGTCGTAGAGCTTGACGTCGATGATCGGCATGTCAGGTTCCCCCTTCGTCCCACGGTTTGGCGTTGCGGCCCCAGCGATGGGCGTCGTGGCCTTCCACGATCACCCACGTATGTTCCTTCAGCTCAGGCGCCTCGAGGCACTCGAGCAACGTCTCGGTCATCCGCTCGATCAGCTTCGATTCGAGCTCGGGCGTCAGCCGGCGCTCGAACAGCTCGACGCGGACCAAGGGCACGCTACTGCTCCACGTGCTGAGCGCCGCCATCGGGACCGAGCACGAGATCGAGGTCCCTGTCCGGGACGTGGTCGAGCGGCACCGGCGCGAGCGCTTCGATGAAGCTCACCCCACCTTCGGAGTAGAGCTTGTGACCGAGCCCGCGGTTGACGACGACGACGTCGCCGGCCTTCACCGTCTTCGTCTCGTCCTCGATCGTCATCTCCACCTCACCGTCCGTGATGATCATCACCTGCTCGGTGTCCTCGTGCGTGTGCCACGGCACCTGCTTGCCCGGCTCATACGTCACCTTGCAGAGCAGCACTTGCTCGCCGCCGATCGCGTGCAAGTGCACGCCGTCCTTGAACTCGAACGCGTCGCGTCCGTTCCACGTACGAAACGGCGACGACTCAGCCATCGGTCCCGAAGAATCCCGCGCCGCCGTCGGAGGAGAACGTCCGCACGGAGATCTGCTCGTCGAAGATCACGCGCTTGCCGTCGCGTCGCGGCTCGCGCTGCTCCTGGATCGCGGCGAGCACGCGCTCCGGCGTCGCCGGCATCTCGGTGATCCACACGCCGATCGCGTCGTGGATCGCGTTCGCGATCGCGGGCGGCTGCGCATTGTTCGCCATCTCGCCGATCGCCTTCGCGCCGAACGGCCCGTCCACCGACGGGTTCTCGAGGATCACGTTGTCGAGCTCCGGCAGATCCTGGAACGCCGGGCCGAGATACGCGCCGAACTCGCCGCCGCGATGGTCGACCGACGGGTAGTCCGGATAGCTGTTCTCGAGCAACCCGAGCCCGAGCCCCATGATCGCGCCGCCCTCGATCTGACCCTCGACGAGCGTGGGATTGATCGCCCGCCCGACGTCGTAGACCTGCACGAGCTTCAAGACGACGACCTCGCCGGTCTCGTCGTCGACCTCGATGTCCGCGACGCATGCCGCATACGAGATCGCGGAGTGCGGCTCGATCTCCACCTGGCCGGTCGCGTCGTCGACGTCGGCGAACGGCTTGAGCGCGGTCGACGAGCCGCTGATCAGCTCGCCGTAGTTGTACGTCGCAGCGCCGGCGACGTCGGCGACGTTGATCTTCTTCTGCGGCGCGCCCTTCGCGGTCACCTCGCCGTCGTTGATCTCGAGATCCGCCGCGTCGATCTCGAGCTCCTTCGACGCGATGTCGAGGATGCGCTCGCGCACGCGCTCGGCCGCGAGACGCACCGCGTTGCCGCCGATGAACGTGCCGCGCGACGCGAACGTGCCTGTGCACACCGCCGACGAGTCGGTGTTCGTGTTGTCCATCGTGACCCAGTCGTATGGGACGCCGAGCGCGTCGGCCACGATCTGCGTGTGCACCGTCTTCGAGCCCTGCCCGATGTCGACCGTGCCGGAGAAGACGTCGACGCGGCCGTCCGGCTTGAGCTTGATCCACGCCTGGCTCGGGTCGCCGTTCTGGTTCATGCCGGTCGGATACTCGATCGTCGCGAAGCCGCGACCGCGATGCTTCGCCATCAGTGCCCCTCTCCGTTCAGGCGCTGCTGGCCGACGAGATGCTCGGGCAGCAGTACGCCCGCGCGCGGCTCCGCCGTCATCTCCCGGTACTCGGCGCCGAGCTCGATCCCGACGCGCTCGGCCGCGGCGAGCGTGACCGCCACGGTCGAGGGATCCTGCATCGCGACGCCGTTGCCGCTCGTGTCGCCGATCCGGTTCGCGTTCTTCAGGCGCAGCTCCCATGGATCGAGCCCGAGCACGGCGGCGATGCGGTTGAGATGCGTCTCGACGGCGAACGACACCGACGTGACGCCGAAGCCGCGCATCGCGGTCGAGGGCACGCGGTTCGTGAACACGACGAAGCCGTCGAAGTGCAGGTTCGGAATCGTGTACGCGCCCGAATGATGGAACGCGTGCTTCGTGACGCCGTACGGCGAGAAGCGCGCATACGCACCCGAGTCGTGCAGCGTCAACGTGCGCCGGCCGAGGATCCAGCCGTCCTTCGTCACCGCGTCCGCGATCTCGATGTGCCACGCGGCGCGCGTCGACGAGGCGAGAAACTCCTCCGCGCGCGTCCAGCGCCACTTGACCGGCTTGCGCGCCTTCAGCGCGAGCAGCGCGCAGATCGTGTCGGCTGCGGTGTCGACCTTGCCGCCGAAGCCGCCGCCGACCGTGCCGCCGACGAACTTGAGCTTGTTGAGCGGCACCTCCAGGTGCGCCGCGACGACGCCCATCGAGAAGTACATCGCCTGCGTGCACGAGTAGATCGTCAGGCGCCCGTTCGCCTCCGGCACGGCGAGCGCGACCTGCGTCTCCATCGGCATCTGCTCGATCGCCTGCGGGCGGTACACGCCCTCGACGATGACGTCCGCCTTGTCGAACGCCGCTTCGACGTCGCCCTTGCGCACGCGGCGGTGGTTGAACGGGCCGTAGTGGGGATAGACGTTGCCCCATTGATGGATCTTCGGCGCCTCGGGATCGAGCGCCTTGCGGATGTCGAAGAGCGCGGGACGCGGCTCGTACGTGATCTCGATCGCGTCGACGGCGGCCTGCGCCGCCTCCTCCGACTCGGCGGCGACGGCGGCGATCGGCTGGCCCTTGTACCGGACCTCGCCGTCGGCGAGCAGCGGCTCGTCACCGGGAACGCCGAGCCCCTCGAGATGTCCGTAGACGTTCCGCGGCACGTCGGCGCACGTGACGATCGCGTGCACGCCCTTCAGCTTCTCCGCCTTCGACGTGTCGAGCTTCGTGATCGCCGCGTTGTCGTGCGGCGAGCGGAGCGCCTTGACCCACAAGAGGCGGCCGACGCGAATGTCGTCGACGTACTGCGTGCGGCCTGTGACGTGGCCGACGCCGTCGTAGCGGGGGAGGCGCGCGCCGACGGCCTTCACGTCGAGCTCCCGTTGCTGCGCGACGCAGCCAGCACCGCGTCGATGATCTTCACGTAGCCGGTGCAGCGGCAGTAGTGGCCGCCGAGCGCCTCTTGCACGTCCTCACGCTCGACCGGGCCGCCCTTGCGCTCGATCAGCGCCGTCGCCGCGACGATCATGCCGGGCGTGCAGAAGCCGCACTGCGCGGCGTAGTGCTCGTGGAACGCGGCCTGCACCGGCGAGAGGCTCTCGGCCTCGCCGAGACCCTCGAGCGTCGTGATCGACGCACCGTCGACCGTCACGACCGCCGTGAGGCACGAACGGCGCGGCTCGCCGTCGACGAGCACCGTGCAGGTGCCGCAGCCGCCCTGCTGGCAGCCCGCTTTCGGGCTCGTGATCTCGAGCTCCTCGCGCAGGACGTGCAGCAGCGTGGTGAGCGGCGGGCTCGTGATCGCGTGCTCGCGGCCGTTGACGGTCAGGTTCATGCGCTCTCCAGTTGGTCGAGAGCCCGCCGCACGAGCACGGGCAACATCTTGCTGCGGTACTCGGCCGAGGCCAACGCGTCGCTCACGGGCTCGACGTCCTTCAGGACATCGTCGGCATTGCGGCTCTGCTCGACGGAGCGGGCGCGCACGGCGAACCGGCCGACGCCGGAGATCCCGATGCGTAACTCGCCGTTCGCCTCCGCGGCGGCGACGTTCGCAACCGCGAACGAATGCGCGTGACGCCGGCGCATCAGCTCGAAGCCGTACTTGCCGGCCGGGCGGTCGTACTCGATCTCGAGCACGAGCCGCGCCCGGCGGTCGCCTGCGAGGAAGTCTTCGACGGGCTCCGTGCGCTCGCCACCCTTGCCGGCGGAGCGCACGCGCGCGCCGAGCGCGATCAACGGCGCACCGAGGTCGCCGCGCTGGGCGCCGATTCCCGGAGACGCGCAGAGGTTGCCGCCGAGCGTCGCCGTGCGGCGCACCTCGCCGTCGCCGACGTGCTCGGCGAAGCGCGTGAGCAGGTCGTCCGTTCCCTCGACGAGCGCCGCGATCGTCGTCATCGCGCCGATCCGGACGACGTCGCCGGACGCGTCGAGCGTGTCGAGCCCGCTGCGGTGCAGGAGCAACGTGCGCTCCGGACGAAAGCGGCCCGCCGCGATCTCGGGCAGCAGGATCGTGCCGCCGCCGAAGACGACGACATCGCCTCCGTCGCCGAAGAGGCCGGCGGCCTCCTCGGGAGTCGTCGGGATGAGCGCCTCGGCCGCCATTGCGCGATTCTGTGCCGGATCGCGTCGCGCGTCAAACCAGACTTTCCTGAGCGTGTCAACACGGGCCGCAAATGCACGGGTACGCTCCGCCGATGCCCTTCGCCTCGATCGACGACCTCGAGTCGGCGCTCGCGCGCGCGTCGTACCTGCCCGACCGTGGTCTTTCGACAGCGCTCTACCTGTCGCTGACGCTCGAGAAGCCGCTGCTCCTCGAGGGCGAAGCGGGCGTCGGCAAGACCGAAGCGGCGAAGTCGATCGCAACCGCGCTCGGCGCACGCTTGATCCGGCTGCAGTGCTACGAGGGCCTCGACGTCGCGCACGCCGTGTACGAGTGGAACTACGCACGCCAGCTCCTGCACATCCGCGCAGCGCAGGAGGGCACCGTCGACGAGGCGGAGCTCTTCGGGCCCGAGTTCCTGATCCGCCGCCCGCTGCTCGAGGCGGTCGAGGCCGACGAGCCGGTGGTGCTCCTGATCGACGAGATCGACCGCGCCGACGAGGAGTTCGAGGCGTTCCTGCTCGAGCTGCTCTCCGACTTCCAGATCACGGTCCCGGAGCTCGGCACGATCGTCGCGAAGCAGCGGCCCTACGTGATCCTCACCTCGAACCGAACGCGCGAGCTGCACGACGCGCTGAAGCGGCGCTGCCTCTTCCACTGGATCAGCCACCCGACGATCGAGAAGGAGATCGAGATCGTGAAGTTGCGCGTGCCGGGCGTGCCCGAGCGGCTCGCCGCAGAGGCCGCGGCGTTCGTCGCGGAGCTGCGCCTGCTCGACCTCCAGAAGCCGCCCGGCGTGGCGGAGACGATCGACTGGGCGCGCGCGCTGACCGCGCTCGGCACCCGGGAGCTCGACGCCGAGAACGTGCAGCTGACGCTCGGCTCGGTGCTGAAGTACCACGAGGACCTGCTCTCCGTCCGCGACGAAGCTCTCGCCGGGCTCGTGGCAACCGCCCGTGCCCGCTGACGCCGTCGTCCGGCACATCGTCACGTTCGGCCGCGTGCTGCGCGAGGTCGGCGTCGAGGTCGGGCCGGGCCGCGTCGCCGACGCGCTGAGAGGGCTCGACTCGGTCGAGCTCGCGCGACAGGACGACGTCTACTGGACGCTGCGGCAGACGCTCGTCTCACGGCGCGAGGACCTCGAGTCGTTCGACATCGCCTTCGACTCGTGGTTCCTCGGCGCGGCGGGCGTGCAGCCGAAGCAGCGCGCAGCCGAGTCGTAGCAGGGCGAGCGCCGCAAGGGCGGCGAGCCCGGGCCGGGGCCGGAGATCGACGGCGGCGAGACGGAGGTGGGCGGCTGGAACGCCGACGAGCTGCTGCGCACCAAGGACTTCGGCGCGATGACGCCGGACGAGCTCGTGCGTGCGAAGAAGCTGATCCAGGCGATCGCGATCGCGCGGCCGCGCCGGCGCACGCGCCGGCTGCGTCCCGATGCGAAAGGGCACGCGCTCGACGTCCGCGCCCTCGTGCGGGCGTCCCTCTCGACGGGCGGCGACCCGGTGCAACGCGCCTTCCGAAGCCGCGGCGAGGCGCTGCGCAAGCTCGTCCTGATTCTCGACGTCTCCGGCTCGATGGACGCGTACGCGCGGGCGATGCTGCTCTACCTGCACGCGGCGAGCGGCGCCGGCCGGCGGGTCGAGACCTTCGCGTTCGGCACGCGGCTGACTCGGCTGACGCCCGAGCTCGGGTCGCGCGACACGGAGACCGCGTTCGCCGCGGCCTCCAAGCGCGTCGTCGACTGGTCGGGGGGCACTCGCATCGGCGAGTCGCTGAAGGCGTACAACGACGAGTGGGGCCGGCGCGCGCTCACCCGCGGCGCGGTCGTCGTGATCCTCTCGGACGGCTGCGAGCGCGGAGACACGCAGCTCGTCGGCCGGGAGATGGAACGGCTCGCCCGGCAGGCGTTCGCCGTCGTCTGGGTCAACCCGCTCAAGGGGCACCCGCAGTACGAGCCGCAGGCCGGCGGGATGCGCGCGGCGCTGCCGTACGTCGACCGGTTCCTTCCGGGCCACGACGTCGCGAGCCTCGAGGCCCTGGGTACAGTGCTCGGAGGCATCGAGCGGAGGCACGCAGCGTGAAGGAGATCGTCGACGAGGTCGAGCGGTGGCGGAAGCGCGGCGAGCGGGTCGCGGTCGCCACGGTCGTCGCGACGCGCCTCTCCGCCCCGCGCCCGATCGGCTCGAAGTTCGCGGTGTCGGAGAGCGGCGAGTTCTGCGGCTCAGTGTCCGGCGGCTGCGTCGAGAGGGACGTTGCCGAGCAGGCGATCGAGGTGCTCGCGAGCGGTGAGCCGAAGCTCTTGACCTACGGGATCTCCGACGACGACGCGCTCGGCGTCGGCCTGCCGTGCGGCGGCGAGATCGACGTGTTCGTCGAGCGCTTCGAGTGAGCGTCGGCGAGCGCCTGCTCGAGCTCGCGCACACCGACGAGCGCGCCGTGCTCTTCACGGTCGTCGAAGGGCCGCAGCCGGGCGCGCGGCTGCTCGTGCTGCTCGACCGGGACGAGACCGTCGGCGACGCTCCCGCCACGCTTGCCGCACTCGCGCCCGAGATCCGGCGCAACGGCATGCAGGAGGTCGAGGGCATGAAGGTCTTCGCGGAGGTCTACGGCCCGCCGCCGCGGCTCGTCGTCGTCGGCGCCGTCGACACGGCCGAGGCGCTCTGCCACGCGGCCGGGCTGCTCGGGTGGCACACGATCGTCGTCGACCCACGCGCGCTGCTCGCGACGCGCGAGCGTATTCCGAGCGCCGACGAGCTGATCCTCGAATGGCCCGACGACGCGCTCGCAAAGATCGCGCCCGACCACAACACCGCGGTCGTGACGCTGGCACACGACGACAAGTTCGACGTGCCGACGCTGAAGGCGGCGCTCCGCAGCGACGCGTTCTACGTCGGCGCGATCGGCTCGCGGCGCACGCAGGCAAAGCGGCGCGAGCGGCTGCTCGAGGAAGGCCTGACGGAGGCCGAGCTCGCGCAGATCTACGGGCCGGCGGGCCTCGACATCGGCGCGGACACGCCCGCCGAGCAGGCGATCTCGATGCTCAGCGAAGCCCTCGCCGTGCGCGCCGGACGTCTCGGGACGCCGCTCAAGACCGCGCCCGGCCGCATCCACGTGGAGGAGTGACCATGGCGAGCCTCAGCGGCGATCGCATCAGGCACACCGTCGTCTTCACGCTCTCGCATCCCGCCGGATCGGACGCCGAGGCCGCCTTCCTCGCGGCGGCCGAAGCCCTCGCGGCGGTCCCGGGTGTCGAGGCGTTCGAGCTCCTGCGCGAGACGAGCCCGAAGAACGACTATCGCTTCGGGATCTCGATGGAGTTCGCCGACCGCGCGGCCTACGAGGGGTACAACGCGCACCCCGACCACGTGCGCTTCGTCCAGGAGCGCTGGCTGGTCGAGGTCGCGAAGTTCCTCGAAGTCGATTACGAGCCGCTGAACCTCTAGATCGGGACCTGGTCCGGACCTGGTCCCGATCGAAGGGACCGCGCACCGCTCGGATTCGCCGACGACTCCCCGA
>Ga0265338_10006608_pt1 | contig 14696 bp, 16 predicted proteins | sample 42126metaG_FD_193579 | JGI IMG/M metagenome (GOLD analysis project Ga0265338, IMG submission 193579) | Rhizosphere microbial communities from Carex aquatilis grown in University of Washington, Seatle, WA, United States - 4-21-26 metaG | ecosystem: Host-associated > Plants > Roots > Rhizosphere... | reverse complement strand
GTCGAGCACACGCGCGACCGGCTCCGCTACGCGGCCGGCAACTTCTACGTCAACGACAAGCCGACGGGAGCCGTCGTCGGGCAGCAGCCGTTCGGCGGCGCGCGCGCCTCGGGCACGAACGACAAGGCCGGCTCGATGTGGAACCTCATCCGCTGGGCCAGCCCGCGCGCGATGAAGGAAACGTTCGTCCCGGCGCGCGACTACCGCTACCCGTTCCTCGGGCCTGACGCCGAGTAGCTAGTAGCCGAGGTCCGGCAGCGGCGATTCGAGCCGCCCTGCGCGGAACGCCTCGCGCCACGCGTCATAGATGCGCGGCCCATTGCCCGGCGGCGCCAACTCCTGCGGAAGCTGGTCGGGCAAGAACCACTCCGCCGCGCTCACCTCCGCCTGCTGAAAGCTCAGCTCGTGCCCTCCGACGAGGACGGCGTGGTAGTAGGAGACGGCGCACCACTGGGGCTCGACGCCGCCGTCCGCGCCGGGCAGGTACTCGTCGACCCAGTGCCCGAGGTAGCCGACGACGCGTACCCGCAAGCCGACCTCCTCCAGCGTCTCGCGAACGGCGGCCTCCGCCGGATGCTCAGGCCCGTCGCAGAAGCCGGACGGCGCGCACCAGAGCGTGTGCCACGGCTCATGGGCGCGCTGCGTCAGGAGAAGCTTTCCGTCGTGGACGACCAACGCGGCTGCTGCGCGACTTGCCTTCATCCAGTGGCCGGCGCCACAGGACTGACACGCGACCGGCGCCGGCACGCCGATCGGCGCACCGCAGGCCGAGCAGAAGCGCGGCATCAGCCGCGCCCCGCTTTGTGCAGCTGGGCGTAGACGCTCCGCGCGACTTTGGCCGGCACGCCGGGGACGCCCTCGAGCTCCTCCGCTGACGCCGCGACCATCGCGTCGACCGAGCCGAAGTGGTTGAGGAGCGCGCGCCGCCGCGCCGGTCCGACTCCTTCCAACTCGTCGAACAGCGACGAGAAGCCGCGCGACTCGCGTCTCTGGCGATGGAAGCCGACGGCGAAGCGATGCGCTTCGTCCCTAACACGCTGCAAGAGCTGCAAACCCGGATCGTGGCGCGAGAGGACGACCGGCCTCGCCTGACCCGGGACGAACACCTCCTCCTCGCGCTTCGCGAGCGCGATCACGGCGACGCGCGGCAGGTCGAACGCCTGCATCGCTGCGAGCGCGGCGGCGAGCTGGCCCTTGCCGCCGTCGACGACGACGAGGTTCGGCGCCGCCGCGAACGACTCGTCGTAGCCGTCAGACGTGACGCCCGCCGCGAGCCGCGCGAAGCGGCGCGAGACCATCTCCCCCATCGCGGCGAAGTCGTCCATCCCCGCCTGTCCCTTGATCCCGAACTTTCGGTAGTGCGCCTTCTTCGGAAGGCCGTCCTGGAAGACAACCATCGAGCCGACGTTGTCCTGGCCCATGGCCGTCGAGATGTCGAAGCACTCGATCCGGAGCGGCAGCGACTCGAGGTTGAGCGTCTCGCGCAGCTGCTCGAGCGCCTCGACGCGACGCAGCCGCCGCGCCTCGCTCTGCGCGACGTCGCTGGAGAGGACGTGGAGCGCGTTCTCGTCGGCGAGCTGCTGGAGACGCCGTTTCTCGCCGCGCTCGGCCGTGCGGATCTCGACGCGCGCGCCGCGCCGTTCGCCGAGGAGCTCCGCGAGCGCCGAGAGGTCGCCGGCCTCGCGCGGCACGACGATCTGCGGCGGCACGCTCGGAGCGCTCCCGTAGTACTCGAGGCCGAACGACTCGAGGATCGTCGTCACATCCTGTCCGCCCACGTTTTCCAGATGGAACGAGTGTCGGTCGACCATCTTGCCTCCGCGGAGCGGGAAGATCTGGACGACGGCGCGGTCGCCCTCCGTCGCGAAGCCGATCACGTCCGCGGTTCCGACCCCGTGCCGCTCGACCGACTGCCGCTCGACGAGGTGCTGGAGAGCGTGGAGACGGTTGCGGTATCGCGCCGCGTCCTCGTATCGCTCTTCGCCCGCCGCCGCGTGCATCTGGCGCTCGAGCTCGCGCTGGATCGGCTTCACGTCGCCGGAGAGGAACTCGATCACGCCGTCGATGAGCGCGCGGTAGTCCTCCATCGAGACGTAGTCGACGCACGGCGCGAGGCAGCGGTCGATGTGGAAATCGAGGCACGGGATGCCGCTGTGCCGGCCCGGCTTCGGCCCCTCGCACGGCCGGTAGCGGAAGACGCGGTTGAGCACGTCGAGCGTCTCGCGCACCTTCTTCGCATTCGCGTACGGGCCGAAGTACCACACGCCCGGCCGGTGCCGTTCGCGCGTGAACATGACGCGCGGGTACTCGTCCTCGACCGTGACCGCGATGTACGGGAACGACTTGTCGTCGCGGAGCCGGACGTTGAATGGCGGCCGGTGCCGCTTGACGAGGTTCTGCTCGAGATGGAGCGCCTCGACCTCGCTGCCCGTGACGATCACCTCGATGTCGGCGACGCGGCCGGGGAGCGTGCGGATCTGGGCGCGGCCGTCGGTCGTCTTCTGGAAGTACGAGCGGACGCGCGGCCGCAGCGATTTAGCCTTCCCGACGTAGAGGACGCCGCCGTCGTCGTCGCGGAAGAGGTAGACGCCGGGCTTCGCCGGCAGCTGCTTCAGCTGGTTCTCGACGCGGGCGGCCATTTCGGCCACCTACCCCCCACGGCCGCTGAAAGCGGCCGCGTCTTCCGGCCGGGCGTCGTCGGCTTTGCCGACGGCGCTTCCAGCCACGCGCTAGACGGCTACTGGCGCAGGCTCGGCGGCGGCTTCGACGACGAGCCGGCCGTCCTGGTAGACGCGCTCGATCCGGCACGGCAGCTCGGTGAAGTCGAGCGCATCGCCGGCAACGACGACGAGATCGGCGCGCTTCCCCGGCTCGAGCGTCCCGAGCTCGCGCTCGAGGCCCATGAGCTCGGCCGCGGTCTTCGTCGTCGCGACCAGCACCTCGGTCGGGCTCATCCCGATGTTCTGCATGAGTTGCAGCTCCTCGAGGTTCGTCCCGTGCGGGACGACGCCGGCATCGGTTCCCATCGCGATCTTCACGCCGGCCGCCACGGCACGCCGGACCGAGTCGCGGTGGATGTCGACGACGTCGGTCGCCTTCGCGAGAATCGCCGGCGGAATCGGAACACCGGCCTCCGCCGCACGGAGCACGCCGAGCGGCGCAACGAGCGTCGGCACGAGGTACGTCCCGTGCTCGAGCATGAGCTCGAGCGCCTCGTCGTCGATGTAGATGCCGTGCTCGATGGAGCGGACGCCCGCGCGCACCGCGTTCTTGATCCCGATCGCCGCCTGCGCATGGGACATGACGAAGAGCCCCGCGGCTCGCGCCTCCTCGCACATCATCTGGATCTCGTCGAGCGCGAAGCCGCGCTCGTCGGGCGAGTCGGTCGGCGAGAGGACGCCGCCCGAGGTCGCGATCTTGATCACGTCGGCGCCGTTCCGGACGAGCTCGCGGATCTTGCGCCGCGCCTCCTCCACGCCGTCGACGATCTGGGACGGCATGCCGGGATACACAAAGTTGAGATCGGCGCCCGACGGGAGCCAGCCGTCGCCGTGGCCGCCGGTCTGGCTCAGCATCGTGAGGGAGATCTGGAGCCGCGGGCCGCGGACGATTCCCTCCTCGACCGCCCGCTTGACACCGAGGTCGGCGCCGCCGGCGTCGCGGACGGTCGTGATCCCGACCCGGATGGTCGCGTCGAGGTTCTTGATCGCGTCGTAGAACCTGTACGAGAACGGCGTCTGCAGGTGCTTCCACATGTCGAGGTGACCGAACATCACGTGGACGTGCGTGTCGAAGAGGCCCGGCAGCAGCGTCGAGTCCGAGACGTCGACTTGCTCGTCACCGTCGAGCCCGGCGCCGACTTCGGCGATCAGTCCGTCCTCGACCGCGACGTCGGCCTCGGCGACCGGCGCGCCCGTGCCGTCGAAGACCCGCCCGCCCGTGAAGACCGTGCGCATCGGATCAGCCTATTGGGACGCGGCTAGCATTGCCAGCGATGGAGGGCCAGTACGTCGCGTACACGTTCTACCGCGTCGTGCCCGAGTGGCGGCGCCTCGTCCCCGCCGACGTCCGCGCCGCGCAGAAGGAGGAGTTCGCGCAGGTGCTCGACGACTTCTCCGGCCGCTTCGACCACATCCGCGCGTACACGACGACCGGCGTCCGGCCCGAGACGGACTTCTTCCTCTGGAAGATCACCGAGCGCTACGACGACCTCGGCGAGCTCGGCGCCGCGCTGAACGGGACGGAGCTCGCCGGCTGGCTCGAGACGCCATACTCGTACCTCGCGACGACGAAGGCGTCGCAGTACACGAGCGCGCGCAAGGCGCGGAAGATCACGCCGCACGGCCTCCCGTATCTCGTCGTCTACCCGTTCATCAAGGTGCGGCCGTGGTACGCGCTCTCCGAGGACGACCGCCAGCGCGCGATGAACGAGCACATGGTCATCGGCCGCGAGGAGTTCCCCGGGATCAAGAACCACACGACGTACTCGTTCGGCATCGACGACCAGGAGTTCATGACCGCCTTCGAGTGCGAGGAGCCCGCGGACTTCATGCACCTCATGCTGCGCCTCCGCGACAGCGAGGCGTCGAGCTACACCGAGCGCGACACGCCGATCTTCGTCGGGCGCTACGTGCCGGTGCGCGAAGCGCTCGCGGCGCTCGACGGCGCAAGCTCGCGCGTCGAGGCGTAACTGCCACCCGTCGCCGGGCTCAGGCGCAAACTCGGGCTGGCGAAGCCGATGACCCCTCGTCTATGGGCCTAAACTCGGTGCCTAAATGAGCTGGCCGCCATTCCCAACAGGTCGCCCGTATTCGCCGTGGCACTCCTGCTTCGGTTTCGTCATCGGCGCGATCTGGATCATCCTCGCCGTGCACGCCCTCAACCAGCGGGACGATGGATGGGCCTATTTCCTGTTCGCCGCCGGAGGGCTTTCTATCGCCCAGGAGCTTGCCCGACTCGTCCGTTACCAGCGCCGCTCCGGCGACTAAGCAAGCCAACCGCATGCTGGCTTGGTCCACATCTAGCCCGCGAGCTCCGGCTCGGCCACCCGCTCGCGGCGTGCGAGCGACGCGACGACGAGCCCCGAGACGATCGTCCCCGCGCCGACGAGCTGAAGCGCGGAGGGCGACTCGCCGAGAATCGCTGCTGCGAACAGGACGGTGCACACCGGCTGGAACGTGAGCGAGACCGACGTCACCACGGCGGGCAGCCGCGGTAGCGAGATCGCGACGAGGATCCAGGCGAGGAACTGCGTCAGGAGGGCGAGCAGGATGAGCCAGCCGAGAGCCGCCGCCGACGGAGCCAAGTCGAGATCACCGACGACTACGCCCGTGACGAGGCAGACGACCGCACACGAAAGCGTCGAGTCGAAGAGCGGCCCGCCGGGCCCGACGACGCCGCGCTGCCCTCGGCGCAGCACGAGCAGGAAGGCGGCGTACGAGATCCCGGTGAGCAGGCCGTAGACGGTGCCGCGGGCCGGATTCGCCCCGTACGCGCCCTTCTCCAGCAGTCCCGAGACGAGCACGACGCCGACCGACACGACCGGGATCGAGGCGAGCACCCACCGGTGCGGGCGCTCCGCGGCGAAGAGCCACGAGAACACGCCGATGAGCACCACCTGCGTGTTGCTGAGGACAGTCGCGAGCCCGGCACCGACGAACTCGATGCCGTGATGCCAGAAGAGGAGGTCGGCCGCGAAGAAGACGCCGGCGACCCAGGCGTAGCCGCGCTCGCGCCACGTCCGCTTCCCCCAGCGGCGCTCCTCCCAGCGCATGAGCAGATAGAGCGGCGGCAGGGCGAAGAGGCAGCGGAAGAACGCTCCCGTCTCCGGGCTCGTGTGCGAGAGGCGGAAGAGGATCCCGGAGAACGCAAGCGCGAGCGCCCCGACGAAGACCGTCAGCTCCGGCCGCCTCCCGAGCGCCGCCAGGCTCACACGTACCGATGCTGCTCGCGCCACGTGCGGAACATTGCGAGCCCGCACATCGCGAGGATCGCGACGAACGCGATCACTTCCATCCCGTGCGCGCCGCCGTACCAGTAGAGACCGACGTCCGCGACCGCGACCACTGCGGAGCCGTAGAAGACGACCTGCGCGCGTTGCGGCCACATCGAGATCCCCTCGCGCTGCTCGCGCCACACGAGGAAGACGAAGAACGCGATCGCGAGGAAGAACGCGATCCGCGAGAGGAGCACGAGCACGGCCAGCGTCGTCCAGAGCTGGAGGACGACGATCACGGCGGCGACGGCGGCGATGATCAGCAGGCCGCGGACGGTCCCGTTCAGCCTCATCCCGTCATGTACGCCCGCACCGCGAGCGCTCCTGCCACGAGTGCCGCGCCGGTGAACCAGGCGAGCCGCCCGCGCCGGTCGGCGGGTGCGTAGAGCCACGGCGAGAGGACGGCGAGAAGCGCGACGGCGCCGTAGAGATAGTGGAGTTTGTCCATCGCCCGGTGGTGGCTCGAGAGCAGCAGGAGCCCGATCGCGGCCTGCGCGATCACGAACGTCTGCGCGAGCGCGAGAAGATGCGTCAGGTACGCGCGCGGCTCGCTGTTGCGGTAGTACGCCCACCCTCCGGTGGCCGCGGCCCCGAAGCACGTCGCGATCACGACGAACGCGACCGCGTGATGGACGCTCACCATCGCGCGCGCACGTTAGCGGCGGCGTCGGAGCGCTTTAGAGCTATCCCACTGCGACGCGCCGGTGCGGCGGGACGACGAGCACGGGCTGGTTCGCGCGATGGCAGAGACCGCGCGCCACGCTGCCCATCACCGCAGCGGCGAGCCCGCCGTGGCCATGCGTGCCGACGACGATGAGATCCGCGCCGACATCGTCCGCCGCTCTCGCGATCAGCGTCGCCACGTCGTGGCTGCCCGCCCGGATCTCGAGCTCGGCGTCATAGCCGGCCGCCTGCAGCTCCTCGACCTGCTGCGCGATCCTCTCCCGCATCTCCGGTTCGTCGGCGCTGAGCGGGGCGCCGCCGTACCGGCCGACGAGCAGCTCGTTCGCGTGCACCGCGACGATCTTGGAGTGGTGAGCCTTGGCGATCTCAACGACGTGCTCGAGCGCGCCGTCGGCGAGCTCCGAGCCGTCGGTCGCCCACACGATCGTGCCGAACATCACCGTCCGGTCCTTTCCTCGACTTTCCCATCGTCCACGGCGTCGCGGGCCGCGGCATCGGCGTCCACCCTCCGCGGCGTCGGGGTATTCCCGCAGTTTTCCGCGGCGGTCGCCCCGATGCCCTCAGGGCCCCGGCTGCGGACACTGTTGGCATGGCTTCTGCAAGGAGGATGCGATGAATCGCAACAGACCGATTTTGCTCGCCACCGACGGTTCTCCATCGGCGGGCGAGGCCCAACTGCACGCGTTCGACCTCGCGAAGTTGAGCGGCGCTCCGCTTCTCGTCGTCTCCGTCTCCCACGCGACGCTCCCGACGGTCGGGTACAGCGCGTACGGCTACTCGGAGATCGTCTCGGAACTGACCCACGCCGAGCACGAGCGCATCGACGCGCTGCTCGCCGCCGTGACCGAGGCTGCCACGAAGGAGGGCATCGACTGCGCGACGGTCGAGGCCGACGGCGTGATCGTCGAGGAGATCTGCCGGATCGCGGCCGAGCACAACGCACAGCTCCTCGTCGTCGGCTCCCACGGCTGGGGGGCGGCACGGCGGTTCCTGTCGGGGAGCGTCTCGACCGGTCTCGTGCACTCCGCCCCTTGCCCCGTCCTCGTTGTCCGAGCATCGGACGGTGCACTGCAGCAGGCAGCGGCATGAGCAGCGTCACGGCGCCGACCGCCGACGCGACCGATGTCATCCTCCGCGACGGCTCGACGTTGCGGCTGCGCGCGCCGCTCGCCGAGGACGCGGATGCGCTGCTCGAGTTCTTCGCCGACCTCTCGGATCGCAGTCGCTACCTCCGCTTCCACGGCTTTCCCGCGCTCGGCCCCAAGCTCGTCGAGCCGGTCGTCGACCCGGACTGGGACGACCGCGGCGCGCTCGTCGGCTCGCTCGACGGACGCACCGTGGCGCTCGCGAACTGGGTGCGGCTGCGCGACCCGCGCGTCGCCGAAGTCGCGTTCACCGTCGACGACCGCTTCCAGCGGCGCGGGATCGGAACGCGCCTGCTCGAGCAGCTCGCGGCCCGCGCTGCCGAGGCGGGCATCGAGGAGTTCGTCGCGGAGGTGCTGCACGACAACGACGCGATGATCGCCGTCTTCCGAGACGCGGGCTTCGACGTCGCCCGCGTCGCCGACGGCGGCGAGGTCGAGATCCGCTTCCCGATCACGCCGACGACGACGTACCGCGAGCAGGTTGCCGCCCGCGACCACGTCGCAGTTCGCGCGTCGCTCGAGCCGTTCTTCCGGCCGAGCTCCGTTGCGGTTGTCGGCGCCTCGAGCCGGCGCGGCAACATCGGCGGCGAGCTTTTCCGCAACGTCCTCGCTGCTGACTTCTCCGGCGCCGCGTACCCCGTCAACCGCAAGGGCGACTCCGTCGCAGGCGTGAAGGGCTTCACGGCCGTCGGCGAGATTCCCGGCGACGTCGACCTCGTGGTCATCTGCCTCCCCGGCGACAAGGTGCTCGAGGCGGCCGAGGAAGCGCTCGACGCGGGGGTCCGCGCGCTCGTCGTCATCTCCGCGGGCTTTGCGGAGATCGGCCGCGAGGGCGTCGAACGGCAGGAGAAGCTCCTCGCCCTCGTGCGCGAGCACGGCGCGCGCCTCGTCGGGCCGAACTGCCTCGGGATCGCCTCCTCCCCCGTCCACCTCAACGCGACGTTCGCGCCGCGGAGCTTCCCGAGCGGCAAGATCGCGTTCTCGTCGCAGAGCGGCGCGCTCGGCCTCGCGCTGCTCGAGGCATCGGAGTCCGCAGGCCTCGGCGTCACCGCCTTCGTCTCGATCGGGAACAAGGCCGACGTCTCCTCGAACGACCTGCTCGAGTGGTGGGAGGACGACGACGAGACCGAGATGGTCATCCTCTACCTCGAGTCGTTCGGGAACCCGCGCGCGTTCAATCGCATCGCGCAGCGGCTCGCGCGGCGCAAGCCGATCCTCGCCCTGAAGGGCGGCACCACTCGCGCAGGGAGCCGCGCGGCCGGGTCGCACACCGCCGCTCTCGCCGGCTCGGACGCCGCTGCCGACGCCCTGTTCCGCCACGCCGGCGTGATCCGCGCGCGCACGCTCGACGAGCTCATCGACGTCGCCTCTCTCCTCTCAGCGCAGCCGGTGCCGCGCGGGCGCCGCGTCGCAATCGTCACGAACGCGGGCGGCCTGGGGATCCTCGCCGCCGACGCGTGCGAAGCCGCCGGGCTCGAGCTACCGCCTCCGAGCGAGGAGACGCGCGCCGCGCTCGCCGACTTCATGCCGAGCGAGGGCAGCCTTGCGAATCCGATCGACATGCTCGGCGGGGCAAACGCGGAGAGCTTCGAGCACGTCCTCCCGCCCGTCCTCGCCGACCCGGCCTTCGACGCCGCGATCGTCCTCTACGTCCCGACTGTCGGGGCGGACGAGGAGGAGATCGGCGCCGCGATCAGCCGCGCCGCGGCGACCGCGGACGGCAAGCCGGTGCTCTGCGCCTTCCTGAGTGGGAAGGGCGCGCCCGCGGGCCTGCAGAGCGTCGAGAAGGTGCCGTCATTCGCCTATCCCGAAGCGGCCGCCAAGGCGCTGGGCCGTGCCGTCGAGCGCGGCGAGTGGCTCCGCCGCCCCGCCGGGACGCTGCCCGAGCTCGACCGTGACCGCGACGCCGCGGAAGCCGTACTGACCGAGGCGCTGGCCGGCGATGGTGATGCGTGGCTCGACCCCGGGCAGACGCGCCGCCTGCTCGAGGCCTACGGGGTCCCGCTCGTCGCCGAGAGAGTCGTCCCGACCCCCGACGCAGCGGTCGAGGCAGCCCGCGAGCTCGGCTTCCCCGTCGTCCTCAAGACGGCCGTCGCCGGCGCGCACAAGACCGAGCAGGGCGGCGTGATCCTCGATCTCGGAGACGAAGACGCAGTCCGCGCCGCGGCTGAGCAGCTCGGCGGACCGGTGCTCGTGCAGCCGTACGTCACGGGCGGAGCAGAGCTTCTCGCCGGCGCGGTGCAGGATCCGGTCTTCGGCCCGCTCGTCGCGTTCGGCCCGGGAGGCGTGCTCGCCGAGCTCATCGGCGAGGCGCAGTTCCGGCTCGCCCCGCTTACCGACATCGACGCGCAGGAGCTCGTCCGGTCGGGCAAGGCAGGACGGCTCGTCGCGGGCTTCCGCGGCGCGGCGCCGGCGGATGAGGCGGCGCTCGTCGACCTCCTCCTTCGTCTCTCGCTGCTCGCAGAGGAGCTGCCCGAGGTCGCCGAGCTCGATCTCAACCCAGTGCTCGCGCTACCGGATCGCTGCGTCGCCGTCGATGCGCGCATCCGCGCTGCGCATCCCATCCAGCAGCACCGCGCAAAGTCCTGGTAAGGAGCGAGCGAGTCCTTCGGACTCGCTCGCTGTGTCACGGAACTCCGCGGGCCGGAAGCGCGGTTCCGGCCCGCTCCGTGCTGAGGGCTCGTTGAGAGCGGCTCGGGCCAGCCGCCAGGAGAGCCGACCGGAGGCTAAGGCGCCGCGCAGCGGCGGGCAACAAGCACTCAGCACGGAGCGCGGACGAGACCGCGCTCTCGTCCGCGCGGAGTTCCGTCACTCCAGCGAGCGAGAGCAAAGCTCTCGCGAGGTAACAAACGGCGCCCCGAGGGGCGCCGTTTGCGGTGGATGCGCCGGACTTCGCAGCCCGTATGGCAAGAGCTTCGCTCGGTGACGGCCGCCGCGCATCGGGGATTCCTCGTACGGCCCGCGGCGCCGCCGGCAGGTACCGTCCCGGCCATGCACGCCTTCGGCGTCAGCAGCGTCGTCGAGCGTCTCCGCAGCGCAGGAGGCGGCTACGAGATCGTCCACGAGTCGCCCGGGCTCGAGCTCGGCGTCTACGTCCTCGTCGCCCCGGAGCCGGACCGCCAGCAGCCCCACGCCGACGACGAGATCTACATCGTGCTTGAAGGAACCGGTGTGCTCGAGGTCGGGGAAGAGAGCGTGCCCGTCGAGGTCGGGAAGGCCGTCTTCGTCGAAGCGGGCGTGGAACACCGCTTCACCGCCTACGAGCAGCTCGCCGTGCTCGTGATCTTCGAGCGTGCGCGCACTTAGCGCCGCTGCCGCGGCAGCGCTCCTCGTCGTCCTCTTGGGTTGCGGCAGCTCTAGTGCGCCGCACCATCACGTCCACCTGACGGCGTTCGAGCGGCGCGGCAAGACGCTCTTCATTCCGGCGTGCGGGATCTGCCACCAGCTCGCCGACGCGGGCACGAGCGGGAGCGCGGGCCCTGCGCTCGATACGCCGTGGCTCGCCTCACGCGTCCGCGAGACGATCGCGGACGGCCCCGGCGTAATGCCCGCCGGCCGCGTCACCGGAAAGGATGCGGCCGAAGTCGCCGCGTACGTCGCCGCCGCGACCGCGCAACCGTAGATCGAGGAGCGAATCAGTGACGGCTGAGCCGCGTCAGCTCGTCCGCGAGCTCGCTCACGATGCCGACGCCGTCGACGCTGCCGATCCGCAGCGGGCCGCCCTCTTCCAGATCGACGACGACCACCGGCCGGCCCGCCAGACGGTCCGGCTGTAGGTACCCGATCCGGACGCCGTCGATGTCGTCGTAGTAGATGCGATGAACGCATCCCCCGCCTTCCGAGCCCTCGAAGCGGATGCTCTCGGGATCGAGCTCGAGCTTTCCCGTTTCAGGCTTGCAGAGGGGCTCACTCCAGAGGACGGCGTAACTCGACATGCCCGCATGATCGGCGCCGGGAGGCGTCGCGGCATCGGTACCGCTGCGCGCCTCGCGGTGGGAAAGCCGTCGGCCGACTACGCGGATTCGCCGTCCGCCTCGAGCAAGCCCTGGTGGAGGGCGTGCCGGACGAGCTCGGCGCGGGTCGAGAGGCGGAGCTTCTGCATGACGTGTGCGCGATGCGTCTCCGCCGTGCGAACCGAGATGAAGAGGAGCTTCGCGATCTCCTGGTTCGTGTGGCCGAGCGCGAGCAGCCTCAAGACCTCGCGTTCCCGCTCCGACAGCGGATCGGCGTCGGCGCGAGCTTTCGCCTCGGCCTCTGCAGCCGCGAGCCGCGCGCCGAGAGTCGGGTGGACGTATCGCCCGCCGGCCGCCACGTCGCGCACGGCCTGGACGAGGTCGTCGTCCGCCGCCTCCTTCAGCAGATAACCGGTCGCCCCGGCCGAGAACGCCTGGCGCACGTAGCTCGGGTCGTCCTGCATCGAGAGGACGAGGATCTTCGCCTTCGGCGCCGCCTCGAGGATTTCCGGCGTCGCGTCGAGGCCGCTCCGGCCCGGCATCACGACGTCGAGGAGGATCACGTTCGGCTTGTGGAGACGCGCGAGGCGGATCGCCTGATCGGCGTCTCCCGCCTCGTCATCGACCGTGATGTCGGCCTCGCCCTCGAGCAGAAGGCGCAGCCCTGAGCGGACGAGCGTGTGGTCGTCGACGATGAGGACGTGGATGGACGCCGTCGCAACCTCGGCATGTTTCGTGGGGCTCATGCCACCACCCTGCCGCTGCCGCAGCCAGGCAGCGTCCGCGCTGGCGCTTCAGCCGGGTCCGTACTTTGCCGCAACGACTACGCTGGCCCTGTGATCCACGAAGGCGAGCAAGCTCCGGACTTCACCCTCGAGAGCGACGCGGGCGAGCAGGTCAGCCTCTCCGGCCTCCGCGGGAAGCCCGTCGTCCTCTACTTCTATCCCAAGGACGACACGCCCGCAACATAAAGCAGTAACGGCACCCGGTCTGCGGGCGTGTGTTCCATGCCGGGAGCGCCTTGATCTCGTCCCCGTCTCACCAGTCGGGAGCCGGACACCCAGCGCGGAGCCCTACGATCGGTGGATGCCCCGATGCCCTGGACATGGGCATCGGTCATGCTCCTTCTCATCGCTCCTAGCTGGGGGCGTTTTGGCCTGATCCCCTGGCGAGAACCTCAGGAGGACAACTATATGGCGGGTAAGCGTGTACTGCCTGCGCTTGTCGGGTTGCTGGCGGCAATCGCTACGGCTACGGCTCTCGCGGCGGCGGGAGACACGAGTTGGGGGAAGGCGATCGAGGTGCCTGGCACGGCGGCCCTCAACACCCTCGGCGACGCCCAGGTGAACTCGGTCTCCTGCGCCAGTGCGGGCAACTGCGCGGCCGGCGGCTTCTACTCGCGCTTCGAACAAGGCCGCGGCCTCGGCCGTCAGGCGTTCGTGGTCAGTCAGACGAGCGGCGTCTGGCGCACTGCGATCGAGGTGCCACGTACCGCAGCCCTCAACGTCGGCGGCGACGCCCGGGTGAGCTCGGTCTCCTGCGCCAGTGCGGGCAACTGCGCGGCCGGCGGCTACTACAGCGATGGCTTCGACGACTGGCAGGCGTTCGTGGTCAGTCAGAAGAACGGCGTCTGGCGCGCCGCGATCGAGGTGCCACGTACCGCAGACCTCAACCTGTACGGCGACGCCCGGGTGAACTCGGTCTCCTGCGCCAGTGCGGGAAACTGCGCGGCCGGCGGCTACTACAGCGATGGCTCCGGCAAGCGGCAGGCGTTCGTGGTCAGTCAGACGAACGGCGTCTGGGGCGCCGCGATCGAGGTGCCCGGCACCGCAGCCCTCAACATCGGCGGCGACGCCCAGGTGAACTCGGTCTCCTGCGCAAGTGCGGGAAACTGCGCGGCCGGCGGCTACTACAGCGGCAGCCATTTGCACTACTACTCCGTCAACCGGCAGTCGTTCGTGGTGAGCGAGAAGAACGGTGTATGGGGCGCCGCGATCGAGGTGCCCGGCACCGCAGCCCGCAACACCGGCGACGACGCCGAGGTCAACTCGGTCTCATGCGCCCGTCAGGGCAACTGCGCAGCCGGCGGCTACTACAACGACAGCAGCTCCGACAGCTACGGCCACTGGCAGGCGTTCGTGGTCAGTCAGACGAGCGGCGTCTGGCGCACCGCCATCGAGGTGCCCGGCACCGCAGCCCTCAACATCGGCGACGAGGCCGAGGTGAACTCGGTCTCCTGCGCCAGTGCGGGCAACTGCGCGGCCGGCGGCTACTACTACGACAGCAGCCCCAACAGCTCCGGCAACCCGCAGGCGTTCGTGGTCAGTCAGAAGAACGGCGTCTGGCGCACCGCGATCAAAGTGCCCGGCACCGCAGCCCTCAGCACCAACGGCGCCGACGTGCACTCCGTCTCGTGCGCCAGTGCGGGCAACTGCGCGGCCGGCGGCTACTACCGCGTTAGCTCCGACAACCTGCAGGCGTTCGTGGTCAGCCAGAAGAACGGCGTCTGGCGCACCGCGATCAAAGTGCCCGGCACCGCAGCCCTCAACGTCGGCGCGTGGGCCCAGGTGACCTCGGTCTCATGCGCAAAGTCGGCTCTCTTCACGTGCGCAGCGGGTGGCTTCTACACCGACAGCTCCGTAATACACCTGCAGGCGTTCGTGACAAAGCCCTGACCTCCCGCTCGCCTGCGCCCGCCGGAACTAGACCACCTTCTCCACCCTGCCGATGCCGAGCGTCGCGCGATCCCGGTCGTCCTCGTCAGCGCTGGTCAAACGAGGCCCGCTTCGCCGGGCCTCGTCGTTACTTGGCGGCGTTCACCGCGGAGAGGAAACCGATGCGTCGACCTACCTCGTCCGGGCATCAGGTCATCTCCGTATTCTGTGTGCATGGTGCGGGAAGGAGACCTGGCTCCGGATT
>Ga0265338_10006607_pt1 | contig 14698 bp, 13 predicted proteins | sample 42126metaG_FD_193579 | JGI IMG/M metagenome (GOLD analysis project Ga0265338, IMG submission 193579) | Rhizosphere microbial communities from Carex aquatilis grown in University of Washington, Seatle, WA, United States - 4-21-26 metaG | ecosystem: Host-associated > Plants > Roots > Rhizosphere... | reverse complement strand
GGATTGCCTGACGAAGAACCCCGTCACACTGCCGCGGTCCGAACTTGCCGCCGCGGCCCTGCGCGTGATGGAAGAGAAGAAAATCACGTCGGTGCTGATTGTCGACGATCAAAAACGCCTCGAAGGCGTCGTCCACATCCATGACCTCTGGACGCTTCAGCTTTTCTAGCCAAATGATCTTGCCCGTAGCGAGGCCCGATGCCCATTCGCGAAATTAAATTTCCGCCCAAGGCGATGCGCCGGGCCCGCAAGATCAAGGTGCTGCTGATGGATGTCGACGGAACGATGACCTCCGGCGCGGTCTGCCTGCAATCTTTTCCGGATGGCAGCGTGGCCGAGATGAAAATTTTCAATGCGCACGACGGGGCAGGGATCAAACTCGCCGGCATCATGGGCATCCGCACCGGCTTGATCACGGGGCGGGATTCGACGGCCACTGCCCGGCGAGCCCGCGAAAGCTCAATGGAATTCGTGGTCCAGGGCCAGCCGAAAAAGCTCGAATCCTACAAGGCAATCCTCGCGCGAGCGGGCGTTACGGATGAAGAAGTCGCCTACGTCGGCGACGACCTTCCCGATCTGCCGATCCTCGAACGCGCCGGGCTTGCGGTCGCCGTGGCCGATGCCGTAGTGGAAGTGAAGCGCGCGGCCCACTACATCACCACAGTCGATGGCGGAAAAGGAGCCATTCGCGAAGTCGTCGAGCTGATCCTCAAATCGCAGGGCCGCTGGAAGAAGGCAGTCCCGCAAGCCGTCGCGTAAGCGGCGTTCGCCCCGCAAAATTCCGCCGTTCGAACGTCTCATTCTGAGACGATTTCGCCCCGATTTTCTTTGCAAAACTGTACTTTGGACCAGTCGTTTTTTGGCTCACCTGCGGTATATTCTTGCGCCTCAGCCAGCTTGTTGGCTTCCCAGCGCCATGAGCCGCACGAACGATCGCCGAGCCTCATTTGTGTCCACCGCTGTCCAGGGAGGAATTTTCCTGGCGATGGTGGTGGTTCTGTGCGCCGCGACTCTTTTCGCTTCGGCATCTTCCACTTCGTCGCCTTCTTCATCCCCATCTTCCGCGTCGGCCGTGCCGAGTTCGCGCGATCAGATCTGCGCCTCCCGGGGCGAGGCGATTTCCTGCGTTCCGGTTCCGCCGACAGGTGTTCAGCCGGAGGAGCTCGTGATGTGGCAGCTGATCAATCAGGACCGTACCGCGACATCCTGCACCGAGGAGACCAAAGGCCGCGCCCGCCCTCTTCAGTGGGACGCGCGGCTTGCCGTCGTCGCCCGCACGCATTCCGAGGAAATGGCAGCTCGAGGTTTTTTCGGTCACCAGGGAGCGGATGGAAGCATGCCGGACGCGCGCATCTCGCGGGTGGGAATCCACTGGCGCGCTAGCGGTGAAAACATCGCAAAGTACCCCGATATCGCGCAAGCCGAAGCGGCGTTCATGAACGAGCCGAGGTTCCAGCCCAACCATCGCGCGAACATTCTGAATCCCGACTACACGCACGTGGGCGTGGGAATCGCGAAGGGCGCCGACGGGATGTTCTACATCACGCAGGAATTCGCTCAGCTGCGATAGTCGCTGCGGCGCCTTGCGGCTCTATCCGGGTTCGTCCCCGGATCTCTCGACCAGCGGTCTGATTCGGACGCCCAACTTACCGTGTTGTCTTAGGCCCTGCTAGGAGAAGAGGGGTTGACGATGCTGCTCGATGCATGAGGCAGCGGAGCTTTGCGAGGCCGCTCCACATCGTGGGACTCACTGGCCTCTGAGAGATTCTGTTTCAAGAGCGGGCAGACCAGAAGGGCAACGAAGCCTCCCAGCACGAGCCACAGTAAAAATACCGCCACAACAATTATGATTTCCATCGCTCCACCTGATCCAAGTGTGCGGATGGGGGCGGTTTGGCGGTATGGCCGGAAGCTCCCAATTTGCTGGGTCTATGGTCCTGGAACCCCCTTACCCGGGTATGCCCTACCGGCCACTTTCCAAAGGGGATAACCGAAGCGGCCCCTGCGACTTAAGGGTTTACGGGACCGCTCCCTTGTCTATTTGCTTCCGCTGGGCCGTCCCTCGTCTGGACTACTCTGGCGAAATTTCATATCCTCGATTCCGGTACATGCCGCAGCCTCTCAAGCCACCCGCCCTGCGTCCCGGAGATGCCGTCCGCATTCTTTCTCTCGCGAGCCCTGTGGATGGGGATTTACTAAAAAAGGGGTGCGAGGAACTGCAACGCCTGGGATTCACTCCGAAGGTTGACTGTCCAAGCGCTCTTGCGCATGAGGGCTTTTTTGCCGGGGCGGCCTCGGCGCGAGTCTCCGCTTTTAAGGAAGCGCTGGCCGAACACGCATCGCGCGCGATTGTTTGCTCGCGAGGCGGCTACGGTTCGAATTATCTGCTCGATGGCCTGAGCGTCGCGCTAGCCCCGCCGAAGATTCTGCTGGGACACAGCGACATCACTTCGCTGCAAATTTGCCTCTGGGAGAAGTTCAAGTGGGTCACGCTGTACGGTCCCATGGTTGCCTCCGGCATTGCCGCCGGCGCGGGAGTTGCGAAAGGCTACGATCGCGATAGCCTGTTGCATGCGCTGACGGAAACCAGGAATGGATGGCACGTCGATCTTATGGGTGAGCCGCTCGTTCCGGGTTCCGCGGAAGGTGTGATCCTGGGCGGGTGTCTGACGCTGGTTCAGACCACCCTTGGCACGCCCTGGGAACTGGATGCGCACGGCGCCATCCTCGTGCTGGAAGACCGCGGGATGAAGCCGTATCAGGTGGATCGCGCTCTCATGCATCTGAAGCAGGCGGGAAAATTCAAAGCCGTCGCGGGTATCATTCTGGGTGATTTCCCGGAGTGCGATGCGCCTGCCGGCACCGAATCGGTGAGAGACGTCGCCCACCGCGTGCTTTCGCCTCTCGGCGTTCCGGTGGTGTGGGGAGCCGGGGTAGGCCACACGCAGCGGCCGATGCTTACACTGCCGCTGGGAGTTCGGGCGCATCTTACCGTTTCAGGAACCACGAGCGGCGAAACGCAGCTGGAAATTCTGGAGCCCGCGTGCGCCGCGTGACGCAATCGTCGTTATCGCTGGAGGAAGATTTTGACTCTGCCTTCAAATCGTAGAACGGAACACATCCACCTGCTCGGCATCGGCGGGTCCGCGATGGCTCCCGTGGCGGGGATGCTCAAGGAGCGGGGCTTTCGGGTCACAGGCTCGGACGTGAACGTGTATCCGCCCGCGTCCACGCTGCTCGGCTCGCTCGGCATTCCGTGGAACGAAGGCTTCCGCGAAGAAAATCTGAAGCCGGCGCCCGATCTGGCCGTAATCGGCAACGCGAATTCGCGCGGCAATCCCGAGGTGGAGTACATCCTCGACCAGAAAATCCCTTACTGCTCCATGCCGCAGCTGATCGAGGATTATTTCATCCCCGGCCATACTTCCATCGTCGTTTCCGGCACACACGGTAAGACGACGACTACCGCCATGCTAGCGTGGATTTTTCAGGTGGCCGGGCGGCGCCCCAACTTTCTGGTCGGCGGCGTGGCCCCCAATTTCGGCGAGCGCAGCTACGGACTGGGCGGCGGCGAAGAGTTCATCATCGAAGGCGACGAATATGACTCCGCCTTCTTCGACAAAGGGCCGAAGTTCCTCCATTACCACCCGGACGAACTGATCATCACTTCGCTCGAATACGATCACGCGGATATCTACCCGGATATTGCTTCCATTGAACTGCAATTTCGCCGCTTGGTGAACTTAGTGCCGCGGCGGGGCCGCATTGTCGCGTGGGGAGAAAGCCCGCAGGTGAAAGCGGCAACCGCAAAGGCCTTCTGCCCCGTGGAGACATTTGGATTGACCGCTGACTGCGACTGGTATGCAGGCGATATTCTCTGGCAGGACGACGCCACTGAGTTTCGCGTCGCCTATCGAGGCAGCGAAGTCACGCGAATCCGCATGCCGATTGCCGGACGCCACAACGTGCTCGATGCGCTTGCCGCGATTGCGCTGGCGTACGGCCGGGGCGTCGAATGCGAGGCCATCGAGCGCGCCTTTGCCACTTTCCAAAGCGTGCGGCGGCGCATGGAAATTAAGGGCGAGGCCAACGGTATCCTGGTGGTTGAGGATTTTGCGCATCATCCCACCGCGATCCGCCTCACGCTCGAGGCTGCCCGCACGCGCTGGCCCGGGCGCAGGATCTGGGCAGCCATCGAGCCGCGCTCGAACACCATGCGCCGCAAGGTTTTCCAGGATGCGCTGCCTGAATCGCTGGCTATTGCCGACGGCGTGCTGATCGGCCCGGTAAATCGTGCGCAGCTGCTTTCGGATGAAGACCGCCTGTCGCCCGATGCCATTGCCGAGTCCTTGCGAGCGCATGGCCGTGCGGCGAAGGCGTTTCCTTCAGCCGCGGCCATCGCGGATTACCTTGCTGAAAATGCCAATCCAGGCGATCTCGTCCTGGTGATGTCGAACGGAAGCTTCGACGGCCTGTGCTCGAAACTCCTCGAAAAGCTGAAGCCTCTCGCCGGAGCCCGCGGGTGACCTTCCGCAGGATGCCAACGTTTCGCGCGCTGCTGATCCTCGGCGTCCTGTCGTTCCCGTTCGCGCCGCGCCCTGCCTCGGCGACCATCCGGTATCGCGTTTCACTCGCACAGAGCAATGAGCATGTTTTCCAGATCGAGATGGAAATTCCGAGCCAGGGACGTGCGGTACAAGTTGCGATGCCCGCATGGAACGCGCTCTATCAAGTGCGCGACTTTGCGTATCGCATACGCAGCCCCAAGGCCTCGGTGCTGGACTCCGCCAGGGGAGCCGGTTCAGCAGTCGAATTCCGGCCCTTGGATAAGCAGACGTGGGAAATCGAGACGCCCCAGAATCCCGCGGCTTCCAAAAGCCAAACAAGTTTCCTGCTCCGCTACTCGATTCAATGGGACGATCCCGGCCCCTTCAACTCCCAGCTGAACGATCGCCACGCTTTCATCAACTTCGCGGAAATACTCATGTACGTCCCCGACCGGCGCAGCGAAGATGTCGAAATCGCGTTCAGCGATCTCCCGCCGGGCTGGAAGCTGGTCTCCGAGCTTGCGGTAGGGCACGTAGCGCAATCCTTCCAGGCGGAAAGTTACGACGCGCTCGTCGACGCCCCGGTGGAAGCGGGAAAATTTGCGGATTTCGCGTTTGACAGCGAAGGCGCGCATTTTCGCACGATCGTCGACGGCACCGAGTGGAACAAAGGCCGCCTCGAAGACGATCTCCGGCGCATCACGAGCTATGAAATCCGCCTGATGGGCGGCGCTCCGTTCAAGGAATACACCTTTTTCTTCCACATCGGCGCGTATGCGGACGTCGGCGGCGGTGGCATGGAGCATTCGAATTCGACCGCGATTGCGGCAACGTCCGTGGAAAGCGCGGCGTCGGTTGCGGCTCACGAATTCTTCCATGCCTGGAACGTCAAGCGCATTCGCCCGCAGGCTCTTGAGCCCGTCGATTACACGAAGGAGCAGAAAACGCGCGCCCTGTGGTTCGCCGAGGGCGTCACCAGCACTTATGCGGCTTTTGCGCTGGAGCGCTCCGGCCTTTGGACCAAGACCCAGTTCTACGAAGACCTCGCCATGCAGATTGGCGACCTGGAATCCCGCCCCGCCCGCAAGTGGCAGAGCGTCGAGGAATCGAGCCACGACGCCTGGCTCGAGAAATACGATGACTACAATTCCCCCGGCCGCAGCATCTCGTATTACAACAAGGGGCAGCTGCTCGGCGTGCTTCTCGATCTTTCCGTCCGCGATGCCACCGCCAACCGCAAATCGCTCGACGATGTGTTGCGCCGGATGAACGACGAATACGCGAAGCAAGGGAAGTTTTATGATGAAAGCGAGGGTATCGAGCGCGCTGTCGAAGAAGTGGCCGGCAAGCCCTACGCCGATTTCTTCCATCGCTTCGTTTCCGGCACCGCCGCAATCTCGTACGACGATTTTCTCAGCCTCGCGGGCCTGCAAGTGAAAGTGGAAACCGTAGTGAGTTCCGATCTCGGCTTCTGGCCCGAAACCAGTTCCGGGAAAAGCGTAACGGTGTCGAGCCTGGAAGCAGGAAGCGCCGCCGAAGCCTCCGGCCTGCGCAATGGAGACGTGATCCTCGCGTCGAACGGCAAATCCTCGCCGCCGGACGTTGCAGCGTGGCTGCGCGCGCGTTCCGCGGGCGATCCTGTCACTCTGCGCATCCGCCGGGACGCCCAGGAATCCGACATTTCGTTCCTGGTCGGCTCGCGCGAGGACCGCCAGTATTCCATAACCGAATTGCCGCATCCCTCGGAGCAGCAGCGGCGCATCCGGGAAGGCTTCCTTCACGGTAAAACGGATGAGTGAAGACTTCCATAAACGTCCTCTCCCGAAAACACCCGCAGCCAGATGCTCCGCATGATTCGCACCGCAATCGTCGGAATCTGGTTCGCCTTCGCGATCGTCTTCTTCCTGCCCTGGCTGATTCTCTGGAGCCTGCTCACCCGCACTCAGGACCTGATGTACTGGTCCTCGATGAACGCGGTGAAAATCGGGCTCCGCATCGCCGGCGTACGAGTGCATTTGGAAGGTCTTGAAAATATTCCGCCGGGCCCGTGCATTCTTGCAGCGAATCACGCTTCCTACGTGGATCCTCTAGCCTTCGTCCCGTTCATTCCGCGCCGCGTCTCCGTAGCGCTGAAAAAAGAACTCTACCGCATCCCCATTCTTGGCCCCGGAATGCTCATGGCAAAATTCGTGTCGGTGGACCGCGCTTCGCGAGAAGGCGCCGTCGATAGTCTGAAGACGTCGGTGCGCTACTTAAAAGAGGGCCTATCCTTCGCCGTGTATCCCGAAGGCACGCGCAGCCCGGACGGTCGCTTGCTGCCCTTCAAAAAGGGCGCTTTCGTTTTGGCGATTCAGGCAGGCGTCCCGATCGTTCCGGTCTCGATCGGCGGCGCGCAAAAACTGATGCGCAAGGGCGAATGGGCCATCCGCCCCGGCGACGTTTTCGTCCGCTACGGCCCCGCGGTGGACGCGTCGCAGTATCCCATCACGCGGCGCGCCGAGCTGCTCGCGCGAGTCCACGACCTGGTCGCCGCAGGCTTGCCTCCCGATCAGCAGCCGCGCGCGCAAGCCACGCCAGCAACGGAGTAGCTTTCTTCGTCCTTTACCCGCGCGGATCACCCATCTGGCGTACAATTCCAACGATGCCCTTCAAATCCGGATTCGTAGCCATAGTAGGCCGCCCCAACGCGGGCAAATCGACGCTCGTCAACACCCTTGTCGGCCGCAAAGTAGCCATCGTTTCGCCCAAGCCGCAAACCACGCGCAACCGCATTCAGGGAATCCTGAATCGCGACGACGCGCAAATCGTCCTGATCGATACGCCCGGCATCCACAAAGCCCAGAACGTCCTCAGCCGCCAGATGATGGACGAGCTCCAGCACGCCCTCGAAGGCATCGACGCCCTCTGCCTGATCGTCGACGCCTCCGCCTCCATCGGGCGCGGCGACAAGTTCTCCATCGACTGGATCAAGCGCTTCCACGGCCCCGTGTTCCTCCTGCTGAATAAGGTCGACTGCATCAAGAAGCAGCAGCTTCTGCCCCTGATCGACCACTACCGCCAGGAATTCGATTTCGCGGAGGTTTTCCCGATTTCCGCGCTCACCGGCGAGGGCTGCGCGGACCTCGTGAAAGCCTGGATCGACCGGCTGCCCGAAGCCCCGCCCTATTTCCCGCTCGACCAGTTCACCGACCAGCCCGAGCGTTTTCTCGCCGCGGAGTTGATTCGCGAAAAAGCCATCCTCACCACGCGCGAAGAAGTCCCCTACGCCATCGCCGTGCTTCTGGATAACTTCGAAGAGAAGAAAGATCTGGTCCGCATCCGCGCCACGCTATACGTCGAGCGCGAAGGTCAGAAGGGCATTCTGATCGGCAAGGGCGGCGCCACCATGAAAAAAATCGGCACCGAAGCGCGCAAGGAACTCGAAACAATCCTCGGCACGCGCATCTTTCTGGAGCTTTTCGTGAAGGTACAGCCCAACTGGCGCCAGAACGCCGGAATCGTCCGCCAGTTAGATTGGCACCGCCAGCTCGAACAGCTCAGCCAATTCCAAGAAGGAACACAAGAGGGCTAAGCTTTTCGGCCCGCCTTCTCCGCGCGGTCTCACGCGAATCGTTAGCTCGCCTTCGACGGCGCAATCCCCAGCGAGCGCATCTTGCGGTACAAGTGGCTGCGCTCGAGGCCCAGCGCCTCGGCGGCCTTCGTCATGTTCCAGCGATTTTCTTCGAGCTTGCGCAGCACAAACTCCCGCTCGTAGGCCGAGCGCGCTTCCTGCAGGCTCTCGTAAGGTTTCTGCGGGCTCTTCGACGCGCCCCGGAACACCTCGGGAGGCAGGTGATGCGGCTCGATTTTCGCCGCAGGGCACATGATCACCAGGCGCTCGACCAGATTTTTCAGCTCTCGCACATTCCCCGGCCAGGGATACGCAAGCAGCACTTCCATCGCCGAGGCGCTGAATTCCCTCGGTTTCTTTCCATACTCCGCCGAGAACGCCTCCAGAAAATGTGACGCGAGAATGGGAATATCCTCGGTGCGCTCGCGCAGTGCCGGGACGTAGAAGGGAATCACGTTCAGCCGGTAAAACAAATCCTCGCGAAAAGCATTGCGCCCGATTTCGTCTTCGAGTTTTTTGTTGGTTGCCGCCAGCACGCGCACGTCCACGTTCACCGGTTGATTGGACCCGAGCGGCTCCACGCGCTGCTCCTCCAGCACGCGCAGCACTTTGGACTGCGTCTTCATGCTCATGTCGCCAATTTCGTCGAGAAAGAGCGTGCCGCCATCCGCTTTCTGAAACTTTCCGACTTTGTCTTCGCTTGCGCCCGTGAAACTGCCTTTGCGGTGGCCGAACATTTCCGACTCGATCAACTCCTCCGGAATCGCCGCGCAGTTGACTTCCACAAATGGCATGGAGCTTCGCGCGCTGCTGCCGTGGAGCGCTCGCGCGACCAACTCTTTGCCCGTACCGCTTTCGCCATAAATCAGCACGCGGCCGTTGGTGGGCGCCGTGAGCGCAATCTGCTGGCGCAGCGCCTTCATCGGGATGCTGGTGCCGAGAATCTGGTGTCTTTCTTCGAGCTGTGCGCGCAGCCGCTGATTCTCGGCCTCCAGGCGCATGTATTCGAGAGCGTTGCGCACCACGAGAATGAACTTCCCTAGCGAAAGCGGCTTTTCGATGAAATCGAACGCACCCAGCTTTGTCGCGCGCACCGCCGTCTCGATGTTTCCGTGTCCGGAAATCATCACCACGATCGGCGCGGTGTCCCGCGACTGGATTTGAGCGAGCGTCTCCAGGCCGTCGATTTTCTTCAGCCACACATCGAGCAGAACCAGGTTGAAGTGCTTCCGGTCCATTCGTTCGAGGCACTCTTCGCCCGAAGCCACCGACTCCACTTCATAGCCTTCGTCGCGCAGTAGTGCGCCGAGCGATTCGCGGATGCCTTCTTCGTCGTCAACGATCAGGATCGATGCTTGCATGTTCCGTTCACTTTTTCTGGGGGGTGTGTTCAGGTTCACCAGGCTCATGAAACGACGGAGTCCCCGGCTGTGGCGGCCACGACAGGCATCTCGGCTGCCGGGAAGCGCAACACGAAGCGGGCACCGGTGGGCAGATTGTCCTCCGCTCGAATCGTCCCGTTGTGTTCGGCAACGATGCGGCTGGCGATGGCGAGGCCCAGCCCCGTGCCGCGTTCTTTCGTCGAAAAATGCGGCAGAAACAATTTGAGCTTGTCTTCGGGAGAAATTCCGTGGCCGCTGTCGGAGATTTCTACCTCCACGGCGTCGCCGTCGCTTTCGGTTCGCGTCGCCACACGCAGCTGGCGCACCGTCGAATTTTCCATGGCCTCCGCCGCGTTGTCGATCAGGTTGGCCAGCACGCGCCGCATGAGCTCGGGGTCGGCCTTCACCTGCGGCAGGGAAGCGGCCAGATCGGTTTTCACGGTGACGCCGTCAAGGCGACCGTGGAAAAGGGCGAGCGCGCTCTCCACAATCGAATTCATATCCGCGGGCGCGAGGCGCGCGGCAGGGAACCGCGCGAACTGCGAGAACTGGTCCACCAGCGATTTCAGCGTCTGCACCTCGCGCTCGATCAGCGTCGCGCATTCGGCCGCCAGCTTCTCAAAGTCGGTGCGAGGCACTCTCGGATTTTCCTCCGCGGAGCGGTCTAATCGGCGCAGAAGCCTTTGAGCTGAAATCTGGATCGGCGTCAGCGGATTTTTGATCTCGTGCGCGATTCGCTGCGCCACTTCCTGCCAGGCGCTGGCCTTTTGCGCGCGCAGAAGATCGGTCAAGTCGTCAATCACCACCACGAATCCCGGATTCGACCGCCGCGGCCCCAGCGAACTCACGGTCACCGCCGTACGCACCAGACGCCCGCCCGTGGCGATTTCGATCTCGCGGGAAGCCGCGCCCATGCGCAGCGATCGCCGCATCAGGTGCAGCACGGCGCGGGCGGCGTCCTCGCCCAGAAGGTCCTGAAGACTTTTCGCTTCCCGCGCGTACTCGCCGAGGATCATCACCACCGCGGAGTTCACCCGCGCGATCTCGCCCGACGCATTCAGCGAAACGACGCCCGTGGGAATATTTTCAAGGATCGCCTCCATCAGCTTGCGCCGCCGCTCGCGCTCTTCGATGGCTTGTTCGAGGCTCTGCGTGAACTCGTTGATTTGCCGCCGCCCTTCGCCGAGCTGCACGGTCATGCGGTTGAACGAGCGAACGAGTGTTCCCAGTTCGTCCTGCGCCTGCACTTCGATCCGGTAATCGAAATTTCCGTGAGATATCTCGCGGGTCGCTTCGGCGAGCGCTTGAATTGGCACCGTCACCTGCTTGGAGAGGAATAGCGCCACCCACGTTGTCGTGAACAGCAGCAGCAGCGTGATCAAAAAGAGCGCCAGAACGATTTCGCGCTTGTACGCCCTGAGATTCTGCTTCTGCCGCGCGTAGGTCGCCGTTTGCGACTCGATATCGTAGTATCGCTGCATGAAGTCAGGCGGCAGCCGCCGTGCGATCACCACGAGACCGCCATTATAGGGCGCGCTGGCCCCCAGGTAGTAGTCCTGCGACGACTTCCATATTTCAGCCCCGCCCGCCAGAGTTTGCACGAACTTCGGGTCGCCGCCCGACGGTGAGGCGCCAGTGGAGGAGGTTCCCCCAAGCGAGTTCTCATTGATGAATTGAGTCTTGCCGCTGGAAGTCACGATCCAGTAGACCGGGGGATCGCTGCCCGGCAGGAAACTGTTTTCCTTCCCGCTGCGACGTCCGCTGAGAGCCTCAGCTTCCGCGGCCGCGTAAATTCGCAGGCGCTCGAACTCGCGCTTCGAAAAATCGCCGATCAGTTTCTGGCTCTGCTCGTTGGCAATTTCCAGCGGACGCGGGAACCAGAGATTCAGCGTCCGGTTGACCAGCGCGTAGCTGAAAAAGAAAAGAAAAACCACAGGCAGCAGCGAAATGCCCATGGCGCCGACCACCATCTTTCCTTTGAAGCGCGATCCCAGTTGCCCGCTGCGCCGTTCCGCCCATAGACGCAGCAGGCTGCGGCTCAGAATCAGAGTGAAAACGAGCAGTGCCGCGGCGATGAACGTGGAGAGCGCGAACAGAATGAGCAGGGAATTTTCTTCTTCGGGGTGGAGCGGGATCCGGAGCGAGCCCAGCGTGAAGACAGCCGCCGTCAACAGCACCACCGTTACGCCGGCGATCGTCAGCCACGCCCGCTTCCAGTTGGACCCTTTCACGCTAGCTGCCCTCCTCGAGATGCGGCCCGAGCGGGCACTCCTGGCACAAAGGCTCGCGAGTCCTGCAGAACTGCTTCCCGGTGTTGGCGTGCTGCGGGGCGCGAGGTTGAGCCACACTCATTGCGTTATTGGGCGAAAACGCGGTCGAATGGGCTCGTTTCATGGAAAAACCACGATATCGAGGGCCTTAGGACAAGTCAAGCAAAGGTGTTGCGCAATTGCCACACTTCCGTGTCACGGAGCCGACAGGGCGCCTCACCCATTCTTGCGTTCGAACTCGCGCATGAAGCTCACAAGCGATTCCACAGCAGCCAGCGGGACGGCGTTGTAGACCGAAGCGCGCATTCCGCCGACCGACCGGTGGCCCTTGATCCCAATGAGCCCGGCCGCCTCTCCCTCTTTCGCAAACTTCTTTTCCACGGCCTCATCGCCGCCCGCCACGCGAAACACCACGTTCATCTTCGAGCGCGATTCCTTCTCGACCGGGCATTTGTAGTATCCGGTTGCGTCGATTGCGTCATAGAGCAGCCTGGCTTTGGCTGAATTGACCTTTTCGATGCCCGTGACGCCGCCCTGCTGCGCCACCCATTCGGCCACCAGGCCCAGCACGTACACCGCAAACGTCGGCGGCGTGTTGTAGAGAGATTTTTCCTTGGCATGAGTCCGGTATTGCAGGATCTTGGCGATTTTGTCGCTTCCGCGCTCAATCAAATCCTTTCGCGCGATCACCACTGTTACTCCCGAGGGTCCCAGGTTCTTCTGCGCGCCGGCAAAAATCAGTCCAAAGCGCTTTACATCGAGCGGGCGGGAGAGAATGTCGGACGACATATCGGCCACCAGCGGCACCGCGCCCGTTTGCGGCACCTCCGTGAATTGCGTTCCTTCAATCGTGTTGTTCGTGCACATGTGCACATACGAGGCGTCTGGCGAAAGCTTGATTTCATCCGGGCGCGGCACGCGCGTGAACTTATCCGCTTCGGTGGAGGCCGCCATGCGCATTTCGGCGAGTTTCTTGAGTTCTTCGATAGCCTTGGCTGTCCAGGCCCCGGTGTGGATCATGTCGACGGGTTTTCCCGCAACGAACAGGTTCAGCGGCACCATGGCGAACTGCATGCTGCCGCCGCCTTGCAGAAACAGCACCGAGTAATCCTCGGGAATCGCCAGCTCGCGGCGCAGCGCTTCCTCGGCCTTGTTGTTGACCGCCTCAAATTCGGGCGAACGGTGGCTTAACTCCATCACCGACATTCCTGTCCCGGCGAAGTCGAGCAGCTCTTCGCGGATGCGTTCCAGTACGGGCAAGGGCAGTGCGGCAGGCCCGGCGTTGAAATTGAAAGCTCGCTTTACGGTGCGGTCTGCTAGTGTCGTATTCACGATGGCAAATCCCCTTTAGGAAGGTTTAGCGACGCAAGTATCAGGTTTCGCCAGAATACCAGAACGGGTGTGCCGGGGAAATGAATCGCTTGTTGCTGTGTGTGCATTTTACGGGCGTTTCATCGGTCCATTTTGGCCGCCCATTTGGCTAACCTTGACACTCCTCAGGTCCACCAGTAGACTGAATTTGTTCGAGTTGCGGCTGTGGAGCCTGCTGAATGCTTCTCTCTCGGGATTACGTCGGATACATGGCGAAAGAAGTGGTAAAGCGCCTGGTGGCCGGCAAGATGATTGAAACCAAGCATGTGGATAACCTCACCCAACAGGTTCGCCAGGTGATGGCGGACGAAGTGACCATCGAAGACCGCATCAACGAAGAGGTCCGTGAAATCCTCAGCAAGTATTCCGACGAAATGCGGCGCACCGGAGTTTCCTATCAGGAGATGTACAAGAAGGTGAAGGGCCAGCTCGCCCGCGAAAGGAAATTAATCCTCCGCTGACATGCGCTTGAGCCGCGAAAAGACGGTTCGTCTCTCCCATCGCATCATCGATTTTCTCGTTTCCAGCAACGACGTGGAATTTGTCGAAGACCGCGACACGATCCGCACCGAGATCGTGAACATCCTCACCTCCCTGCTAAAGCTCGAAGAGCAGGTGGACGCCGACGTGCGCGCGAAAATCGCCTCACAGAAGAAGGAAATCCTCGAAGGCAGCGAAGAGTGGGATATTCTCTACCGCAAGTATTACGCCGAAGGCCTCAAACGCATGGGCGTCGCCGAAGTCCACGCGCATTCCTGATTTTCTCATCCGCATTTACAACGCAGTCATGCTGAGCGCCGTATTTTTCGCGAGGAATCTCTCTTAAGCCTTTGTCTTTGATTGTCATCCTGAGCCCATACGCGCGAAGCGCGGATGGGTGAGGGACCTGCTTCTTGTGTCGCTGTCAGGGGCTCCCGCCTGTCAAAGCCTCGGCGCACCCAGGCGTCGCCCCCGGGAACGCCAATCTCCTGAGTGGCGCCTACGGTCGTTTACTGGCTGTCGTCGCTGCGCCGCTTCAGCGTCGGACGGTCGCCGTCGTCTGAACTCGTATCGGCGGGAGCGGAGGTGCTGGTGCTGTTGGGATCCTGCCCGCCGGAGGACGTGGAGCCGCCCTTGTTCTGATCGGTTCTCTTGCGCAGGGTGGGCTTGTTGGGATTCGCGTTCTTCACCTTCACGTTGGACTCGATCATTTCCAAGCGGTGCTTCACGCTGTCAAATTCCGAGGTGGTGACGATGTATTCGTCGCGCGAGGGAAGGATCGTCGCGATTTCTTTTTGCGTCGCCTCGATGCGGTCCGGTGTCGGGGGGTGCGTGGAGAAAACCTTGGGAATCGTTCCGGGCTGCTTCTTCTCGTCAGCTTGCACCTTTTCGAAGAACGCCACGAAGGCGTTCGGGTCGTAGCCGGCCTTATACATGTATTGCAATCCGAGATAATCCGCCTCGCGCTCCGCGTCACGGGAGAACTTCAGGAAGGTAACCGGGATCATGAAATTCATGACCTGGTAGAGGGCGTACCCG
>Ga0265338_10006605_pt1 | contig 14702 bp, 13 predicted proteins | sample 42126metaG_FD_193579 | JGI IMG/M metagenome (GOLD analysis project Ga0265338, IMG submission 193579) | Rhizosphere microbial communities from Carex aquatilis grown in University of Washington, Seatle, WA, United States - 4-21-26 metaG | ecosystem: Host-associated > Plants > Roots > Rhizosphere... | reverse complement strand
GGGTTGGGGGGAGGGGTACGTGCCGCACGGAACCCCTCCCCCCAACCCCCCTCCCTCAAGGGGAGGGGGAGATTTCACTAACGTTTACGCCACCAACTCCCGCGCCAGGGCAATCACGCGGTACGCCTCGCTCCAAAGCTCGTAGTCGCGCAGCCGGTCCAGCGGAGCCCACTCAGCTTCCGAAACGTCGGTGGCGGCCACCGGCTCGCCGGACACCCAGCGCGCGGCGAAATCCAGGATGGTGTAGTGGAATTGCACGCGGCCGTCTCGGTCACGCCGGATGTTGTCCACGTGGGCGGTGAAGACCAGTGGGCCGACAGTGATGCCGGTCTCCTCCAGCAATTCGCGGCGGCCTGCTTGCTCCGCCGTTTCGCCGACCTCCTGCGCGCCGCCGGGCAGTGTCCAGCTTCCCATGTTCGGCGGCTTGCCGCGGCGCACCAGCAATACCGAGTCGTCCTTCAACACGATGACCCCGATGCCGACAATGGGTCGTGCGGGGTACTCGCGGTCGCTCATGGCTTCCCCGCCGCGCCCGGACTCGCTTCTGGTGTCGTGGTTGCCGCCCCGGGCGGTGATCCCCCGGCCGGCTCGGGCGTCGTGTCCCCCGCCGCGGGCGCTGCGTCGGGGGCCGACTCGGAGGGCGTCGCCGCCACCGAGGGCGCAGTACCGGGGTTTGCCTCGGTCGGTGTGGCGGGCTTTTCCGCTGCTGGCGCCTTGAGGTCTTCGATCGACGGCGCCAGCGACTTCTGCTTCCAGGCGCCGAGCTGATACGTCCATCCCGCTAGCCGAGCCTGCAACCGATCCGCCTCGGCCTTCGCCTTGTCGTCGCCGGTCACGCTGAAGCGGGCCAGCACGTCATGATCAGCCGCCGGCGTTGCAGCCGCATCCGGTTTCGCCGCGGCATCCGGCGGTGAACGAAACAGCGACGCCGTCACCGTCAGCCCATCCGACGTGCTGAACACCGACTGGCCGATTGGCTCGCCGGGCGCCGCGGCATCCGGATGCACATCCTCGAACGTCAGCAGTTCCAACGCGCGCGACACATCCTGCAGCTTGTAATCGTCCAGCTTCGGATGGTCCGCCGGGGCATCCAACGCCAGCTTGTCCTTATCCCGAGCGAATTTCAGCGCCTCGCCGCCGTGCGTGACGACCACCTTGGCGATGCGGCTGTGGTCGATGTTCATGATGTCGCGATCAAGCCAGAGCTGTGGATCGGAGTCCACTTCCAGGCTGCCCTCGGCCAGCCAGCTCTGGTTCTCGTTCGGGCGGCGGACGTAAACCTCCTCCGGAACGTTGCCGCTCGTGCGCACGCGGCGATGGCCGACGATCAGCGCCAGCAGCGGCTTGCCCGACGCATCCAGCACGCTGAGCAAGTTGGAATTGGAATCCTTGCCGGTGGGGTCCTCGACACCGAGTGTGGCGAATTGGGTCGGATCGGCGGTGCGTTGCTCGACCAGGCGCAACTCGGTCAGTGCAGTGAGCATCGCGTGCAGCTTGGTCTCCTGCACCGGGTAGCCGCCGCGATCGGCCAGGCCCCAGTGCACGTGGCCGGCGACCTCGCGCTTCTCTATCACCATCGGCTTGCCCTGGTGCAAGACCTCGATCTTCGCCGCCTGCTGCAAACGCGGCGCGAGATCGGGGAACATCAGTTGGCCGGTGTTGGCGGAGCGTTGGAGGGTGGGCAGCGTGTCGACGCCGAAATACCAGCCGCCGGCGATCGCGGCGACGCCGAGTACGACCAGGATGACGAGGGTTCGGGGAGTCATGCGGTACCGCCAGGGCCGGACTTGGCGCGATAGGCAGTTGCAGGATGGTAGAGAGAAGCCTCCCCTTCCCCTTGAGGGAGGGGGTTGGGGAGAGGGGTGCGAATCGCAAGGGACAGGTGTTGTACGCACCCCTCCCCCCAACCCCCTCCCTCAAGGGGAGGGGGAGTGCTCTTCCCCCAGCCGCTTGGCCGTGACAGGGCGTTCATGTCCGCGCCCTCGCACGCTGCCGGCGCCGCACCACGCCCAGCACGATCGCCAGCACCGTCAGCACCGCCGGCACCGCAACGATGTCGAACACGCGCAACTCGTTCTGCAGATGCGAAATGTCGCGGTTCAGGTCGTATTGCACCGCGCGCAGCTTCTGCCGCGTCTCCACAATATCCTTCCGCGCCGCATCGATCGCCGCCCGCTGCTCTGGCGTGATCACCGCCTGAGCATTGGCCGCTTGCTCCGTGTCGCCGGGCTTGCTGCCCTGGCGCAGTGTCTGCAATTGCTTCTGCACGGCGTCCAGATGCGTCTGCAAGGTTTGCTGGGTCTGGCGGAACTGCGCCTCGGCTTCCGACTGCATCGCGTTCACCAGGGTGAACGGGTGATTCGAATCGCCCCGCGAGCGCAGCCCGATCAGCGCATCGCCTCCGGCGAGCGTGTCGATCAGGTTGGCGACGAACGGACCGTTGTCACTGAACGGCGTCGCCGTCTGCTGGCCGAAAAAGTCGGCGATGCGCACCCAGTACCGGTCGGCCAGGATGTCGGCATCGGCCACCACGACGAGGTTGGCCGGAGCGCTGGTCTCGGCGATGTAGGCCGGGAAATTGTCCGGCCGCTTCCCGCCGTTCGGTTCCGGCGGCGGTCCGGTGAAGGCGGAGTGCAACACGCCATGCACCCGCGCAGCGATGACGCGCGGCCCGCCCTCCGGCTTGAAGTTGGCGAGGAGCTTCGCCGGATCAGGCATCTTCACCTGGTCCACCGAAATCAACCCCGAGCGAAGGGACGAAGTCAGCAACGGAGAAAAATCGATCTTCGCGTCCGGCGCCTTGGCGATGAACCCGGGCGAGGCGACGGTAACCTGTTGCAGATCGGCGGTGGCCGGATCGTTGTGGTTGATGCCGTCGCGGATGTTGAACCAGGCGACATAGTTCACCGCCTGCGCGTTCTGGTCGGACGGCGCGCGCACGCGCCATGCGCCGGTCAGGTCGCCGACCACCTGGTTCGCATCGAACTGGATGCCCCAGGCGTCGAACAGCTTTTTCAAATCGGAATGCGTGTCGGTTGGCGGCATGCCGGAGGGGTTCGGCTGCGACGCCATCGCGTCGCTCCAGGGATCGACCATCACCATCAGCCGGCCGCCCCGCATAACGAACTGGTCGATCGCGTAGAGCGTGTTGTCGGACAGGTTCTGCGCCTCGGCGACCAGCAGCACCTGGATGTCGGGATCGATCACCTGCGCGTCGGTGGCGACGGTCTTCACCGTGTTGGTCTGCCGCAGCAACTGGGTCGAGGCGAACGGCTGGCCGCCCTGCTGCCCGTGCGTCATCATCATCAACTGCGGATTGCCATCCAGCGGCAGCGACGACATGACGCCGACCGCCGGCCGCTTGGGAATCGAAAGTTCATAGATCAGCTTGGTGAGGTCGTATTCCAGGAAGCGCTCGCGCTCCGGCTGGAAGAACGCGATAGTGCGCTCGTCGTCCAGCAGATTGGAACCGGCGAGCCCAAAATAGACCTGCGTGCCGGCCTGATCGACCGGAACGCCTTGCAGACCGTAAGCCATGGCGCGGTCTTCGGTGTCGCTGAACGGCTCGGGGTCGAAGAACTCCAGTTTGACCTTGCCGTCTGACACGGCCGCGTATTCTTGCAGCATCTCGCGCACGTGGTCGGCATAGGTGCCGTAGACCGGCACGGTGCTGCCGAGCATGCGCGAATAGAACAGCCGCAGCGTGATCGGTTCCTTCAAGCCTTGCAGGATGTGCCGCGTGCCGGGCGACAGCGTGTAGATGCGGTTCTGGGTCAGGTCCGCGTGCACATAGGCCAAGCGCGCATCGGCGAACATGTTGATGCCGACGACGATTGCGGCAACCGCGATGACACCGGCGACGGAAAACCAGAGGCGGCGGCGCATCGCTTCAGTCCGCCTTGCGCTGTTCGACCAGCACGGCATTCAAGTACAGCCAGAAGCCGATGAAGGTCACGAAGAACACCACGTCGCGCACGCTGACGACACCTCGGGTGAAGTCCTGGAAGCGGTCGATCACCGCAACCCGCCGGGCGATGTCGGCCAGCACCGGCGTGTTGCGGGAGAGGAAATCGGTGACGACGGAATACGAGGCAACGGCGAAGATGAAGCACACCGCGACCGCGAGGACGAAGGCGATCACCTGGTTGCGGGTCAGTGCCGACATCGCCGAGCCGATCGCGAGGAACGACCCGGCGACCAGCAGCGAGCCGACATAGCCCGAGGCGATCACGCCGTTGTCCGGGCTGCCGAGGATGTTCACCGTGATCACGAACGGGAAGGTCAGCAGCAGCGCGATGGCGCAGAACGCCCAGGCAGCGAGGAATTTCCCGATCACCGCCTCGAACTGGGTGAGCGGCAGTGTCAGCAGGAGTTCGATGGTGCCGAGCCGGCGTTCCTCGGCCCAGAGGCGCATGGTGATCGCCGGGACCAGCAGCAAGAAGACCCAGGGTATGAATGTGAAGAACGGATTGAGGTCAGCCTGGCCGCGATCGAAGAAGCTGCCGAGGTTGAAGGTGAGTGCGCCCTGCATGATCAGGAAGATCACGATGAACACTGTCGCCACCGGCGTGGCGAAGTAAGCCGAAAGTTCGCGCCCGGCGATGATGAAGATATTGCGCATCAGTTTACCTCTCCCGCTACGCGGGAGAGGTCGAGACGCACAGCGGCGAGGGTGAGGGTGATCGGGCCCCCCCGAACTCCTACCACCGTGCGAACTATGGCTGCGTGCCTCACGCCACACCCTCACCCGCGTCGCTACGCTCCGCGACCTCTCCCGCGGAGCGGGAGAGGTTCTGTGACGTCAGCATACGGAACACATCGTCCAGTTTGCCGGACTCGTGCTGCGCGGCCAGGTCCGCCGGGGTCGCGTCCGCCACCACGCGTCCCCTGGCGATGATCATTGCGCGGGTGCAGACCGCATCGACCTCCTCCAGGATATGCGTCGAGATGACGATCGCCTTGTCCGGCGCCATGCGCTGGATCAGCGCGCGCACCTCGTGCTTCTGATTGGGGTCGAGCCCGTCGGTCGGCTCGTCCAGCACCAGCACCGGCGGATCGTGCAGCAGCGCCTGCGCCAGGCCGACGCGGCGCTTGAAGCCCTTCGACAGAGTCTCCACCGGCTGCAAGCGTACCCCCTCCAACTGCGTCAGCTCCAGAGCATGCGCCACACGCGAGTCCAGCTCGGCGCCGCGATAGCCGCGGATCCTGGCGCAGAAGCGCAGGAAGCCGGTGACCGACATTTCGGGGTAGGTGGGAGCGCCTTCCGGCAGGAACCCCAGCATCCGCCGCGCCGCCACGCCGTCGGTCTGCACGTCATGGCCGCAGATGCGCGCGGTGCCCTCGGTGGGGATCATGAAGCCGGCCAGCATGCGCATGGTGGTGGACTTGCCGGCGCCATTGGGGCCGAGAAAGCCGAGCACCTCGCCCCGCGCGACGCGGAACGAGACGTGGTCCACCGCGGTGACGCCGCTGAAACGCTTGGTCAGGCCGTCGATCTCGATAAGCACGGGCTCTCCGCCGCCGGACACGTTGCGTTCCCTCCTCGCTCCCCGTGGCGGGCGGGAATAACGCAATGCACCAGCAATGCAAGCCGGTAGCGCGGCGGATGGAGAAGGCTTAACCCGGTCGTCACCGTGGCAAGCGAGTGAACGAAGCAGTGCCGAGGCTTCGCCCCGGGACTCGTCACGGGCTTTGCCCCCGTTGATCAGGCTCGCGGCGGGCGAATTTCCCAGCGCCGGGCGGCGATCGCCCACAAGGCGCGCAGCATCGGCCAGCGGATCTTCCATGGTGCGCCCAGCACGAAATCGCTCGTCGGGTCATCGTAGTTGACCAGCCCGGACTGCGAATAGAGCGTGAGTTCGCCCACCACCAGCGTATCGCCGCAGTCGTAGATATCGACGCGGCAATGCGACACCCCGGCGGCGAGACGTTCTGCCAGCGCGAGGATTTCGCTCAGTCGCGTCGGCCGCGGCGGCCGAACCGGATGGTGTGGCCGCTCCCACGAGATCGGCAGCCATATCCAGTCGCGCGTATGAACGTCGCCGAAAATCGGATACCCGTTGGCGTCGGGCGTGTTGGTCCGGACGAAGGTCGCCCGTCCGTCGAAGACATACACCTTTTGCTCCGCCGGCGCCGTTCCGTCGCGACAAACCACCAGGCGCTCCACGGTCAATTGCGGCGTCAGGTGAATGTAGGCCGGCTCGTTCAGCAGCGCGCCATGCGGGTGCGCCAGCCAGCCGCGTGCCGTTGCGCGCGCCGCCGCCGCGTCCAGCGCCGCGGTGTCCCGCACGATGGTGACGTGGCCGGAGCCGTGTGTGCTTTTCAGCACGTAGGGCGGGACCAGAGTGTCGAATGGAATCGCATCCGGGTCGCGGCCCGTCCACAGCAACTCGGGCTGTCGGCCGGGACCGATGCGCGCCGCGACGAAATCTCGCGAGGCCAGCTTGTCCGACAGGACCGCGAAGATGGGATCGAGCTCGAACAGCTTGCGCCATTGCATCTTCTCGGTGAACCGGCGCGGACGCAGGAAGGCGGGTGTGCGGCCCGTGAAGCGGCGATAGTCGGCGCGCACCCTGCGAATGACCAGCGCCCATTGGCCAAGCCGCGACCGCGCGAGGAAGGCTCGGACAGGCACAGGCATCCGCCGCAGCAGTCGCAAGGTGATCGAGGTCAAGCCAGACGCAGCCCATCCGGTGTGGCGATTTGCCAGGACTAGTGGGGCGGCGCGAACCGGGAGGTCAAGCGGCATTGGCGTAACGATCGGTGTGCGGTCCCGGTTGGAGAGATCTGCTGCACCCAGGTCGACGGGGTTGCCATGCAATGCAGGTGCTGCTCGCGGCTGGTAAATTTCATCGCAAAGGCAGACGAGACGCAGAGCACGTAGAGAGATCGCGTCAACTTGGGTTGTTGTGGGGCCCGTGACGAATTGAATTATGAATCAATAATCTTCTTCCCGTGCTCTGCGTCTCATCTGCCTTAGCGATGAAATTTACCAGCCGCCAGTAGCACCTGCCTGCAATGCGTGACACCGTATCATCCGCGATTGTTCCACCTCGCCCGTGGAGACGCACAATAATGGTCCCCCGTCAGCCATCCGCAACGATTGGACCGCAACAATTGGAATTGACGCCTGCCGCACTCTGGCCGAAGCTTGGCGGGAAACCGGAACGTGTCGAAGGAGCCATCAATGCCACTAGAATCGATCGCCACCAGCGAGTTGGCCTCGGCGGACGCAGCCTGGCAGGCGCGCGTGGACCTGGCGGCAGCGCATCGGCTGGCGGTGATGCACGGGCTGCACGAGGGCATTTTCAATCACCTCACCCTGCGCGTGCCGGGCACGACCGATCGCTACTACCAGATACCGTTCGGCTTGCACTGGTCGGAAGTCACCGCGAGCTGCTTCATGGAAGTGGACTATGACGGCGTGCGGCGTGCCGGCGAGGGCGACATCGAACAGTCGTGCTACTGCATTCACGCGCCGCTGCACCGTGACCTGCCGCAGGCGGCGGCGGTGTTCCACACGCACATGCCGCATGCCAGCGCGCTGGCTCGGCTGGAGGACCCGCGCATTCTGCCGATCGGCCAGACCGAACTCGGCACGATGATGGATGTGGTCTACGACAACGATTACGCCGGTCCGGCATTCGATCCGGCCGAGGGCGCGCGCCTGGCGGGCCTGACCGGCGACAAGACCGTGCTGATGATGGCCAATCATGGGGTGGCCACGCTCGGTCGCAGCGTCGCCGAGGCGTATGACCGGCTGTACTACCTCGAACGCACGGCGCAGGTGCAACTTTACGCGATGTGGACCGGGCGGCAGTTGCGCTACCTGCCGCAGCCGGTGGTGGATGCCTCGCTGCGCGAGTTCGCCGTACAGCGCGACTACGGCGGACGGCCGTCGTGCGAGTGGCACTTCAACGCGTTGAAGCGGCTGCTGGATCGGAAAGAGCCCGACTACAAGGATTGAAAGTAAACCTCTCCCGCGGGAGCGGGAGAGGTCGAGGGCGCAGAGCGCACGAGGGTGAGGGTGATCGGGCCGCACCGCTCTACCTGCTGCGTGCCGACCCGATCACCCTCACCCTCGGTGCTTCGCACCATCGACCTCTCCCGCGAAGCGGGAGAGGTGTACTAGACTCCCAAATGACTCTTCATAACCGCCGGATCGGCGTGCAGCTCGTCCGGGGTTCCCGTCCACACCACGTGGCCGTTGTTCAGCACGTACACCCGGTCGGCGAAGCTCAGCGCCGCCACCACATTTTGTTCCACCACCACAATGGTGCGCCCCTGCTGCGCCAACTCGCGGCTGACCCGCACCAGGTCGCGCACGATCAGCGGTGCCAGTCCCTCGAACGGCTCGTCCAGCAGGATCACCCGAGCGTCCCGGATCAGCGCCCTCGCAATCGCCAGCATCTGCTGCTCACCGCCCGACAGCGTGCGTCCGCCGGAACGCCGCCGCTCGGCCAGCCGAGGAAACGCCGCATAGATCCGATCCAGGCTCCAAGCATTCGGCGCGGTCAGCGCAGCGAGGCGCAGATTCTCCTCCACCGTCAGCCCACCGAAGATCGCCCGTTCCTCCGGCACAAGCTGCATGCCCATCCGAGCGATTTCGTACGGCGGCCGGCCATGGATCGGCTTGCCGTCCAGCCTGATGCTGCCGCTGCCGGGTGCCAGCACGCCCATGATGGTGCGCAGCGTCGTGGTCTTGCCCGCGCCATTGCGTCCCAGCAGCGCCACCACCTCGTTCTGTTCCACGCGCAGCGACACGTCGAACAGGATGTGGCTGTCGCCGTAAAAGCTGTTGATCGCGTCGACTTCAAGCAGGCTCATGGACGTCGTCCCGCATGCCGCCGAGATACGCGTCCTGCACCGCCTGGTCGCGCTGGATGTCGTCCGGCGTGCCCTCCGCCAGCAGCCGGCCCTCGTAAAGTACCGTGATCCGTTCCGCGAGTTCGAAGATCGCGTCCATGTCATGCTCGACAATGACCAGCGTGCGGTCGCGGCCGATCTCGCGGATCAGCGCGCGCGTGCTGACCCGCTCGGCCGGACTCATGCCGGCCAGCGGCTCGTCCAGCAGCAGCACGTTCGGCCCGGTTGCGAGCGCCATGCCGATCTCCAGCCGCCGTTTCTCCCCATAGGCCAGCACGTGCGCCGGCAGTTCGGAACGCACCCCCAGGCCGACCGTGGATAGTGCCGCCTCGACCTGCGCCTCCACTTCGGGAATGCGATCGGCACGCCGCAACACATCGAGCCGGAACGCGCCGCGCCGGCGGGCGAGCGCGGCGATGCGCAGGTTCTCCCGCGCGCTCAGGTCGAGAAACAGCGTGTTGAGCTGGTTGCTTTTGCCGATACCAAGTTGCGCGGTACGCGTTGCGCCGAGGCCGGTGATGCGCCGGCCGAACAGATGCACCTCGCCTTCGGTCGGGTGCACCTCGTCGAGCAACATCTTGAACAGCGTGCTCTTGCCGGCGCCGTTCGGGCCGATCACCGCGTGAATCGAATTCGGCCGCACCGCAAACGAGACGTGGTCCACCGCGCGCAGGCCGCCATAGTGCTTGGCCAGGCCGTGGGTTTCCAGCGCCGGCGCGTCTGGCCGTTCGCGCACCAGCGGTGCGGTCATCGGCATCGTTGCATTGACCGAGACGACGGCGATGGATGCGTCGCCTGGTTCCTCGGTCGGCGGCGGTGCGCGGCGCAGGAAGCGATGGCGGATCTCGCCAGCGATGCCGCGGCGCAGGAAGATCACCAGCACGACGAAGATCAGCCCGAGGATCAGCTTCCACAGCGCGCCGACGCCGGGAATCAATTGCAGATTGTCGCGCAGCCACAGCCAGACCGCGGCGCCCACCGCCGGTCCGATCAGCGTGCCGACGCCGCCGATCACCGTCTGTGCGACGAGCTGGCCGGAGGTATCCAGCGAGAAAGCGTCCGGCGGCATGAAGCTCTGGAACACGCCGAGCAAGCCGCCCGCCAGACCGGCGAACATCGCGGCGATGACGAACACCGCGAGTTTGTAGCGCGGTACCGCGTGACCGAGCATTGCAGCGCGCGCCGTGTTCTCCTTGATCGCGCGCAGGATGGCGCCGAACGGCGACGACACGATGCGGCGTCCGAGTACAAAGCTGGCAAAGAAGAACGCCGCCAGCAGCCAGTACATCGGCTGGCCGGTGTGGATGCGAAAGGCATGTGCGCCAAACCCGAGTGTCGGCTCCGGGACGCCCGGCAGGCCGTTCTCGCCGCCGGTGTAGTCGCGTAGCGGGCTGAACTCGAGGAAGTATGCCATCTGGCCAAACGCCAGGGTGATCATGGCGAAGTAGATGCCGATGCGGCGCACCGCGAACCAGCCGACCAACAGGCCGAACAGACCGGCGGCAATGGTGCCGATGGCGAGGGCCAGCCACACGCTGCCGATGACGTTGTTCAGCAGCAGCCAGACCGCAATGAAGCCTCCGGTGCCGTAGAAGGCCGCCTGGCCGAATGACAGCAGCCCGGTCCAGCCGAACAGCAGGTCGAAGCCGATCCCCAGGATGCCCCAGTCGAGCGTGCGCTCCATGAAGTCGAACGAGCCGCCGAAATGCGGAAACACAAACGGCATCGCCACCAGCACGACGGCAAGCACAAGTTCGGGCTTCATCTAACCTCTCCCGCTTCGCGGGAGAGGTCGATGGCGCGAAGCGCCGAGGGTGAGGGTGCCGCGGTCACGCTCGGTCTTGAATCGGCACGCAGCAAAGCGTGGTTCGGAGACGCCGCAGCACCCTCACCCGGCGCTTCGCGCCGACCTCTCCCACTGCGTGGGCGAGGTTTTGTCATACCCGGCCCTCGGTGCCGAACAGGCCTTGCGGGCGCAGCACCAGCAGCAACGCCATCACCGCATAGAGCATCACCTCGGAATAGCCGGAGTTGAACGCGCTGGTGATGCTCATGATCTCGCCGGCGATCAGCCCGCCCAGCACCGCGCCGGGAAACGATCCCAGGCCGCCGATGACGATCACCACGAAGGCCTGCACAAGGAACGGCTCGCCCGAATCGGGCGTCACCGAAAGGATCGGTGCGTAGAGCAATCCGGCGAAACCCGCCGCGGCGACGCCGATGGCGAACACCAGCAGGAAGGTGCGCCGCACGTTGATTCCCAGGATGCCGACCATGCCGGCATCCTCGATCCCGGCTCGCACCACCAGGCCCAGCGGCGTGCGGTACAGCACGACATAAAGTGCGATCAGCGTGGCGGCGACGATGCCGATCAGCTCCAGGCGGTAGGTTGGATAGATCAGGAAGCCGAGGCGGGTGACGCCTTCGCCCCATGACGGTGTGGCAATATGCAGCGTGTCGCTGCCAAAAATCGCACGCACCGCCTCGACCAGCACGATGCCGGTGCCGAAGGTGACCAGGATCTGGTCCTCCGGTGGGCGCTGATAGAACAGCCGCATGACGACGCGCTCGATGACCACGCCGACCAGCAGCATGAAGACCAGCACGGTTGCCAGGGCGAGAAACCAGGACCCGGTGGCCTCGAGCACGACGTAGGCGACGTAGGCGCCGACCATGAACAGCGCGCCGTGGGCGAAGTTCAGTACCCCCAGAGTGCCGAGGATGATGGTCAGGCCGCTGGCGACCAGGGCCAGCAACGATCCGAGGGCCAGGCCGTTGAACGCCTGGGATAGCAGCAGGGGCAGGCTGGGCATCGCGTCGATTCGCGGCGGATCAGCGATCGGAACAACGACGGCGGACTCGCCGATCGGGACGCACGCTCATGCTGTGGCCTTCCTCCGTTAGTTGCCAACGCGCCATGTCGCCCGTTGCGACGTTCGCCTGACCGACCGTTTCATAATCGGCTCCGTGCGTCGCGACAACCGCCAAACTGCGGCTGCCTGCCAACCCGGCTTGCGCCGAAGCGAACCTTCGCTTAGCAGACGCCGCAGGCGCGTTCGCAGTGCCCGAACGATCGGCAATTGTCAAAAATGCGAACGGGCCCGGATACGTCATCGGCCAAAGAACGAGGGGAGAGCAGTCCGGATGAGCAAGAGATCATACGAGCCGTGGGCGGCGTCGCGCCGCGAGGTCCTGCTGGCCGGTGCCGGCCTGGTTGGAGGTGCACTGCTGCCCGGCATGGTGGGCGTTGCGCGGGCGGCCGAGGACCATCCGCCGGTTGGCACCTGGCCGGCTGGCGCGTCGGGCTCCTCGGTGTTCGTCGGCATCTCGCTGCCGCGCACCGGCACCTATGCGGTGCCGGGTGAGGACGAACTGAAGGGCGCCGAACTGGCACTCGAGCATATCAACAGCGGCGATCCGCTGATGCGCAAGATCGCCACCGGCCTGACCAAGGGATTGCTCGGCAAGCAGGTGGAGCATGGCGTGGCGGATTCCGAGGCCAAGCCGAACACCGCGGTGCAGAACGGCACCAAGTTCATCAGCGACAACAAGGCGATCATGTTGTGCGGCTGCGTATCGTCGGCCGAAGCGGTGGCGATGAACAAGCTGGCGCAGCGGGAACACGTGATCTACCTGCCGCTGGTCAGCGGCTCGAACGACACCACCGGCAAGGACTGCGTGCGCTATTCGTTCCGCCAATGCTTCTATGCGCAGACCGCCGCCGCGGCGCTGGCGCCGATCATCGTCAAGCAGCTTGGCAAGAACAAGAAGATCGCATTCCTGACGCCGGACTATACCTATGGCCACACGGTGCGGCAGTCGTTCGAGACGGCAACCAAGGACCTGGGCGGCTGGAGCGTGGCGACCAACCAGGTCTGTCCGCTTGGCGCGTCGGACTACAGTTCGTATCTGCTGAACATCGCCAACAGCGGCGCCGATGTGTTCATCAACATCAATTACGGCAACGACGCGGTGCAGTCGATCAAGCAGGCGAAGCAGTTCGGCGTGCTGGACAAGATGACACTGGTGGTGGCGTACAACACGCCGTTCCTGGCACGCGACGTCGGGCCGGAGCTGATGCAGGGTGTGTACGCGGCGACCGATTTCTGGTGGACGCTGGAGGACAAGTACCCGCTGGCCAAGGACTTCGTAGCAGCATTCAAGACGAAGTACAACTACACGCCGGATTGGAGCGCCAACACGGCATACATGTCGCTCGCGTTGTGGGCCGACGCGGTGACTCGCGCCGGCAGCTTCTATCCGCCGGATGTCATCAAGGCGTACGAGGCGGGCAAACCGACCCAGTCCACGGTGGGTGAGGTGCGGTTCCGTCCGGAGGACCACCAGTTGATCCGGCCGGTGATCATCCAACGCGGCAAGAAGAAGGCCGACATGAAGAACGCCGACGACTACTACGAGATCGTGGAAATCGTGCCGGGCGAGCCGCTGATGCAGAAGCCCGACGCGTTCGGCTGCAAGCTGGGCGATTACACCTGACGGATGCCTCACGCTGAGACCGCTGCCTGGAGCCGGGCGACCGGATTCCGGGTAGCGGGCGAGGACTGCCGTCGCACCATCCCTTAACGGCATGCCGTATGCGGCACGGCGCCGTGCCGACGTGGCTGCCTGACTTGCGGGAAACCGGCCGGGCAGCGTGAGCCGGCGTTCAGCGACCCCAATGGTTGGCGATCAACGATTGCTCCTGGCTGGGTGACATCGGCCGAGCAGCAGGAGCCACGACCGAACCGCGGTTGGTGCTGTTGGCAGGGGCCCGGAGAACTGCGAAATTCCCAAGACCTGCGTCCGTCCCGTTGCCGCCGCTGTCACCGCTGCCAGTCATGCCGCTACCGGCGCTTGCCACGCCGCCCGCGCTGCTGGAGGTTCCGCCAGCGGTTGCGGCGCTGTCGGCGGCCGATCCGGCAACCGCCCCTGATGCAGTTCCGGTGGCCCCGCTTCCGACGCCCGCGCTGGCCCCCACACCGCCTGCGCTCGCTCCGGCGCTGGCCCCGACACCGCCGGCGCTCGCTCCGGCGCTAGCTCCCACACCGCCCGCGCCGGCGCCCGCTCCGGCGCTTGCCCCCACACCGCCCGCGCCTGCTCCTGCACTTGCACCTGCTCCCGCAGCGCCAGCCCCGGCCCCGCCTGCTGCGCCACCTCCAGCGGCCCCGCCTCCTGCGGCTCCGCCTGCCCCTGCTCCGCCGCCTGCACCTGCGCCACCGCCTGAACCGCCACCGCCTGCACCCCCACCGCCAGCACCGCCGCCGCCGCCTCCACCGCCACCCCCTCCGCCAGAGGCGTCAGCCGGGTGGAATGCCGCGGCAAGCGCAAGGCTGCCAAGGCATAATGCGAAACGCCGGCGTGACGTGGGAGCGATGGACAGCGACATGATGGCGACCTCGAACATACGTCTGGCAGACGTAAACCGCCGGTCTGTTGGCCGGTTGCCGCGTCATTGTGGTCGTCACGCGGGATTGCGCGCCGCGCACGCCGCCGGTGCGCAAGGCACGCACAGCAGCGGCTGCTCGCGGCTGAGCCGGGGTGAGGCCTGTGGTGCGGGGGCGCGCGGCCCGGGGTGCCACATCGCCGGGCACCGTCCGTATCGCAAACCTGCGCTCGGGCTATTCCTGTGACCTCGCCTTGGTCGAGCGAACCTGCTGTACCGCAGTAGCGACGCTGTTCACAACGTCGCGCCACCGTCGATCGCAACTTCCGCGCCGGTAATATAGCCGCTCTCGTCGGACAGCAGGAACAGTACGAGACGCGCGACTTCCTCCGCCGTGCCCATGCGTTTCATCGGCACGAGTTGGAGACGCCGCTGATTCTGTTCCGGCGTGAGG
>Ga0265338_10006604_pt1 | contig 14703 bp, 11 predicted proteins | sample 42126metaG_FD_193579 | JGI IMG/M metagenome (GOLD analysis project Ga0265338, IMG submission 193579) | Rhizosphere microbial communities from Carex aquatilis grown in University of Washington, Seatle, WA, United States - 4-21-26 metaG | ecosystem: Host-associated > Plants > Roots > Rhizosphere... | reverse complement strand
GGCCGGGCTGTCCTTTGTCGCTATTCCGCTGGCGTTCGCGCTGGGCGCCGCCGGCTCCTTGGGGGTGTCCTTCTATGCCGCGCGGCGTCTCGAGTTGATCGATCGCCGGCTCATGATCGTCACCTTCGCCGGCATCGCTATGGCGATTGCGATGGTTGCGTGGCTGTCCCTGACGGGGCGCATCTAGGCGCGCCGCTGTTTCGCGGGCGCACGGCCGCCGGGCCGCGAGTGCCCCGCATCCTGCGGCCCGGACCTGGGCGGTCTGTCCATCATCTCCCCCAACGCGGACTTCATGGCGGCCCGACCAAGGCGTGATCGCTAGCTGGTCGAAAACCCGATGGGCGCCGTCGGCGAACCCCGTTTCGGTCCGTGGGGGCTCGGCCAGACGGTTGGTTTGGACACGCACGAGAAAGCGCGTCCCGAGATCTTGGGCGAGGCAGAATAATTCGTAGATGTCGCTTTCCCGGTCGCCAACATGGACGCAGCGTTCGGGCGAGCCCAAAAGTGCGATGGATTGGCGCAGGTTCTCCAGCCAGCGATAGCTTTCCTTGGTCTCAATGGCACGCGGGTTGGATTGACGCGCCGTTTGAGCGCGGCGCATCCTTTGAACTTGTCGCGAGTCCAGAACTTGACCGCCGCCAGGCCAGGGGAACGCCGGCCGTGGTGACGGCCAGGCTCGAATGCATCAGCAGCCCACACAGGGTGCGCGTGTTGGGTTGGCCCGCCTTGTACTTGCCGCCATTGACGGTCGTGGTGAAGCCGATTTTCTCGGGCGCGTCGCGCTTGAAATTGAACTCGGTCGTGTCCTGAAGGATAAGGATCGGCCCTGGGGCGCCGTCGAACCGGCCCTGGGTCGCGGCGAAATGCCCGGCCAGGACGGCGTGCTCCGTAACTCGGGGATTGTCGAAAAAGCGGTAGGCCGCCTTCGTCGCGGCCCAATCCCCGCAGGCGGCGGGGACCGGCTTGCCAGGCGCCGACGAAAATCGATCCAACAATCGGCGCAACCTTGAGGCCAGTCGTTTGTCACGAAGGCCCTGAGCGGCAAGTTCGTCATCCAGCCACGAAGCCTCGCCAGCCGCCGCCCAATCGCTCATTTCCGCCGCTCCCCTGATTCGGAGCGACAGACAAAATCACAGACGATTCAGCCGGTTCAAGCCAGGGCGAGGAGATGTGGGTAATTGAAAGCATCACCGGAGGGGTACGTCGCGGGCTGCACTTTGCGCCCGCCGCGCGGCTACGGCTCTGAAGCGGCGGGCAGGACGGGCGCGCCGCCGTTGCGCTCGGCGTGCAGCGGGTGGGCTCTGAAGCGCCGGCCCAGGCGCCGGCCGAGGTCGGTCGCCGGCGTCTCCACCCACCGCTGGCATAGGTCGGCCAGGATGACCGACAGGGCGACCGCGACAAGAATGCTGGCGACCGGCGGCAGGACGCCGTGAAGCATCCGGCCCACGGCCTCTATCATCACGACGTGGATCAGATAGAGGCTATAGGAAATGCGGCCCAGAAAGCGTGGCAGCTTGGTGTCCAGCACCTTGGCGGCGCCCTTGCCGCTGATGCTCAGCATCATCAGCAAGGCAGCCGCCAGTCCGCAAACCGCCAACAGCAGCGGAATCGGCCAGACCGCAAGATCGGTGGTTCCCGTCGGGACGATGGCCAGGCCGCCCAGCGCCAGCAGCCACAGCGCCGCGCGCGGCCACGACCCCAGCAGGCCAAGTTTCGTCATCGCCTGTTCGAGGCGTTTGGCCAACCCGATGCCGAGGACAAACATTGGGGTGAAGGCGACCGTTGCGAGCAAGGACGACGCCAAGCCCGACATATGGATGGTGTTGATGGCGTAGAGGGCGGCGGCCGAAGCGCAGACCGACAAGGCGATTGCGCCTCGGGCGCTTCGCAGAGCCAACAAGGCCAGGAGAGGAAGGACCAGCGAAATCCGCATCTCATGGACCAGCGTCCAGGCCGGACTATCCAGACTGAGAGCGCCGCCCATGGCCAGCAGCTTGGCGACGGCGAGCGGCTGCGGCGGCCGCAGCCATGCGGTGTTGAACCAGTCCGAAAAGCCAGGGATCAACCCGGCGGGCGCCAGATGCGCCAGCAAGGCCGCCGCCAGGATCGCCGCTGCAAAGGGGAGCCAGATGCGGCACACGCGGCGTACGACAAATTCGGCATAGGAAAGTCGAGCCGCGCTTTCGGCTAGGACCAGGCCGCTGAGGACAAAGAACAAAACGACGGCGCCGGTCCCGTCGAGCAGCAGCCGCAGAGGGGTCGCGTAGACCCATCGCATCGTGACGCCGACGCTGGCATCTTCGGTCGTTCCCGGCAGGGCAAGGACGCTGTGGTGGATAACGACAACCAGCGCAGCGATGCCGCGCAGGGCGTCCAATGCCTCAATACGCCCGCGCATGACAACCCCGAAGCGACGATGCCGCATAATCCATCAGCAACATATGAGAGTAAGGCTTTGCATCATTGCGTCCATGCCCACCACATAAACGTTTGCCAAGCGTTTAAGCCGCCTCCAACGCAGCTGTGTTGCGATATCGCCACAATACATAGCGGTACGCTATCCGTTTGCGAATGCCGTCAGGACGGAACTCGTCGATAAGGCCAGACCCGCTTGGGAGGCAGTTTGTTGGCTCAGCCGGATCAGCAAGATGCGTTGGGACCAAGAACGACGCTGCCGCAGATGCAGGGGTGCAGAGGTAAGTTTGTAGGCCCTAGTGATTTACTTCAGCTCGTCACAAAGACATATTATGGTTGAGGAAGGCGGAGCCGCGATACCCTCTGACGAGGAGGGGTGCATTGGTAAACTTTCACGCGCTCTAAAGGGCAGTGCAAGTTGCATTGTTTATTTTCTGGACGAAGAGCGAAGAAAAAACCAGCGACTCTTTGGTAACCATTGCGGTTCTATGGAGAGCTTGTTCTGTCGCTTTCGCATGGCCCTTTGACGTGTGGAAAAGACTCAGCAGAGGCGAATTTTTCCCAATGCACAAACGATTTTGCGTGCGAAACCGGTTTCTATTTGAACTCGCAAAATGATGATCTATAGCCTGATCTGCCGTGAGGAAATTGCGCTAACGAAGCCGCGCATGCAGAAATTCAGTGACCGATGAGAATTCTTTATAGCTTCCCCGCCGCGATCGGTGCGCCCGGGATTGGTATGACCGCCATACAGGAAGTTCTCGGCCTGCTCGGTCGTGGCCATGAGGTCACTGTGATGGCCGCTAGCGCACGCAATGGAATCCCACCCCTTCCAAATCTACGGTTCACGCTGAGCTTTGCAGGGTTGCGAATACCCCATCGCGCGCTCGGCATTGAGAACGCCTTGGCATATCATGATGTTCGAGTGTCTGCACACCTCCGACGCAACCCGACAGCATATGATGTGGTACATTGCTGGCCAGGAGCGGCCCTCATCACGTGCAACGCTGCGGCAAAGCTCGGCATTCCGGCATTGCGAGAAGTTCCTAACACGCATACTGAGAATGCGTATAGAGTAGTTGAGCAAGTATATCAGGCACTAGACCTGACGGTGCCGGTTGGAAATTCGCACCGCCGGAACCCGGTACGTCTGAAACGCGAGAAAGCTGAATATGAGGCCGCTTTTCGCCTGCTTGTTCCGTCTGACTATGTTGCGAATACGTTCAGAGCGCGCGGCTTTTCGGAGGAAAAGCTCTTGCGACATCAGTACGGCTTCGATCCCGCAGTCTTCATGCCGGCATCTGAACGCAGGTCTGGGCCGTTGCGAGCGGTATTTCTCGGCTCCGGCGGCCCCCGCAAAGGCCTGCATGTCGCTCTAAAGGCTTGGTCATGCTCCCAAGCTTCAAAGGAGGGGGGACGCTTCAGCGTTATTGGCCGAATCGAAGAAGAATATCGGAAAATAATTAATGATCTCAAGGTGCCGGGTGTGGAGATACATGATTTTACATCCGAAGCGCAAGGTGCGTTACAATCTAGCGACGTCCTGTTACTGCCTTCATTCGAAGAGGGAAGCGCTCTGGTTACGTATGAGGCCCAGGGATGCGGTGTGATACCGCTCGTTTCTGAAGCCGCCGGGGCGATGTGCGCGCACGGAGTGACCGGTCTTGTTCACTTTCCGGGTGACGCAGTGACCCTTGCCGCCCATCTCGACAGCCTCTCAACGGATACGGGTTTGCTCCGAACCATGCGTCAAGCGATATTGGACCAGCGTGGGAAGTTGACGTGGGCAGCTGCAGCGGAACGGTTGGAAGCTTGTTACGAGAGCGCGCTCAAGGAGGCACGGTCCCGCCATGCTCCTTCACGTTCGTTGGTGCCGCTTTGTGTAGACGCGAACTCCTGATCGAGGTGTCGGAAATATTATCGGGTGAAGCGCGGCAATATCTCAAGTACTGTTAGAGATTTAATACTCAATTTACTTTAAGGTTGAAGCTTTCGTGCTTCGATCGGCAGTAATGCAGGCGGCGGCATCCGGTCCGCGGATCGGCTGCGCCTATCAATGCTGGTGCATTCTCAGGAGCCAACGGTTTGCGAGATCCGCGACCCAGCCTGACCCGCCCAGGCTATAGTTCTGCGAGGCTTGCAGGGCCTCAGGTCGTGGCGAGATCGCGTCGAAGCGCGTTTTCAGCTTCACCGTCGTGCTGTTCGTTCCAGCGCCTTGGATCGCTAGCGTAAGCTCGGTCAGATGCATCGTGAATTCCGGCGAAGGGAACGGGGGACGTCCGACGCGGATCGCGTCTGCGAGTTCGGCGATCCCGACGGTCTTGTCCTGTTGCCCGAGTTCGCGACGACGCAGGGTCCGAAGGATATCGCCCGGCGAGAACCAGCGCGTCTTCGGCAGAGTGTCCCGCCCCGCCCCAGGCGGCGGAATGCGAAGAAGTTGTAGTCGTCGCCCGCCAACGCCGAACAGCCATTGGAGCAGGGTGTTCGTCCGCACCGAGACCGCCTTGCGGGCGTTCAGCGACAGTTGGCTGAACCGCTCAAGATAGACCGGGCATTGATAGTGACGGTACGTATCGGCCGTCAGCATGCCCTTGTTGCCAATGATCCGCATTCGATGGTCGAAGGGCGCGCCGATGCTGCAGGTCACGCGCGCCGTGACGCCGCTCTCAAAGTCGAGGCAGGCGACGGAGAAATCGGGCGTGTCAGGCGGGACGAGTGGTTGATCGGTTTTGTCGGGCAGGATCTGCTTGCTGAACGCCGTTACGGTCTTCACGGGCCCGAAGATCGCGCAAAGCCAAGTCAAATGGTAGCCGACGTGCTCGTAGGTGCAGCCTTGCTCATATTCATGCAGATGTGGCCAGGGCGCGCCCGTCCGGCTGCGCCAGCTTTCCGGATGCATGAGATAGACAAGGTTGTCGTCGAATTCCGCATAGACGATGCGGACATCTCCGACGGTGCCATCGCGCACCGCTTTCCACATCGTTTGCACCGTGTCGCTCATCGCATTCGATGGCGCACAAGACAGATGCAGGCCCTTTTGTTTGGCCAGATCAAACAGCTCGCGCGCTTCATCCATATCGGTGACGAGAGGCTTTTCGGAATAGACGTGCTTGCCTGCCGTCAGGGCCGCGCGAGTGACCTCATAATGGCTCTCGATGCTGGTGAAATTGGCGACGATGTCGATGTCTGGGTCAGCGAGTAGCACCTCGTTGTTTTCATAGGCTTTCAGAGCGTAGGCGCTGGCAACGATATCCCGCCGTCTGGCGTCACGGTCGGCGACGCCCTTAAGGACGAGGCCGGGGTGCCGGCCCCAGGTCGCCATGTAGTGATCAAACACATAGCCGCAGCCGATAACGCCAACGTTCATGTCGCTTCCCGTTTTTACGTCTTGGCTTCTGGGAGCCAGGCAAGCCGCGCCTGTCCCATCAAGCCTACCATCTCGACGCTCTGGTCGAGAGGCATCACATCGCTCTCGATTGCGCCTTGCCTTACGCAACGCGCAACCTCGTCGGCTTCATAGCCGTAGCCATTGCCCCGGTAGTGTGCGGCCATGGCCGATGGCCCACGACCAGGAAGCCTTCCTGCAATGCACTGTTGAAGTCCTTGGGTCGAGGCGCTTTCGCGCAACGCCTCCATCCGTTGGCTTCCGCGTTTGCCGCGGCTCGTCGGCCGGGATTTCAGGACCTCGATGCGGAATGGCCTGTAGATCGGCGGCGAGACCTTGATGAGGCCGTGTGTCCCTTCGATCGTCAGGGTGTTGGGCAGCGGGGCGCGGAGGCTTGAGCGAAGCGTCGCCAGCGCGCCGTTCGTGTGGCGCAGGACGACGACGCAATCCTCATCGACCCCGGTGGCGCCGAGCGTCGCGGCGCTTGCCGCGAGTGTGGCGGGGCCGAGCAGGTCGATAGCCATCGATAACGCATAGATTCCGCGGTGGAGCAGGGCTCCGCCGCCCAGATCCGGCCGGAACTGATTGTCGCCTTCATCGACGATGTTCGACGCTCCGAAGCTGCCGCTGAGGCTTCGCGGCGTCCCGATCACACCCTCTTTGATGAGCGTGCGCAGACGAATCGAGGCCGGCAGGAAGCGCGTCCACATCCCCTCCATGCAGAAAACGCCTTGGGCGCGCGCCATATCGGCGATTGCGGCCGCGTCGGCACGGGAGGCGGCGAATGGCTTCTCTATGAGGACGGGCTTGCCTGCCCCGAGGCAGGCAAGCGCCTGGGCGCGATGCGCCGTCGGCGGCGTCGCTATGTAGAAAGCATCGACATTGCTGGATTGGGTGGCGGCTGCAAGGCTGGCCGCGACCTCGGCGACCCCGAAGTCCCGGGCAAACGCCGATGCATTGTCCTGGCTTCGGGAGTGGACCAAAGTCGCAATTCCGTCCGACGATTGTCGGAGACCAAAAGCGAACTTGCGGGCGGCGAAGCCCGACCCGATGATCCCCCAGCGAAACACCCGCCTCGACCCCCGCTTCGACGCCGTCCCGGCGTCCGCGAAGCCAGCGGCGGCGCCCGCTTCCGCATCCGCTCGCCCGGGCCCAAGGCCCGGACGGCGACAGCTATTCCTCACCCCATCGGCCTAGTCAAGCACACCGACCGTAGGGCCGGGCCATGAGTCGGACGGCCTCGTCCGGATGAGGGCCTTGGTCATCGTCGGGCGAGCCGTAGCCGGTTGGTTTGGGCGCGCGCCGGCGAAAGCCCCGAGGGCTGCCGCTGTACGAAAGGTCGCGTTTTTTCGCGCGCTGAGCGAGCCGCGACAAGCTGCCGCAAGCCTATGTGCGAGCCCTCAGGTGCGACGAATTGTGAACGTCGCGCCGCCGAATTTGCCATTTTTCGGACGTTTTCCTCGGGACAACAAGCATATGTATAGCAACATCCGAGTCGATATTGCACCGATTTGCTTTATTGCCTCATATAGGTCGCGTGATTTCTAGCTCTCTATGTGGAACATGTCTTGAATATAAGAAATCTTGAGGAGCTTTATAATTCTACTCGTCCATACGATGTTGATTTATTACCAAAATATTTACCTATAATATCATGGTATAGACTTAAGTTAACAGCTTATATCTTGTCCGTTAAGTAAAATGTTAACTATTTCCGTTTCGTCGGCCTTAATAATTCAAGGCAATTCTCTCATGGAAATGGCCCATTGCCTGCCGTCAGGGGGCAGCAAGGGCTTCAACCTACGGAGATCACGTTGAGCACGCTTTCAGCCGCTACGGCCCTATTGCATCTGCTTGAGGCCGCCTACGGATCCAAGGCCGCCACCGCTCCGACCGCGGTGACCAGCGCTCTGCCGACCACGTCGAGCGGGACCGTCGCTCCGCCGCCGCCCGCCACGACCCCGCCGACGACGACCTCGTCTTCCTCGACGAGCTCCAGCACCTCGGGGACCACCACCTCGACCTCGAGCGGCACGACTTCGACGACCTCGACCGGTTCCACCACCTCGGGGTCCTCCACAGCGCCTCACGGCGCGGTCGTGACGGTCAGCAGCGCCGCGCAACTGATGTCGGCCCTGGCGTCGGCCCATGGAGGCGACACCATCCAGCTGGCCGCTGGCACCTATACCCAGTTGAACCTGAGCAACCTGAACTTCAGCTCGGCGGTGACCATCACCTCGGTTGACTCATCGCATCCCGCCCTGCTCGCAGGCCTGAAGGTGAACACCAGCTCGGGCCTGACGTTCACCAACGTCGAGATGACGACCGTGGGAGCGGACGACGCCTACTACGGCTTCCGCATCTCGGGATCGCGCAACATCAACTTCAACCAGGTCAACGTGCACGGCGACGCCACCCAGGCGCCGTCCACGCAGCTCATGGGCTTCTACTTCTCGGGCAGCACGGGGGTGTCGGTCACCAACTCGAACCTGCACGACATGAATGCGGCGATCGTGGCCAACAACGACATCGGCCTCAACATCTCAAACAACAGCTTCACTAACCTCAGCAAAGGCGGGGTGGAGATGGGTGGCGGCTCCAACATCGTCATCAACAACAACACCTTCACCAACTTCTACGTTGGTCTCGGCGTTCATGCCGATGCGATACAAGCCTACACCAGCAGCGCGACCACGACTGCGAGCAACGTCTCGATCACCAACAACGTGATTACTCGGGGCGCGGGCAATGCCGTTCAGGGTATCTTCATCGCGGACAATGCCGGCAATCAACCGTACCACAACCTGACGATCGCCAATAATTCGGTGCTCGGCGGCATGTGGAACTCGATCTTCGTCGCTTCCGACGTGACCGGCACGCTCAACGTCAGCAACAACACGGCGACCAGCTGGGCGGGCGCCGACCCGGGCGCCGCGTCTTCGGCGAGCTCTATCCCGACCACCAGTTTCCAGGCAGGGCTCGTTCTGGACGGGAACTTCAGCGGCGCGCAGGTGACTGAGACCGGCAACACCGCCCAGTACTACCTCTCGAACGGGGTCCAGGTTGCGGCGCCCGCCGGCAACACCCAGGTTTCCGCCATCAATGCGGTCACCAGCCTGCAGGATCTGCACACGGCTGTCGTGGCAGCGGCTGCGAGCACGTCGCTCATGGAGCACGCGACCGTCACTGGGAGCCTGCTGACCGGCGCCACCGGCGGACAGCTCTATCTGGCCGACGCGGGCGCGGGCTCCTACGCCCAGCGGGTCGTGGGGGCCAACGGCCTCACCCTAGCCGGGACCTACGGCAACCTGACGGTGCACGCCGACGGTTCGTACAGCTACGCCGAAACCCACAACAACCTGACCGTGGGTCAGACCTACGTCGATCATTTCACCACGACGGTGGCCAATCAGAGCGGCCAGGCGACGAGCTCGACGCTGGACGTCATGGTGCAAGGTTCCGGCGTGGGCGATGGCGCCAGCGACCTGATCGTCGGCGGCGCGGGAACCGAGGTCATGTCCGGCTTCGGCGGCGGCACCAATCTCTACAGCGGCACGGGCCAGGACACCTACCAGTTCGACTCCGTCAGCCAGAGCGCGCCCACGCACCAGACCCAGATCATCGGATACAAGGCCGGCGACGTCATCGACCTGTCGCATCTGGATCCCAATTTCCACATCGTCTCCAGGTTCGACGGGCACGCAGACGAAGTGGTCGTGACCCAGATCGGCACCGGGAACTGGATCGTCTACGGCGACACCGCCGGCTCAGGCTCGGCTAATTTCCAGCTCCATGTGCTGACGGCGACCACGGCGACCACGCTGACGGCCGACAGCTTCCACCTGTAAGCGACGACTATCATCATCAGCTTGGAGGGGGCCTGGCTCGCTTGAGCCGGGACCTTTTCTTTTCTAAGACAGCCTGCGGACTGGATATCGTCGTTCCCGCAGGATGGATCGTTCAGCATGCGCAGCGAGCAAGAGCAGGGCGACGCGGGGGCTTCGCCTCTGGTGCCGCGCATCAGCGTGATCGTCCCCCACTATCAGGACCTCGCCAGCCTCGATCTATGCCTTTCGGCGCTTCAGACCCAGGCCCTCGCCCCTTACGAGATCATCGTCGCGGACAATGCCTCCCCCGTGGGGCTCGATGCTGTGGTGCAGGTGATCGCGGGCCGCGCGCGACTGGTACATGTCCCGCAGAAGGGCGCCGGTCCGGCGCGCAACGGCGGTGCCGCGGCGGCCTCTGGCGAGATCCTTGCCTTCACCGACTGCGACTGCATCCCGGCCCCCGACTGGCTCCGCGAGGGCGTCGCTGCCCTGCCGGGCTGGGACATGATCGGAGGGCGGATGGAAGTTCTGGTCGACAATCCGGACGACATGACCCCCACGGAAGCCTTTGAGAAGGTCCTCGCCTTCGACAACGAGGGTTATGTGCTGAAAAAGGGCTTCACGGTCACGGCCAATCTGCTGTGCACGCGACAGGTGTTCGCGGACGTGGGCGACTTTCGCGTGGGCGTGTCGGAAGATATCGAATGGTGCCAAAGGGCCAGGGGCAAGGGCTTTCGCCTGGGTTATGCCGCCGGAGCCGTGGTCGGCCACCCCGCGCGACGGACCTGGCCGGAGTTGCTGAACAAATGGCGGCGCGCCAATCGTGAGCTTTTCCTGCTGTCCAAGTCCCAGCGCTTGGGCGGAATTCGCTACGTCGCCATGTCCATGCTGCTGCCGGCGTCGATCGTGGTCCACGCGGCGCTGATCCTCCGCAGTCGGATTCTGACGCGCGAAAAGGACAAGCGAGGCGCCCTGTCTGTTCTTGTCAGGCTGAGAATGTGGAGATTGATGAATTCTTTGCAACTGGCGTTTAACCAAAAATCAACTTCTAGCGGGTGATTCTTTACCATATATTTCTGATGATGGAGTAGTTCATCGTTGCGTGATATAGCGTAGCCGTAACGGAGGCAGGGGTTGCAAGGTCCTGGGCGTCGTTTTGTTAACGAAACCCTTTTGCAACGATCATAATGTTTGCTTGATTATGCGCGGCATTTTGGCTCGGTTTCACGGACGACAGCGACAGTCGTTCTGGTGCTGACCTCGGGAGCTGCGCTAAGGAAACCTGTCGAATGCGCAGGTGGGGAGCTCAGGAAGTCATGAAGAATTTCGTTGTCGTCGGCGTGGCGGGCATTGCCGCATTGAGCCTCGGCGCATGCCGCATCCCGGGGATGAAGCCGAAAGCGCCCACGGGCCAGGTCGTGGCCACCGTCAACGGCCACGAGATCACCCAACTGGACCTGCAGGCCGAAATGGCCGGGGCGAACGCGACCGATCCCAAGGTCCTCAAGGCGCTGCAGCAGCGTGCCTTGGAGACGATCATCACCCGCGATATCGTCGCCGACGCGGCGCGCAAGCAAAAGCTCGACAAGACGCCGGAATTCGCCATCCAGCAGAAGCGTGCGACCGACAACCTTCTGGCCCAGCTTCTGGAGCAGAAGCTGGTCGCCGCCGTGCCCGCGCCCTCGGACGACGAGGCCCAGCGCTACGTGACCGATCACCCCGAAATGTTCGCCCAGCGCAAGGTCTACCAGCTGGACACCATCCGGTTCGCCTCGCCCGCGCCCGCGGTGCTGAACGGGATGCAGCCTCTGAACACCATGGCTGAGGTCGACACCTATTTGACGGCGAACCACGTGCCGCATGATCGCGGGACCGCCAACCTCGATCCACTGACATCGGATCCGCAACTGGTGGAGAAGTTCACCAAGCTTCCGGCGGGGGCGGTGTTCATCTACGGGAACGGCGGGACCAGCTACGCCAACCAGCTCAAGGAAGTCCACGACGCGCCGATCACCGGCCCGAACGCGCAAAAGGCGGCGCAGGCCCTGCTCAAGCGGCAGCGCACCCAGCTGGCGGTTTCCCGCCAGCTGCGGCAGGAGGTGACCCAGGGGGCCGCCAAGGTCCAGTACAACCCGGCCTATGCGCCGCCCAAGCCCGCGGCGCCGGCCAAGCCGGCCGGGTGAGGGCCGTGTCGGCCCCTGGACGGCGAAGCGTTCGATCGGCGCGCCGGAACCTCCTGACCTGCTTCCGGCTTGTCGTCGATGCGCTGCATGGCGCGACCGATTGTGGTACAGGCGCGCATCCCGCGGGGGCTTCCTTTCCCACCTCTGGTCATATCCTGTATTAGGCGCACGCAATGCTCATGCTCAAAGCGAGACCTGCTGTTCTGGCTGGGGGGCTGGCGCTCGCAATCGGCTTTCCGGCCCATGCGCAGATGCTGGGCAACCCGGGCGAGGTAGGCCTGTTGGATCTGCTGCCGGGCATACCGGGCGCAAATCGTGTGAACGTGACGCTCAGCGGCACGGCCACCTATGATACGAACGTGTCCCACGAAGGGGCGTCCGAGGCGGCGCTGCAAGGGCTCCACCAATCGGATGTCGTCTACAGCCCGACAGCCACCGTCGACATCCTGCAGCCCTTCGGCAGAGGCTCGGCTTCTCTCTCCGGCACCGCATCCTACAATTTCTATGAGCGCAACACGGTGCTGAACCGCGAGGCGCTCGACCTGAAGGCGGCTCTGAAGCATCCGGTCAGCATCTGCAACCTCACCTTGAGCGGCGATTATCAGCGGGGCCTGGACCAACTGCCCAACGTCACCTCGGCGCAGGTGCGCGACACCTACACCAACGGGCACGTGAAGTTTGACGGGCAGTGCGGTCGTCCCGTCGGGATAGCGCCGATATTCTCGGTGTCGGAGTCCTGGACCGACAACAGCGAGAAGGCCTTCGAGGCGTCGAACGCCCATACCGTCGGGGCTACCGCGGGCCTCAGCTACCAGTCGCCGGTGAGCGGCGTCCTGTCCGTTTCGGGCGTCTATCAGAAGACCACCTATCCCGGGATCAGGGCCGGAGATGGCGCTTTGCGCAACAACAACTACGACACCGACGCCGTCAATGTGAAGTACGTCCGCACCCTCGGCGCGCGCATTCAGGGTTCGGTCTCGGCCTCGTACACCACCGTGAGTTCGTCGCAGTCCTCAGATTTCCAAGGCCTCACATACGAGGCCGACCTCAGCTATCGGGCCAGTAGTCGTCTGAACCTGGAGGGAAGTTTCAACCGTGAGGTGATTCCTTCCAACCTGATCGGCGCAAGCTACCAGTTGCAGACCGACCTCACCGGCAGGATCAACTACCAGATCGGCCCGCGTCTTGCCTTCAGTGTGGGCGCGTCCCAGCAGGTCGGCGACGAGGAGGGCATTCCGGCGGAGCTCGCACAACTGGTGCCACTCAGCCACTACGATATGCGTTCCGTATTTAGCTCTTTGAAGGTTTCATTGATTAGGAGGGTCACGTGCACCTTCGATGTCCAGAATGACCTTCGTACGACGAACCAGGCCCAGTTCAACTATTCCGATACCCGGGCGTCGGTCACGCTCAGTGCACAGTTCTAGGAGGTTCCTATGAGCAGATGGAAGACCAGTTGGGGCTCGCTGGCGGCGCTGTTCGTTCTGTGCAGCCTTCCCGTGGGCGCCGTGGCGCAGGCGGTCGTTCCGGTCCTGGGCGCGCCCGCTCCGGCCGCATCTGCTCTGCCCGCTCCGGTTCCGGACGTCTCTTACGTCATCGGCGTTGGCGACACGGTCGAGATCGAAATGCCCGACCGGCCTGATTTTAAGGCCGCCCCCAAAGTCGACGCCGACGGCAACATCCAGCTGCCGCTGGTGGGCAACCTACCGGCGTCCAACCGCACCGCCCTGACCCTGCGCGACCAGATCAGGGACGCCCTGATCAAGGGTGGCTTCTTCACCAATCCCAATCTGACGGTGCGCGTCGGCTCCGCCCAGGCCCGTTACGTGACCGTGCTAGGCGCCGTCGGCCAGAGCGGCCTGATCCCGCTCGACCGGACCTACCACCTGTCCGAGATCATCGCCCGCGTGGGCGGGATCAGGCAGGACGGAGCCGACTATGTGATCATCCGGCCGGCGAACAACGGGCCGCAGAAGCGCTTTTCAGTGCAGGCGCTCGCGACGGGTACTGACCCGGCCCAGGATCCCGTCGTCTCTCCGGGCGACACCATCTTCGCCCCCATGGCGGAGCTTTTCTACGTTTCCGGACAGGTCAAGACCCCCGGGTCCCAATCGTTCATCCCGGGAATGACCGTGCGTCAAGCCATCGGTCGCGCCGGCGGCGTGACCGACCTCGGCACGGAAAGGGGCGTGAAGATAAACCGTGATGGAAAGACCATCCAGCCCGGACTCGATGCTAAGGTCCAGGCCGGAGATGTGATAATCATTGGCGAACGGTTGTTCTGACAGCGGCCAACTGGAGCATACCGATGCACATCATCCAATTCTGGCGCATATTCTGGGCCAAGCGACTGCTGGTCGTGGCGACAACCGTCTTTTGCTTGTTGGGCGGGATCGCCGTCGGCAAGCTCCTGCCGCCTCGATATGAGTCCCATGCTCGGGTGATGCTGGGCCTGCTGAAGCCTGATCCGGTCACCGGTCTGAGCCTGTCGGGCAGTTCGATGGGCGCCTACGTCAATACCCAGATCGCGCTGATCAGCGACTTCACCGTGGCCGGCAAGGTGGCGGACGCGGTCGGTTGGAACACGGACCCGGGCCTCATCCAGGCCTACCAGAACCGCAGCAAGAGGGACGAGCGGGACTTCCAGCATTGGCTGGCCCAAAGGGTGATCGACCGCACCAAGGCCCGGCTTCTGGACGAGAGCAACATCCTCGACATCAGCTTCAGCTCCAGCAATCCCCATGACGCCCAGGCGGTGACTGAGGTGCTGGAGCGGGCCTACATCGACACCAGCGTCGCCCTGCACCGTGAGGACGCCTCCCGCCAGGCCCAATGGTTCGATCAACAGGCGGATATCGCCCGGGCCGCCCTGACGAAGGCCGAAACCGACAAG
>Ga0265338_10006600_pt1 | contig 14710 bp, 18 predicted proteins | sample 42126metaG_FD_193579 | JGI IMG/M metagenome (GOLD analysis project Ga0265338, IMG submission 193579) | Rhizosphere microbial communities from Carex aquatilis grown in University of Washington, Seatle, WA, United States - 4-21-26 metaG | ecosystem: Host-associated > Plants > Roots > Rhizosphere... | reverse complement strand
TCCAGGTGAGCAACAATGGGGGCGCCTACACGAGCCTATCCATGGTGACGTCCGACGCGGGGAACACAGAATATTGGGGAGCAAAGGGGAGCAATTATAATATGGGGACGGGCCCCTATGACTTTATCCTCACCGACGTCCGGAATAATTCAGTCACGATTGGTCCGGTGACGGCCTGTTCTTATGTGGCCCCCGCCGCTGCCGGGATTACCGGGGTTTTCGGCATGACCGGTAAACAATTACCCCCTTGCGGCCCTACTTGGACTCCGGGCCCCACGAATACCTTCTCGTGGACCTTTACCCCAACCCATACCTACACCCCAGCTCCCCTCACAGCGACATTTACTCCCTCTCGAACCCCCACACCAGGTTCCCCTACGGCAACCTTTACGAACACACCCACCCATGGCAGTGCCGGATGCACCGTCACCTCCGCCACCTTGACCTACATGGACGACGATGAAGCTTCTTTTTATGTTAACGGTAGTTTGATCACCAGTTGCACCTCCAATGCCGGGGCGGGCGGATCCGTTACTTGCTGGGGTTCGCCCCAGGTTTACAATATTCCTCCTGCGGTATTGAATAATGTTTTGGTTTCAGGCCAAAACGTTTTCGGCGTTGAACAGCACGACCTTTATTACAACTATGCCGGGGCCTCCTGGGATCTTTTTATCAATTACTCTTGCTGCCCAAGCCAGGAAATTATCAGTGATGGAACCAATACCAAGTTCCTTTACGCCGGGTATACCAACGCCCCGGTTATACCTCCGGGATGGGCCAATGTTGGATTCAACGACAGCGCATGGCCGGTGACTTTCGCGAATTCCTCCACTGGCCTTCCTTGGCCTGGTTCAATCTTTTCCTCGAATTTGGTCCGAATTCCTTGGCTGGGACCTACCGGCTTCTTTGGCGGGTATCAGGAATATCTTTTCCGTCAAACTTTTAATATTACCAGCACCGGTACCTGCGCAACTCCCACTCCCGGTCCGAACCTGACCATCCACAAATCGATCCTGGGGCCAAACTCGGGCATCACCTCGGGACAAAATGTGACGTTTGTGATAAGTGTCTGCAATAACGGAGGACCCTACTCGGGCGCCTTGACCGTTTCGGATAACCTTTATTACACCTCCAGCGGCGGAACCTTCGGTGAAAACGGTCTTTTTTATAAAAACTGGAATACGGGGTTGCCTGATTCGGGCCTTTGGACCCATCCGTCGGCCGGACCAAATTTTTATGGGGATTGGACGTCCTTCTACTGGGTTTACCCCATCGGGTTTCCGGGAAACGGTTATTGCGATTCGGTCACTATGTTATGCCTGTCTAATTATTTCTCAACAACTTCCGGCCCCTGCAATGTCCTTAACAACGCGACCCTTACCAGGTCGGGGTCCGGCCCTGTAACTTCCAATACCGTGAGCTTCACGACCAATGCCACTTGTTCGCCAGTCCCGACCAATCCTCCAACGCCTACTTTTACCAGGACTTTTACCTCAACAGCGACCATTACGCCTTCCCGCACCCCGACACCAACTTCAACTAAGACAAGCACTTCAACATTGACCGGAACATTCACTTCCACTTCCACCTCGACAAGGACCTCGACTTCCACCAGCACCGCTACTTCCACTAGCACCGCCACCTTGACGGCTTCGGCCACTTCCACTTCAACTCGAACATCCACCAGTACTTCAACTTTTACGTCAACCTCGACTAGTACCGCCACCTCCACATCGACCTATACCTTTACCGCGACTAAAACGGTGACCAGCACGAACACTCCGACCTTCACGAATCCCCCGACTAATACTTTTACAGTCACGAAATCATTTACGCCGACCAACACCCAGGTGGTCGCGACGGTTACAGCAACGTCTCCCCCGCCGGCCACCAACACCTTGACTAATACACCACCGCCCACGAACACACATACGGCTACCGGCACGGCTACCTTCACCCGAACCTCCACATTCACCTCAACCTCAACTAATTCCAATACCGCCACCTCTACGAAAACGCCGTCGAACACCTTTACACTTACTAATACCAAGACCTTTACCAACACTTTTACAGCCACCAATTCGGCCACCCCCACCAATACCTTCACCGGGACCAGGACCCCCACCAATACCTATACGATCACAAATACGCCAACTAATAGCAAAACGGCCACCAACAGCTTCACGCCTACGAATAGTTTCACAGCCACAAACACCTATACCTCCACCAATACCAAGACAAGCACCAACACTCCTACGGACACCAACACGCCTACCAAAACCTTTACCTTGACTAACAGCTATACGCCCACGAATTCTTTCACGGCCACGAATACATCAACTTGGACTAATACTCGGACATTCACCAATACTGCCACCATGACCAACACGGCTACCGCCACCAACACCTTCACTGGGACCAGAACCCCCACCAATACCTTTACGATTACCAATACCCCGACCAATACCAATACACCCACGAATACTTTTACCGCGACGAATACCTCGACTCAGACCTATACCTGGACTTTCACCAATACTCCGACCATCACCAATAGCTTCACTGAAACTCATACACCCACCAACAGTTTCACCGCCACAAGCACGAGGACGTTTTCGAACACCTTTACGGCAACCAACACACCAACCAATAGCTTTACCATGACCTTTACAAATACGGGGACCTACACCAAGACAATTACCAATACCTACACCGCCACCAACACCTTTACAGTGACCAATACCAGAACCCTTACACCGACCTTTACCCCATCCAACACCAGCATCAACACGAATACCTCCACCCCCACAAACACGAATTCGGGTACACCGACATCAACACCAACTTGGACCATTACCTCCACCCCAACGAATACCCCCTCGCCTACCCCGACGGTTCAGGGACAATACACGGTTCGAATTGGGGTTTACAACGAGGCGGGAGAGTTGGTCAAAACCATCCTCATCCAACAATTCACCCAGCCGATCCTGGATATTAACTTGGCGGCAAGCAACGTCATCACCAGCTTGAATGGGGCTACTGGAAAAATCGATATTTTATTCCATGGGGTTGTCATCGGAACCTGGGATGGAACGAATGGATCGGGGGATCCTGTAACGAATGGGCAATATTATGTAAAGGTGGATAATGTTGATAACTTTGGTGTGGATGACAGCGTGTCGAAGATGGTGATGGTGAGCCGTTCAATCGCAAAGGTACAAGTGAATATCTACAATGAGGCAGGTGAGATTGTGCGACACTTGTACAGCTATGCGGATGACCCAGGGAATTTGTCGTTGATGGACATGAGCCTGTCGGCCAGCGTGATCCAGCCCTCGGACACGGCGACGGTAGCGAGCACAGTTCAAATAACATCCTCGAACGGGATGAAGCTGATTTGGGACGGCAAGAGCGACTCTGGGGCGGTCGTGACGAACGGTCATTATGAGGTGGAAGTAAAATACACGGACGGTAAAGGCGGGCAAGAGGTGATCACGAAATGCATCCTCGTGGAATCCTCGAATCAATCGCTCGCGGACGGAAAGGTTTATGCTAAACCGAATTTATTGACTAAGGGCGTTACCAAAACTAAAATTACCGTCAATTCCGGCCAACCTTACATCCTTTTTGTCCGTCTTTATGACGTTGCCGGGGAACTACTTTGGACGTCGAAACCCGCAACCGGTAGCGTGGAATTGGACCTCTCCGGTCTTTCCAGCGGCCTTTATTTCGCCGTGACGGACTTGATGACCGCTCAAGGTGGAATCGTCAATAAGCAAGTGACCAAAATTGTTTTTCAGCAGTAATCCTTCGTCTCATTTTCTACTATCACTTTTGCCCCCAACGTATATAAAAGTTGGGCCCTGCTTGACTAACTTCAGCGCAAATAAAAAATCATTGTTGAGAAAAAACTATGGAGGACTCAAAATCTATCGTCCTTATGGTAACGTCATTTTGGTTAGCCGTTTACAATCGTCCTTGGTATAAGTTCAGGCTTAGGTTTGTGTCATAACCGTGTCATTCAAATCCATTTTTTACCATTTTCTGTAGGCATTCGTCGTCACCAACCATCCTCACAAAAAAAGCCTTTGCTTGCTTGGTTTGTGGAACCGTTGCAAACAAAGGCCTTTGAAAATGTGCTAGGGACTGTTAAGTTTTAAAAATGCTCTAACCGGGCTGGCGGTTCAAACTCGCGTTCCTGTCGCGCAGGAGGTCGCGGGTTCGAGCCCCGTCAACCCCGCCAATATGACTTTGCTTCTTTTGGTATTCACTTCATTACCATCCCGCTTGCAAAGCCTCCATGGGGCCCTTGATTTACAAGCGACTGTTCCACTTGACGTATTACGTATCTCGTAATACCATTAATCATGATTCGATCTTTCCGCAACAAAGACGCCGAAGCGCTTTTTCATGACAATCCTGTTCCTCGTTTCAGGAACATTGAGCGTGTGGCCCGGCGGAAGCTGCTTTTTTTAAACGCGGCTAAAAGGCTTGAGGATTTACGGGTTCCGCCCGGAAATCAATTGGAAGTCTTAAAAGGGGATCGGAAGGGCCAGCACAGCATCCGCATCAACGATCAATGGAGGGTTTGTTTTCGTTGGCAGGATGGGGAAGTGCTGGAAGTGGAAATAGTTGATTACCATTGAGGTGAAATGATGAATACGAAAACCAAAAAACTAGACCCAATCCATCCAGGCGAAATTCTTATGGAAGAATTTATGAAGCCGATGGGAATCAGCATCAACCAATTGGCCCGGGATGTTATGGTCCCTCCCAATCGTATTAGCGGAATAGTGAATAGTGGCCGTTCAATTACGGCTGATACAGCCCTGCGTCTTGGTAAATATTTTGGCGTCTCTCCTGAGACTTGGCTCAATCTCCAATCCGATTACGACTTGCGTCTGGCTCAAATGGCTGGCTGGACCAAGATTGAATCCCGTATTCACGCTCATACGGCTTAGTTCTCAATCGGTTAAGTTTTGCCTTGTGGTAGGCCCTAGAATAGAACTTTAAAGGTAATGCCTAGAAGGTTTTGCGGGCCGCCATTTTTATTCTCGTAGAACCAACCTCAAAACCAGCCATTTATTATCATTTTGAGAATAAGTGGGAAGTATTTTCATTTCCCTCTGCGTTCTATTGCTCGTTGTAGTTGTCACCCAACCCTGCGATGCTCATGCCATCACATGGGGGGGCAAAGTGGTGGAGTACAAGATCGCATTTGGGAAGTTGGGCGCGCGTTATCGAAAGTTGCGCCTTGAGCGGAAAATGGTTCAAGAGGATGTTCTTGCCCACGGATTCGCCGTCCGCCACTATCAACAGCTTGAATCAGGTCGCCCCCATTCGTTGAAAACTTTTTTTCGTGTCTCCAAAATGTTCAAAATAGATCCCCGGGATTTAATCAAAGGCATTTTCAATGTTAGAGGGTCTCGATAGAATCGACTGGAAAAATGTCCGGCATTTCAACGGACCGGCATCCGATGTTCCAAAACTCCTCCGTAATCTACTTTCAAGCGACAAGAAAGATCAAAGCTCGGCGATACTTGAGCTTTTCGATAAGATTTGGCACCACGGAACGGTTTATGAAGCCACGGCCCATGCCGTGCCCTTTCTATACGAAATATTAGAAAATCCCACCTGCTCCGAACGATTCTCAATCCTTTGGCTTTTAGGCGCGATCGCCAATGGAAGTTCATATCATCAAATACATAAGCCTGAAAAAAAGGAAGAGGTTGAAAAGGAAATGGTTTGGGTGAAAGACGCCCACCGCGCCGTCCAACAGGGAGTAAATACGGTTTTGGGTCTTTTGGGTGAAGGGGATAAGGACTTGAGACTTCCGGTCGTATTGTTGCTGGCTTCGCTAACGGAAGAAGCTGAAAAAATTAGACCTGTATTGTCATCAATCCTTGCGGGGGAAAAGGATTCTGAAACGCGAGCAGGTTTAGGCTTGGCTTTGGCCTTGCTGGGGGACTTCCACTTTGAGGCCTTTCGTTCTGAAAACACAAAGTTACCCTTGGTTCTAATTGAAGCCCTCGCGAAAGCTTGTGTGGAAGACAAGGGAATGAGGGCCTCAGCACATCAAACGATTGAAGAATGTCTTTTAGCGACCGTCGGTCAGCAAGATAAAGATTGGCTTTTTGATAAAAAAGAGATTTTGAGTTCAACCAGCTTAAATTAATCAATTCGGAACCCTTTAATAATTGTTCTTCCTTTGTATGGCTATTTCCACAACTTGGCCTGGAATGGAACTTTAAAGGTATTATTTAGAAGGCTTTGCGGACCGCCATTTTTTCGCCATTGCTTATACCACGAACACCGAATACTATCCAAACCATTAGAAATAATCCCTGGAGGAAATATGCGGGTTATCAGCGCTTTAATTTTAGGTTTGGGTTTAATATCGCTTCAAGGCTGCTGCACCTGTTTCCTTGGAAAGATTTGTCATTTCACTCCCTCGAGCGAGAAGGCGGCGGCTGAAAAGGCCAGGGCCCTTCCCTCGGATTTAAGCCGGCAGGCCAAGGATTTATCCCAGGTGGCGGATACGACCCAGACGGCCAATGGCATCCTGGTCAAACTCAAAGGGGACGTGCTTTTCAAAAAAGGCAAGAACGAGCTGAGCGATGACGCCTCCAAGAAATTGATGGATATCGCCTCGGTCTTGAAAAAATATCCCAAGACCCGCATCACGGTCATCGGCCATACGGATAACACCGGCAAAAAAGAGGATAATTTGGCCCTCTCCCGGAAGCGGGCCGCGGCCGTTAAGGCGGGGCTGGTCAAGGGCGGAGTGCCCTCCGGCAGCGTGAAGGTGGAAGGCAAGGGCGATACCGAACCGGTGGCTCCCAATGACAACCCGGAAAACCAGGCGAAGAACCGCCGGGCCGAGTTGAAGATCGAACCTATTCAACAATAACCTGCTTTGGTTTGAAAAGGGAGCCGGAATTTCCGGCTCCCTTTTTTATTGAGGGATGAAATAAATGCCCGTGGTTTATCCAAAATCCCGTGCCTGTACCTCTAAAGTACTATCTCCGAGAAAATGTTCCGTCTCGGCGTCCCAAGTGCCGTCGTTTTCAGGAGTTCCCTCGTGCGGCTGCCGATGGAACCATTCGGTATATCCGAATCCCGAAAACAGAGGTTAAGTCCGCGAGGCGGCGGTTTTTGGGTTGATTGAGCCTGAATCTTGAGCGCTCAAGGGGGGGACCCTCAAACCTTTATTTGTCGCGAAAAGATGGCATGGCATGTTTCAGTTATTCCACTGGCTTATTTCCCTGCAGAATTCTTTCTTGATAGACAGAATTGACGGCACACTTCCTTTGCGAAGAACGTCTAAATGCCACCTTTTAGGAAAGGCATTTAAATGGAATGGGATTTTTTGGGGAGACTGATTCCGCGCGACTTGGATTGCCGGATGATTATTTGAAGGCGCTTAAACTTCAAAAATACACTGGGTCTTTTCTTTTTTTTGTCGTTGGTTTTTGGGGATTGGACGTTTCTGGGGCTTTTGGACAACTGATTTTTGTTGAAAGTCCCTTTGTCGCGGTAGTCGCCGATCCCTCCAGCCAAGACATGGTCATCGGTTCAGGAGCGGGGATTACACCAGCCTATGGTTCCCTTCTTTATGGTTTCGTCAACGGTGCTTATGACATATTCAGCTCCCACATTGTATTCAACTTGGATGGAACTCCCTATGACCTACAAACGGGCTATGCGCCGGGAACGCCCATGGCCGCTTCCGGCACTGGCCTTGGAGGCTACCTGGAAGGCTCCGAGGTGGTTTCCAATGTCGACTTCAGGAGTCATTACGAAATTGTTAATAACGTAATGACGGGCGTCCGAGCCGACATGATCGAATTAAAATATACCGCCACCAATCATGACATCGTTTCCCATCAGGTCGGATGCCGGGTGGAGCTTGACACGGAGGTGGCCGGAAATGATGGGGCGATTGTATCCGTTGATAATGGTTTCAGCTTCATTGGAGCTGATTCTATTTGGCGGGGATCTTCTGGGAATATTCCGGACAATTGGTCGGATTACAGTTCCGTGCCTGCCGCGACTGCGGTTTTGACCGGGCAAGGGGCCTTGGCAAATAATCCCTATGGTGATATTTCCACTCCGCCGGACGTATTTGAGGTGGCCAATTGGCCCGGGGTTAATGGCACGGCCCAATGGACCATAGCCCCCAGTGGACCGGTTACGGACAGTTCGGTGGTGTTGTGGTGGACGGGGACGGGAAGTGAAAGCGGGTTGAATCAAAGTTTGGGGCCGGGCCAGGCAATAACCTGGATCACCTATTACGGTATCCATCAACCCACCCCCACGCCGACACCGTCCCCATCCCCAACTCCCACGCCGACATCTTCTCCAACCGTAACGCCCACCTTAACCCTCACGCCGACCTTGACGAAATCGCCGACTTCCACCTTGACTCCCACCCCGACCCTCACGACTACCAATACTCCAACCCCAACTGACACTCCTTCGGAAACGCCGACTTCCACCCCGACCGTCACTTGGACGCCATCGCTGACATTTACCCCGACGGAAACCTTTTCGCCGACTCAAAGCTTCACCGTCACCGAGACGCCAACTATCACGGAAACTTTCACGGTGACCCAAACCTTTACGCCTACTTGCGCGTTACACGTTTGGCCCGATCCCTTCAACCCCCGCCAGGCTTTGATTGGATTATTAAAAATCAGCTGTGTGCCCTCCGGCGCGAAAGTGTCCTTTTTTACGGTTTCAGGCGAGAGGGTCAATTCAGTGCAAGAAAACGGAGGCATGGCTTTTTGGGATGGACGAAACCAATACGGTCTTTGGGCAGCGTCAGGCGTTTATTTTTATGTCATTGAAATCGGCGGCGAGGAAAAAGCCAGGGGTAAATTATTGTTAAAACAAGGAAGCTAGTCCTTGAGCGGGAAAAGGGATAAAGAAATTAGACGCGGCGGGCCGCCGGGGAGGGTCAGGCGTCTAAATTTCACTTTCTCAAAAGGAGTCTGGAATGAAAAAGCGCGTCCATATCTTCGGCATTTTGTGCTGGTTCACCGTGTTTTTGCCGGGATTATGTCTGGGCCAGGTCAACGCTGGAATAGAGATCGGAACCAATGGGGTGGACAGCTTCCATCTGGCGATTGGGGATTATTTCAAGGTTTCCGAGGAGCAGATCAACAACTGCCAAAAGCAGAATATTCCGGACGAGGAATTGCCAGTCGTTTTCTTTATCGCTCAAAGGGCGAACGTGGAGCCTTCGGCGGTCTTGGCGGTCCACGCCAGCGGCTTGACTTGGATGCAGGTGGCCATGCATTTCCGCCTGAATCCCCGTATTTTTTTCACCAACCTTCCGGGTAACGCCGTATCCCACACCCCCTACGAGAAAGGTTATGGCTTTTACAAGGACCGGAAAAACAGGGTGAACCTAAGCGACGCCGACATCGTGAATTTCGTGAACTTGAAATTCGTATCCGAGCATTATGGGGACGATCCCAAGGAAATCATCCAAATGCGCGCTTCCGGAAAAAGCTTCAGGGATATCAATGATAACTACTGGAAGAAAAAGGAAGAGGTGAAGTGGGATGTGGAGGATCCCCCGGCGCCTGAAGGGGACAAAAAAAAGGATGGCGACGTCCCCAAGCGACATCACGGCCGCCGGGGCGGCGGAATGGGACCCCGCCAGGACCAGGATCAGGACGCTCATTAAGGTTTAACCGGAACAAATCATTTTTGAACGGGGCCGGGAAAAAATGTCCCGGTTTTCTTATTTGGCAGGGGAAAGGCTCGGTCCCATTAAGCGTTTTAAAGGTACAGGGCCGGCCGAATCCAGTGGCTCCAAGAGGGGCGGCTGCCCGGCTGCGACCTTCCGTTTGTTTTCCTGGGACCTTTCCCAAACCCGGCGGTCCAAATCCCGCCGGGCGGGGCTAGCCAATCCCGTCGCCGCCGACGTGATCAGGGAGTTTTCCCTGATTCGGCGGAAATATCCATATCGGTTAATGTTGGAGATTTTTCCCGCGAATCTGGCGCGGCACAAGAATTCTATGTCCCCGCTGAAGCGCAGACCCGTCGCGTAACCACCCGTTTTTCCGATCAACCGCTTGGAGACCAAGCTGCTGGGATGCAGGAGGGAATAACCGTGAGCGATGGAAAGCGCCCGATTGACGTCCAATGGGTAAAGGCTCGCCATGACGTTGTCGCTCAAGTACATTAGTTCTTGGGTTCCGATCAGCTCTGAACCGGATAGTTCGGCCTCGGCCAAGAGGAGCTCCAAGCGATCCGAACTGGACCAATCATCCGCGTCCTGAAAAAGGTAGGCGTCGTAATTCGTGTTCTGCAGGACGGATTGCACCAGCCGATAGGGGCCGACATTAAAATTTGATCTCATCAAAGTGACCCCTTGGAAAGATCGGACCATATCCACGGGACAGGACAATGACTGGTCGTCAACCACGACGATTCCATCCAAGGGCCTGGTTTGGCCGCAAAGGCTGGAAAGACACTGCGCCAGCCATTGGGCGCAATTAAAATAGGGGATTACCGCCAGAACACGTGATTTTTTCGTGAGGTGGGGTTCGACAACTTCGGGTCTCGCATCCCTTTCAGGGAAGGAAGCCGGCGTGGACAGATAGTCATGGTTGATTAATCCGGATTGGTGCAATTTCTCAAGTCCGCGCAAGTCCGGGAATGGATCCAGGACGAGTAATTTGTTGAAAAAAATGGAGTCGGATACCCAGCCGGCGGATGGTAGGCCCAGAAAACTACAACGGGTCTGGGGAAGTACGGCGATTGGCACCCAAGGAATGATTTTCTTGGGTGCCCCTTTTAGGATCCCGGCTGGCAGGGGTAGGTAAGGGGCATTCGCCGGTAAATAAGCGGTATAGGGTGTTGATATCCCGTCTTGGGTCCCCTTGAGTGAACCTATTTCGGCATAAGGAAGGTCCTTAAATAGCGCGGGAAGGCTGGAAAAAATCTTTTGTTTTTGGCCGGGTTTTCCGAGGATCCAACGGGGAAGCCGACAATCGTTTGGAACGGAAGCGATCGCTTCCAATTTAGCCGCCAACCGCCCAAAGTCATCTCCAGCTTCCAAAACCAAGGAAACCAACGCATTCTCATGTTCCATCGTTCGGCCTTCCGGGAGAGGGATCCATTCATTTTTGACGTTTAGGTTTCGAAAAGGGAACGGATATTGATAGGGCTTGGAGGAATGGGTCGGCGTTTCAACCGGGACCTGCCGGGGTTGATTTTCCCCGCTCCCGGCCACGAAAAAATCATTTTTACCGGGCTGAATCCCAAAAAACGTTCGTCTAATCATGATCAGGTCCGACTGGCAGGGGCGCTGGATGTCTCCCTTGAAGTGAGCGGGACGGAAAGAGCTATCGCCGGTTTTTAAGGAGGTTGGGGAATGAAGGGAATCCACAAGAACAATAAAGTCGCCACTGGCAACGTCGAAATGCAGAAGATCGCCTTCCAGCAGGCCAAAAGCAAAAAGTCTAGTCTCGCTAAGGCCGCGGAAGATTCCCTGAAATTTCAAAAGATGGTGGAGGATTCAAACAAAAAAGTGGTCCCTCGAAAAGAGGATGGGACGAGGGGGAAAAAAGGCGGGATTTTTTCGGGCCCGGAAAAACCCCTGGGCAATATTCCCATGGACGAGGACGAGGAAGAAAACTCCGGGGCTTCCCCTGGCCGGCTTGATATCAGAATTTGAAAGGAAAGGGAGACTCGATGTCCGAACCCTCGATCCATCTGGTGGTTGGAACGCCCTGTCATGGCGGCATGGTCACCAGCGCTTATTTTTCCTCGGTCATGAAACTCCAGGAATCCTTCCTCCGAGGGGAGATGCCCTTGACCTTCCTGACGCCGGACGGGGGCGACCTTGTGGAAAGGGCTCGCCAGGAAATTGTCGCGGACTTCATGGCCATTCCCGGCGCCACACACCTTTTATTCATCGATTCCGACATCGGGTTTGAGCCGGAGCAGGTCCATCGTTTGATCCGTTTCAACGCCGATATCGCCGCCGCCATCTATCCCTTGAAGCGGATCGACTGGGAAAAGGCCGGTGCCGCCGCGCTGGCAGGCCGGGAAAACCTTGAATCCGCCGGCCTTCATTACGTCATGGAAATGGAGGAGCCCTTCCAAACCCGCGATGAATTTTTCAAAGTTCGTTCCGCCGGCACTGGTTTTTTTCTGATGAAACGGGCCGTCATAGAGGCCATGATGGAACGACACCCCGAACTAAGATATGAGAACGAAACTGGGAACCGTGAATCGGGACAGATCTATCCGCGCTATGCTCTTTTCAATTGCTTGATCGACGGGGAATCCGGGGCCTATTTAAGCGAGGATTACAGTTTTTGCCGGCGATGGACCAAGATGGGAGGGGAAATTTGGGTCGACCAAAGGAGCCGCCTCCAACATGTGGGGCCGGTCACCTTTAAGGGTGATATCGCGCCGCCCCCTATTCCCGTCCCCAAACCAGGGGGACCGGTATGAAGCGGTCCCTTCTCGTCGGCACTCCGTGCTTTGGCGGCCAAGTCACCAACCGATACACCCAGTCCCTTCTCCGTCTCCAGAAGGCTTGTTTTAATCGGGACAATGTGGAACTCCCCTCGGTCGCCCAATGGGGGGATTCCCTGATCACCCGCGCCCGCCAGGGCATTGTCACCCATTTTTTGGGCGATCCCTCCGCGACCCACCTGCTGTTGATCGATGGAGATAGGGCCTTTAGCCCCGAACAGGTATTCCGCTTGCTGGAGTTTGACGCGGATATTTCAGCGGCCGCTTGGCCTGATTCGGGGAAATATTCTTTCGAGCCGGAGGGTTCTCCCGTAATATTGAAGGATGGATTCGTGAAATCCCGCTATGTCGGAACGGATTTAATGCTCATTAAAAGGTCCGCGTTGGAGGCGATGATAGGGCATTATCCGGGCTTGCGGTACAACAGCGAATTTGCGGCGGAGCCGAACGATCCCAGGCGGTGGAGCTACGCCCTTTTTAATTGCCTGGTCGACGGAGGGAATTGGTTGAGCGAGGATTACAGTTTTTGCCGCCGTTGGACGGAGATGGGTGGGGAAATTTGGGTGGATCCGTCCGGGGAACCGTCATGATTGTTTTGATAGAGTATTTTCCGCCAATAATACTTTGTTTCGTTCGCGCTCTTTGCCCCGTCCTCCCTTTCCGTTAAGATAATGACCATGTCCCAAGCCCGAACCCATATTGTCGTCGGAACCCCCTGCTACGGCGGGCAGGTGACCAGCCTTTACACCACGTCCCTCATGAGGCTGCAGTTGGCCTGCCAAAAGTCCGGGGACATTGATTTAACCGTCAACCTCCTCTCGGGCGACGCCCTCATCCCCCGCGCCCGCCAAAACATTGTCGCTCATTTCCTGGAAAATCCCCTGGCCACCCACCTGTTGTTTATCGACTCGGACATCGCTTTCGAACCGGAACGGGTGTTCCGGCTTTTGCGATTCAACGTTGGGGTGGCAGCGGCGGTTTATCCCACCAAACGCATTGATTGGCATAAAGTGGCTGAACTGGCAAAGGCGGGATCTCCCAACCTGGAATCCTCATCCCTTTCTTACGTTATGGAATTCGATGATCCCGCCAAGATCGTCGCGAAAGACGGGTTCGCTAAGGTGCGTTATTCTGGCACGGGTTTCATGCTGATCAAAAGGGAAGCCTTGGAAAAAATGATTGAGCGCTATCCAGAGCTGCGATACAGCCGGGAACACCAGGCGCAGGACGCCCTCCGGAACAGCCCATGGCGCTCGGCGCTTTTTAATTGCCTTATCGACAAGGACAATGGAATTTATTTAAGCGAGGATTACAGTTTTTGCCGCCGCTGGACGGACCTGGGCGGGGAAATTTGGGTGGATTTGAATAGCCGGTTAACCCACGTGGGTTCCATCGCCTTTAACGGGAACGCGGCCACCCAGTTCGGCGCCCCCGAAAAAGGCAATTCGTGATGGGTCATTAGGAATTCGGAATTGAAAGACGGAGGCGATTGATGACGGTTTATGATTTCAAGGCCAAGGGCATCGACGGGAAAGAGGTTTCCCTTTCCCAATATTCGGGGAAACCGCTGCTGATCGTGAATGTGGCCAGCCAATGCGGGTTTACGCCGCAGTACGAAGGATTGGAAAAGTTATACGAGAAGTACAGGGACCGGGGTTTTTTCGTCCTGGGATTTCCCTGCAACCAGTTCGGGGCCCAGGAGCCGGGAAGCGAGTCGGACATCAAAACCTTTTGCGAGTTGAACTTTGGGGTGAAATTTCCCCTCTTCTCCAAAATCGACGTGAACGGGGACCATACCCACCCGCTCTACGAGTTCCTGAAGAAGGCCCTGCCGGGAGTTTTGGGCAGCGAAGCCATCAAGTGGAATTTCACGAAATTCCTGGTGGATCGACAGGGAAACCCCGTCAAGCGATATGGATCGGCGGAAAAGCCGGAGTCGATCGAAAAGGACATTGAAAACCTAATAAATCCAGTTAGCGGTTAGTAGGTGGGAGTTAGCGGTTGATTCTGGATTTTTTGGAAAATAATAATGGGATTGGGAAAGGTGAGGCTGGATCGGTGTTGGTTGATAGCATGTTTTTAAACTCCTAATTTCTAACTCCTAACTTTTTTCGGAGGGTTTTTATGGGACTCATGGACATGTTCGGCAAAAAAAGCCCGCTGGTGGATGGACACAAATACTTTTCCAATATTTCAGGAAAACTGACGG
>Ga0265338_10006599_pt1 | contig 14710 bp, 14 predicted proteins | sample 42126metaG_FD_193579 | JGI IMG/M metagenome (GOLD analysis project Ga0265338, IMG submission 193579) | Rhizosphere microbial communities from Carex aquatilis grown in University of Washington, Seatle, WA, United States - 4-21-26 metaG | ecosystem: Host-associated > Plants > Roots > Rhizosphere... | reverse complement strand
TCATCATTTATGCGTTTGCCGCGTCGGCCTTGCCCGTGTGGTTGCTGCTGGCGCCGCGCGACTATCTCAGCACATTCGTGAAGCTGGGCACGATCGGCCTGTTGGGAATTGGCATCGTGGTGCTCCATCCCACGCTACATATGCCGGCCCTGACTCGTTTTGTCGATGGCACCGGACCCGTGTTCGCGGGGAAAGTTTTTCCTTTCGCCTTCATCACCATCGCCTGTGGAGCCATTAGCGGCTTCCATTCCTTGATCTCCAGCGGGACCACCCCCAAACTCATTGCGCGCGAGACCGAGACGCGCATGGTGGGCTACGGCGCCATGATGGCCGAGTCTGCCGTCGCCGTAATGGCGATCATCGCAGCCTGTGCGTTGCAGCCCGGAGTTTACTTTGCGATTAATAGCCCCGCCGGCATCGTCGGCCAATCCCCCGCGGCGGCAACGGCGACGATCTCCAGTTGGGGCTTCAACGTAACTGCCTCGGACATGCAGGCCCTCGCTCATGCCGTTGGTGAGCAGACGCTCTTCAACCGCACCGGTGGCGCGCCCGCGTTTGCGGTGGGAATGGCGCACATCTTTTCCCAGACCTTGGGCGGCGATACCGTGATGGCGTTGTGGTACCACTTCGCCGTCATGTTCGAAGCCCTTTTCATCTTGACGATCCTCGACGCCGGCACTCGCGTAGCCCGCTTCATGATTCAGGATGCACTCGGCCACATCTACAAACCGCTGGGCCGCACGAGTTGGTATCCCTCGATTCTGGCCACCAGCGCTTTGATTGTCGCTGCCTGGGGATATTTTTTGTGGCAGGGAGTGAAAGATCCTCTGGGCGGCATCAACTCGCTGTGGCCGCTGTTCGGCATCGCCAACCAGTTGCTCGCCACGGTCGCCCTCTGCGTGGCCACCACGATCATCATCAAGTTGCACCGTGCGCGCTATGCCGCGGTCACGCTCGTGCCGCTAATGTGGCTGGTGGCTGTAACCTTCACCGCGTCGTGGCACAAGATTCTCGATCCTAACCCCAGGGTGGGTTTTCTGTCGCAGGTGCGAGCTCTGGCCTCTGGCCCGGCAACCGGCGCAACCGCACGCCTGATTTTCAACAACCGGCTCGACGCCGCCGTAACCGCCGCTCTGGTCGTGATGGTGGCACTGGTGCTGATCGAGTCCGCGCGCCAATGGCTCGGTGTCCTGACCGGCCGTCGAGAGGCGAGTCTGAAGGAAGCCCCATTCGTAATGACGCGGCTGGCCGACGAAAGAGGATAGATAGAGGAAAGACGAGCGAAAGACGAACTATGATGAACAGCCTGCTTCGCGCAACCCGGATCGTGCTGGCAACGCTACGCGAGATCTTCGACGAAGCCCCCTACGAGCGCTTTCTCCGCCGCACGCAGATGGCGTCCTCTCCGCAAGCGTACGCCGCATTCTGCCGTGAGCAGGAATCAGGCCGAGCCCGGCGACCGAAGTGTTGTTAACTCCGGCGGCCAACATCGACCTCCCGCGACAAGAGGTAAGCTGACATTCATGCACATCATCGTTTGGGAGTTCACGGTTCGAGAAGAGCATCTTCGGGCCTTCATCTCCGCGTACAACAGCAACGGGGATTGGGCGACCCTTTTTCGGCGTGCGGACGGCTATCTGGGCACGGAACTGCTGCGCTCGTCTCATGAGCCCACCATCTTCCTGACCATCGACCGGTGGGAGACCGCCGCCTCTTTCGAGAATTTTCAGCAGCAATTCGGCGTGGAATATAAGAAGTTGGACGCTCAATTTGAGCACTACACTTCGTCCGAGAAGAAGGTAGGCGTCTTCTCGGAAGCCTAGCTTACGTTTATGAACACTCAGGAATGCGGAGAACCGTGAATAGAAGACCACTACGGGTGTGGAGCGTACTCACAATCGTGCTTTCGGTTAGCCTCGGTGCCGCTGCGCAGCAGGGGAAACTCACCGCGCGCGAACTGGTGGCTGAGATACAGAAGCAGGTGGGCGTGGAGTGGAAGAAGGACACGGTCGACACCTTCAAGGCCGGAAACCCCGACACAGTTGTCACCGGAGTCGCTGTGACCATGATGGCGACCATGGACGTCCTGCAGCGTGCCTCGGCCAAGGGATTGAATTTCGTCATTACCCACGAGCCCACGTTCTACGCGCATCTGGACACTCCCGAGGGCATCCTCGAAAGCGATCCCGTGTGGGCGGAGAAGCGGGCATTCATCGAGAAGCATGGCCTCGTCGTGTGGCGCTTTCACGATCACTGGCACATGCGCGAGCCAGACGGGATCGAGGCCGGAATGGTACACGCGCTGGGATGGGAGAAATTCCAGCGACAAGATAACCAGTATCTATTCACCCTGCCTGAAACGACGCTGCAGGACTTGGCGGAGGAACTGGCAAAGAAGCTGGGCTCCTCCGTGGTGCGCGTCGTCGGAGATCGCGCCCTGAAAGTCACCAGGGTGGGATTCAGTCCGGGCGCCGCGGGCTCAGAACGCGAGATCCATGCCCTCGAACAGGACGACGTTCAGGTGCTGCTCGTAGGCGAAACACGCGAATGGGAGACCGTCGAGTACGCGGCCGATGCGGTGAGCCAGGGTCGTAAGAAAGCACTCATCGTGATCGGGCACATACCCAGCGAGCAACCCGGCATGGACGAATGCACGCGCTGGCTAAAAGGATTCGTGAAAGCCGTACCCGTGGAGTTCGTGCCCGCGAAGCAGCCCTTTTGGGTCGCCAACGGCAAGTGAAAGCTTGCCGTAGTCAGGCGCAGAATACTTCCGGGCTTGCCGTCGGCCCGTCCATGTGTCCTACGAGCTTTTTCTCCAGTCCATCGCGCGATGGCGTCAGCTCTCGCCGCAACCGCTCCATTTCGTCGTCGCGCAGCGGCGAAAAGCTTGCAGCCACTCCGACGTTATGTTCGAGCATCTCAAGATGCGGCATCCCCACAACGGCCGTGGTCACCGGCAGGCTCATCGAATAGCGCAGCAACGAACCAATATCGGTCTTTCCCGCTCCGCTCCCCAACAGATATTCCTGCCCCGTGACCTTCATCGCAATGATGCCAAGATTCTTCTTCCTGGCGGCCGGCAAGGCAAGCTCTTCAAAACGCCCGTTCCGCGAGGCGTTCAGGGCCATCTGCACACAGTCCAGGTCGTGGCGCTCGATGGCCTTGGCCATCACCTCTCCGTTGGTATGGCTGGTCATGCCGATGAACCGCGTCATCTTCTGCTCTCGCGCTTCGAGTGCGCCCTTCAGCGCCCCATCAGGTGCTTCGATCTTCGCTAGATCGTCAGCTTGACCCAGACTGTGCATGTGGGCCAGATCCACATGGTCCACCCGCAGCCGCTTCAGGCTGCCCTCCAGGCGCCGCAAATATCCGTCTCGCGTGCGGTCGGGAATTTTCGTTGCCAGCCACACTTCCTTGCGGCGCGTCGCCATCACCTGGCCGACCCGCGACTCGCTCTTGCCGTCGCCGTAGGCATACGCGGTGTCGAGATACGTAATGCCCAGATCGATCGCCCGATTCAGAGCGGCCATCGCCTTGTCTTCCTCTTCGTACATCAGAAAGCGGCTGCCGCATCCGAAGGCCAGAATGGAAACCTTGGCGCCGGTTCGTCCCAGCGTCCGCGAGGGAAGCGGATTCACCACGGCAGGTTGCGCTGCCGCAAAGCGTTTCAGGAGCGACACACTCGCGCCCGCTGCCGTCCCCAAACCAAGTCGCTCAAGAAATGCTCTCCGAGAAAATCCTTTGCTCATGGTGTTCTCCCTGGTGAACTCAACCCACCCAACAGTCGAGTTCGTCTGAATTTAGCTCAACCCGGCGAAGTAGTCGACATCCGATTCGGAATTCGATCATGTCGTAATCAACTAATCGCTGGTCGGCCCCGCAAGACAAGCAAATATCATTGCTAAGAAAAGAGCAGATCAGAGTCCGATCCCCGTAAAGTCCCAATAGGCATCGGTGGTGCGATGGTGATAGACCGGAGTGAGTCCAGCCCCAGCCCCCGCCCTTCTTCTCACTAGGCTCCCTCTCCTTTCCGCGATACACTGCACTCAATGCGCGTCCTCGGGATTGATTGTGGCGGAGAATACACCGGCTACGGCGTAGTCGAGATGTATCCCGCGGGAAAACTGTGCTGTCTGACCTCTGGCGCCATCAAGCTTTCTCCGCGCGAGCCGCTGCCGCGCCGCCTCTCCCGCATCTTCACGCAACTCGGCGAAATCATCACCGAACACCGCCCCGACGAAGTCGCGATCGAAGACATTTTCTACGCCCTGAACGTAAAGTCGGCGCTCAAACTCGGGCAAGTCCGTGGCGTCGCCATGCTGGCCGCTGCCGCTGCCGGATTGGAAGTCGCCGAGTACTCTCCGCTAACCATCAAGTCATCGGTCGTTGGCTACGGACGCGCCGAGAAGCAGCAGGTGCAGCACATGGTGACGCGTCTGCTTGAGCTTTCCGTGGCGCCGGAACCCATGGACGCATCTGATGCATTGGCCATCGCCATCTGCCACCTCCACACCGCGGGAACTCTCAACCGGCAGCGTGCGGTGGCACGATAGTGGGCTACTTTTCATTTTGAGACGGATTAGGAGCTTAGAAGATTTGGTTGCCCTCTGGGAAGCCTACGAACAGCTGAGGGCGGAAAGAGCGGCATAATAGATGGTATTGAGAACGTTGTTTGTCTTTCTCTCGCTTATCGCTGTGCTCTTGGGATTGAAACTTCTGCTTTCGCCTCATCAACCCACTGACGATGAACTCATCGGTATCGTGTTGCTTGCAGTCGGGCTGACATATTTCTGGAGTCGGACTGGTTTCCGCGGGCTAAATCCAAAGTAGCCCACTACCCGGTGGCACGATAGCCCCCAACAGATCCTCCACTTTTGGCATAATCTTGAGTTGCAGTTGTGGGAGAGGCCGCTACGAGAAATCCAGGGCAAACGTCTACATTCCGCGTCATAGGCTCGGGTCGCGCGCGAACCCCGAAGCAATTCGGCTACGCATCATTTCTCATTCTGCTTATGTTCGCCGTTCTGTGGGCTCACGCTGCTCGTGCCGCCGAGCCCGCCACCGTCTCCTTCTCCCTCGATTTCCCCAACTCCGACCCTGAGCACTATTCCATCGTGGTGCCGTCCGCAGGACGCGCCAAGTACGAGTGCTCTGGAAAGATCTCGCAGGACTCCGACGACCGTGAGACCTACGAGACCGAATTCGATCTGTCGGACGCGACTCGCAACCAAATCTTCGACCTCGCCCGGCAATCGCACTATTTTTCCGGCAAGATCGACTCCGGGAATAGGAAACTCGCCTTCACGGGCGCCAAGAAACTGACCTACAAAGACGGGCAGCGGGATTCCTCCGCCAATTTCAACTTCTCGATGCAGCCCCCGGCCCAGCAGTTGACCAGCCTGTTTCAGGGCCTGGGCGCAACTCTTGAGTTTGGCCGGCGCCTGGCGCACTTCCACCGCTACCAGAAGCTGGCCCTCGACGACGAACTGAAGCGCATGGAAGCTCAGGCCCGCGCCGGCGAACTCCGCGAAGTCCAAGCTGTGAACCCCGTGCTCCAGGAAATTTACGACGACAGTTCCGTCCTCAACGTCGTCCGCGCCCGCGCCCAGCGCATCAAGGATATGGGCAAAGGCGCTCCCGCAGGACGCTAAGTCCAACACAGTAAGGGACCTTCAGCCCTGGGAATTCTCCCTCCTGGTGACCCAAGTTTTACAACTCCCGGCGCCGAACCGTGTTCTAATGAGCAAGGAAGACCTTTGGGGGCTACTATGTCCACCGCATCTGTATCAAGGTTCAGTCTGGTTCTTCTGACCGCCGCTACCTTCACCCTTCTGGCACTGCCCGCCGTGGCCGACTCTCAAGCTCGTATCGTTCGATTGAGTGACGTGCAGGGCTCCGTAGAGATCGACAAGAACACCGGCATGGGATTTGAGAGCGCATTCCTCAACCTCCCCATCACGCAGGGAGCCCAATTAAGGACCCGTGATCGTGGCCGCGCTGAAATCGAGTTCGAAGATGGCAGCACGCTGCGCCTGACTCCGAACACGACAGTGGAGTTCAGCACACTCAGCTTGAACGATGCCGGTAAGCACATCTCGGTCGTCAACCTTGTCGACGGCATGGCATACGTCAACTGGCTGGGCAAAGACGAGTTAAGCCTGAATTTCTCCCGCGAAAAGCTCACAGTCGACCACGCCGCCCACTTCCGCATCGAAACCTCGAACACTTCCGTCAAGGTCGCGGTATTCAAGGGGGACATCGACGTGAGCAGTCCGTCGGGTCAGGTCGCGGTAGCCAAGAAGAAGACCGCCACCTTCGACGTCGCCGATAACGACAAGTCCACGGTCGCCAACAACGTGGAAGAGAGCCCACTCGATTCCTGGGACAAAGAGGCCACCTCCTATCACGATCAGTACGCGAAGAACACCAATTCCTCGCCCTACGGATACGGCCTGAGCGACTTGAATTACTACGGCGCCTACAACAATGTTCCGGGCTACGGCATGATGTGGCAGCCTTACTTCACCGGCATCGGTTGGGATCCATTCATGGACGGCGCGTGGTCTTTTTATCCGGGCTACGGATACATGTTCGCCTCGGCTTATCCCTGGGGATGGATGCCGTATCGCTACGGAAACTGGATGTTTGTCCCCGGCATGGGCTGGATGTGGCAGCCCGGTGGATGGAACACCTGGGTGGCCGTGCCCCGATACATGGGTGCAACGCCCGTTCACTTCCGCCCGCCGGTTGCACCGGTTGCGGGAACAGTGAGAACCGTTGTGGTCGGGAAGGGCGGACCGGTCTCGACTCTGCAATCGCGGGTCGTCCTGAACTCAGGCTCGGCGGGGATGGGCATCGCGCGTGGTTCGCTCAACAACCTCGGCCATCTGAACCATCAGGTTGCCAGCAAAGGATCGGTCGAAGTACGGACAGCACCACCGTTCTCCACCACGAGCAGAAATCCGGGCTTCGGTGGTGCGCCGCAACGCGGCGCCCCCCAGGGCGGCACGTCACAACGGACCACCATGGCGCCGGCTCCTCGCAGTGCACCTGCACCTGCGCCTGCTCCGCATGCCCCGAGCAGCCCGCACCGCTGATTCTCGTGTTTGCGACAAAGTGAAAGGGCGGCCTGTTGGCCGCCCTTTGTTCTTGGAGTGTTGTAACAATACTCGATCAGGTGCTCGGGACGTCACGGTCAATTCCGGTCGATACCGCCATCTCTCCGCGTAATTTGAGCAAGCTTTCCAACTCGGCGCGCTTTCTCCTCCGGTACCACACAATCGCGCCGAAGAATGCCACGGTAACAAGCCACACGACGTCGATGCGCACTGAACCAAACAGCAACCACTTCATGAGTGGCTCGCGCTCGACAGAATAGTGATAGGTCCAACCCAGACCGAATACAACTTCGCAAATAAACAGCCCGACAGCGAACCAAACAATGCCAAGTGCGCTCCGGCAGCGGCGCACGGAGAGATCCACAAACGTTGCAGCGTCCAGCGCCGATGGCGCCCAGAGTCCCCGGTTCGCGGTGAGCACAAATGCCCACGCCGCAGCCAGGAAGACCCATGTGGCCACGGCTACCAGCGCAACCTCAGCCTTCGGAGAGAGCAAGGCCCACGCCGTTGTGCCGCCGCCCATCACGATGGTCACCAGCGTGTCCGAGATCAATCCGATCTTCATCAGCCATGATTGCCGTTCCACTTTCCTGCGCAAGTTCATAGGAATCGCAGGCGCGACATCCGCCTGCCACTGCTCGCGCCAAACATCCATTTCCAAATCTGTGCTCATTTCCGCTTCTCCAGCAAATCCTGCAAAAGCTGCCTCGCCCGATTCAGGCGGACGCCCACATTGCTCTCCGAAATTCCCAGCACGTCCGAGATCTCCCGGTACCCCAATCCCTCCAGGGTCAACGTGATCACCTGCCGGTAGCCGACAGGCAGCCGGTGAACCGCCTGTTTCAGCCGGTCGGCCCTTTGCCGCTGCGCAAGGTCCGATTCCGGACCCGGCGTCGGATCGTACACTTCGATCTCTTCAATCGGGTCGCTCATCTGCGCTCGTGTACGCGCCAGGTGAGTAATGCCGCGGTTGTGCGCGATTCTGAAGGCGAATGTCCGCTCCGAGCACTCGCCTCGAAACTTCGGCAGCGCCTGCCAGATGGCAACTGCGATCTCCTGCAGCAAGTCGTCCCGATCGCTGATCGTGTTGGTGTAACTCGCTGCCAGCCGTGACAATGCGGCCCCGTTGGCAGCGAGAATACGCTCGAATGACTGCTCCAGTGTGGCTCGGTCCAAGCTAGCTCTTTCGTATCGACCTATCCGCGGAGACGTAGCTGGCTACGTCTCCGCCGTCGCCATCTCAAATGGCGAACATAGAGAAGTTGCGAGCAGTGTCTCTATGCAAGTAGTGGTTGATCCGGCATCCGCCCCGTCAGCTTCCGTAAATGATTTCATCGCGCTGCAACCTGTCGGCGGCAACCAGCAAGATCAGAATCGCCAGGGTCACCGTCAGGACTCCCAGCACAATAGGCTGAAAGATCGCGACATCCCCGCCGTTCATCAGCGCTTCAAGCTGCAACTGCTGTCCCACCAGCGGCAGAAAGCTGCACCAGGCCTGCCTCGCCGCGGGACTGAATACCAGAAACATCCCGACGCCCATCGGAAGAAACACAACCAGCGAAAGATATGTCTGCGCCTCCTTCACCGCGTGCGACGCCGTCGAAATCAGCAATTGTATCGAGGCGGCAAGGAACGGCAGCGTCAACAGTCCCAATGCAACAGGCAGCACGACACGCGGCCCCGCCGCGCCAAACTGGATCTTCGACGTTGCGAAGACTACCAGAAACCCGAGCACGTCGATGACTAGCCCAGCCAGTGCGAAGAAGCTGACCGCCAGCCATTTCCCCAGCATGATGCTCTGCCTGGGCACAGGGTTGAGCAGCAGGGGCAACAGCGACCGCCGCTCTCGCTCGCCTGCAACCGTGTCCATTGCAACATTCATTCCACCGACAAACGCCGAGACCAGCGTGAAGATTGCCATCATGCCGGTCAGCACGCCCGCACCCGACTTGGTCTCTGGATGAGTGGCCACCGCAACCAATCCCACGACGCCCGGACCCATCAGCGCATAGAACAAAGATGCGATCACTGATCGCACGTCCCGCAACCCGTCGACAATTTCCTTCCGCGCAATCGTCAGTGCGTGATTCATGTCAGCAAACCTCCGTCGGGCAAGTGAGTTGGATGAACGCCTCTTCCAGAGACACAGTTGCCGTCTGCGAGCAAAGTTCCGCAGGCGAACCCTCTGCGACGATTCTTCCTCCAGCGATGATGACTACTCGGTCGCACAGCGCACGCACTTCGTCGAGAACATGACTCGAGTACACAACGCATGTGCCCGCATCTCGCAAGCGTCGCAGCAAGTCGCGCAGCGAGCGTATCGTCGGGATATCCAACCCGTTCGTGGGTTCGTCGAGCAGGAGGTTCTGTGGAGAATGCAACAAGGCCCGGCCCAGTGCCGTCTTCATGCGCTCGCCTTGCGAGAACCCTGCGGTTCGCCGGTCGGCAATCGCTTCCAGGCCGAGGATCGAAATCACGGCCTCAATTCGCTCCGCGAGCAGCTCGGCCGGCATCCCGCGCAGCTTCCCGAAGTATGCGAGGTTCTCTCGAACCGTTAGTCGGGTATAAATTCCCATATGGTCGAGGAGGGCCCCAATCCGGTGCTGCCGGCTGAGCGAATCTCCGTCACCGACGGCGTCGTCGACCATAATCGATCCCGATTCTGGTTGTAGCGCTCCGCAGATGATCCGGAGCGTGGTGGTCTTGCCCGCGCCATTAGCGCCCAGCAAGCCCGTGATCGCCCCATTCGGAGCCTTAAACGACAGGTCTCTCACCACGGGGCGGGCGTCGAAACTTTTTGCGAGTTTTTGTATTGTGATCATGTTCGTAATGCTTTGGTAGTCCCGGGTGGATGGAATTCCTTACAGAAAATTCGCGTGGGTTTGGAATCGGCTGGGGCAGAAGAAAAAAAGGGCAGCCAAAAAGGCCGCCCGGATCGATATGAAAACTTCGAACCCGCCTTACCGTCGCAGGCTCACCGACGTGATTACCTTCTCGCACGCCGCCTGCAGCCCTGCCAACGTGGCGTGATCCGAAGTGCAGCTTACCGGCACGACTTTCCCCCAGGGTGTGAGCATCAGGCCCAGCACGCCGTGGATGTCGGCTAGATCCCGCTGCGTGGCGCTGAAATTCGTGACGAGCCCGGGATATCCATCCAGCGTGGCGCTTGCGAAGTCCGTTCCGATCCCCGGTTTCGCGGCGAGCCAGACATAGTTCGCCAGGTAGTAGTTTGCCTGCTTCTTCAACTCCTCGTCCTCTGTCAAACCAGGAGACCGCCGGTCCAGAGCCGGCCCCACCGCAACACTCAACAGGAGGTCTCCGCTCTTGGCAAGATAGACCGTCCGCAGAGGAGTGTCTTCCGAAACTTGGACATCTCCGGGCAACGCGACCGACACCGTTGCACAAAACCATACGTCGCGGCACAGCCCCTTTTCGTAGCGTGTGAACCCTGCGGGCGTTGCCACCAGCGAATCGGAATCAACCACAACCCGCGTCGACCTTTTCACCAGCGCCGGCTTCGCGGCCATCGTGATCTGGTTCGAAAGCAATGTTTTCGTCACCGGAACCGGCGTCGTCCCCGACTCGGGCTCGGGAGTCGCTTCAAAGCGCTTCAGCGCCGCCAGCCACTCCACCGATCGCTCGTTGGGCAGAAGCCTGGCCCGCGCTTCTTCCTGAAAGTGAAATGTCATGAACGGATAGCGTCCCGGATTGTCCGATCGCCGGCTCGATAGGTCCGGCATGGGATTCTCCGAGTCCTGCGGATCATCCGCTTCGGGAGGATCGTCGCCTTGCGGATCGCTGTCGTCACAAGGCGAAGCCAGCGTCAGCTTGTTGTCGATCGTCTGCGAACGATGCAGCCATGCGACATGATGGCTCGCCGGATCGAGCAGCAGGGAAATATGCAGCACCGCGGCTACGGCGTTGTTCCCGGCAGCGGGCACAATCACTCCGCCACTGGCAGTTCCAACGGCCGGTAGATCGATCGGCGAAAACACATATTGCGACGTCACCCACGCGCAAGACCGGCCGTCGACTTGCACCATATTTCGGTAGCGCAAGTCCGCTCCGCTCAATTCAAGATCTTTCAATGCGTGGTCGCGCGAGTAGGCAAACTGTCCCCGCGGCTTCCATGAAGAGCCTTCGGCCACCGGCTGTGGGGAAAACTCCGTCTGCAGCAGATCCTGAGTGACTTTGCGCAGAAGGTCCCCGCCGTCCCAATACTTGAAATAGCCGCCGCTCATATGGCTCAGCGCCGTCTCACCATGCGGCCCCACGCGAAACAGGACCGGCGAAGATTGCAGCACCGCCAACCGTTTCTGAAAGTCCGCCTGCGTGAAGAGTGCGCAGCGCACGCTGGTCACGCGCGTCTCGCTATATCGCGCCTCGACCGGAGTGTTGCCGTCCTTGTCTGCCGCCTGCGGACGCAATGTAACGATCGCGGCCAGCGCGTAGTCACACGGTCCCCGGGCAGGTGTGAGGATCGCTCCGCTGGCATCGGCGATGGGCAAGAACGATCCCGCAGCCTCGAGTTCATAGCGCAGAACCTGTCCTGGCTTCACATCCGCCTGCAACAAAATCTTACGCTGCGCCTTCGGCCGCCCTTGCGCATGTAGATGTTGCGCTGGCGTTGCGCAAAGCAACCAAGCCAAGCTGACGGTCCCGACGGTATTGAGCAGTCGTTTCATAAGTAGTCTTTTTTACTTAATCATGATCGTCGTTCTCTGGCGGCTCGGTGTATTGCGGGTAGTACTGCGTCGGATACGACGGATACATCTGAGGCTTCGCTGGTTCCAGAATCTGACTCTTCGCGGATTTCACAATTGCTTCGCAAATGCTTGCCGCCGCACTCGTATCTTCATCGCGGAACACGCAGGCAAACCCATAGTTGCCGTTCGGCGCACTCGAGATCACGCCGATACCCTGATACTTGACCTTATTGCTGTTAACAGTGAATTGCGTGATCAGCGCCTGGTAGCCGTCGATCGACACATGCACATCCAGCACCAGGTGCGCTGCCTGGCCAAAATACTCGGGGCGGGCGAACAACCCTTGCAGGAATGCTCTCTTGGCGATATCGAGAGCAGGGAACTGTGGCCCTATCCCCTCGGCTGCATAGATGCGCACCGCGCGGCCCGGCTCGTCTTCGTGGCCCACGAGAGGAATCAGCACCGGCCTCGGCTCGGCTTCGGGGCGACTCCACTTTGGACTCTTCGGTAATGTGATCGAAAGCTCGTAGCAGGGCGTCCGCGGACACGTCCTCACTCGCCAGACGCCGCCGGCGTCCGGACCATCTTCTTCTTCATTCGTGACTTGCTTGGCGGGCACGTGGGCTGCGGAGGAGTGTTCCTTGCGCGTCTTTCGCGCCACATCGCCCAACGGCGAAGCGGGCTCTTGCGCCCAGGCGTATGCGCCGAGGCTCAACGCCAGGGCGGCGATCCATCCCCGAATTGTGCCCGGCGAAAGTCTCATGGCAGCCCCAACGAGTTCACCAGCGTCGTGCACAGCACTTCCGCATCCGCGAAGTGATCTTCCGCCGCCGTGCATCCCAAAAGAAACTGCCCACCCCGGTTCTGGATCAGCACTCGTTCCCCGACCCACCACCGTCGTTGATCCCGCTGGTATCGAAACCGTGTCATCACGGCATACTTGCCCTCGATCGTCATCTCCTGCGTACTGACTCCGTCGGCCTTCTCGCGTGACCATCCATTGGAGTTCGCCAGATCCCGTATGCGGATGTAGTCCGGATCGGTCAGGCTGCGGTAGGGTGCGTTCACGTCCGCCGGCCCCGCGTAGAGCATCACCGGCTCCCCATTCAAGAAAGTTTTGAAGATGTGTTGTCCGTTGGTGCGCGAAACAAGTTCAGCTTTCTCGGGGATCACCAACGTCGCCTCCGAGCACTGCTGTGGATTCTGGCAATACTGCAGAACGAAGGGCTGGAATTCCGGAGGCGCCAGGCTCGTTCCCTCTGCATTGTCGAGCGTTGCCTGTGCTTGTCCGTGCCGCGCCTGCCGGCTTCGTCTCGCCAAATCCGCCAGGGAGGCAGTCTGCGACCCAGCGGCCGCGACAGAATTATCTTGTGGCACACTGCCCGCCTCCACCTTCGGAGCTTTCCCCTCCGAAATCGATGCCGGATGCACCACGATATCTTCTTTCAACTGAATCGACGGATAGATGATCTGCTCGCAGACCTGCATCGTCGTGCGCTGATCGCGATCGCGCGTCAGGACCGCCGCCTTTGTCCTTTGGACTTCATCCCACGATGGATATCGATTGCCGCAGGTCTGATAGCCCGAGGTATAGGACACAACACACTGGTTCAGATCGTCCGGGCTCACGCACATCACCGGAATCAAACTGTTGGAGGCCACGATAAATTCCATGCCTCCCCATATTCGGTGGCCCAGCAGGGACCCTTGATTCATCCCGCATCGAAACGCCTTATGCGTTCCCTCCTGGACAGGAGAGCAGACGCTCGACTGCGAATAACGCTGGGCAAGTTGTCGTACGAAGTTCCCTAGCTCCGCGTCCTTCACATAACCTGGAATCGGAATCGGCGTGCCCGCCATCACTTCCGTATTCGTCACACCTAGGCGCGATCCCAGCAGCACCGCGCCGCCATTTTCCCGCCCCTCGAGACTATAAGGAAACGGCACAAGCAGACGGTAATCACCGGCGTTGTAGTTCTTGAAGCCGATAGGCGCATTGTCCGCTGCCTCCTGCTCCTGCTGCATCTCGTCGACCAGCTCCTGGGCCTTGCTGGATTTTCCATCAGAAGAAGCTGCATGCTGCGCCCGCGTCTGCCGGGCCAGATCACCCAGAGAACCGGCGGGAGTTGCGGAGTCCTGCGCCCAACCGAGAGCGCTGGCGCAGGCGATGAGCGCAACCGCCATCCATGTTCCACGACCTCTTCCACGAACTGAAAACCGCTTCTTCATCGCAATCCGAGGGACCCACCGCACAGCGCAGATCCGCGATTCCGTTTCCTAATTCGATCCAGTCGTCGCACTGGCCGGCTGCAAAATCGCGTCCGGCGCGTCGAATCGGATCGATGTGTTGTAGTCCGAGAAGGTCTGGTGAAGGTGTTCCCAATCCACCGTCATCTCATAGGGCAGATGATCCTCCAGCCCCAGGCAGACGGTGTCGTGCTCCAGGCCGCCGGGGGCGCCTCTCATCGCCACCAGCCACTCGCGGCAGCGCACGCCATTCACCGTCTTCTTGTCGCCCTTTTGCAGAATGCCGCGCTTGATCATCGTGGCGATCTGCGGCAGCAGGTTGCTGTCGGTGCCTTGTGCGAGATTGCCGCAGTACGCCTTCGCCGACGCACTACGATATGCGTAACGATTCGGTGCCCAGGTGCCGTCGTTCTTGTGGTCATATTCGCGGCCACCAACCGTTATCTCGTCCTGTTTCATCTCGGTCGGAGGATTCGTGGTGACCATATTCATCTGGTAATGGACAATGTCCCGGTCGCAATCCACTTCCCAGAGCACCTCGCTATGCTGCACTCCGGGCTGGTTCGCTGTGGACGCCGTGCGAAAGCTATGGACCTTCTTCATTGCTTCCAGCGTCTTCTGAAATTCCTTTTCCCCGCT
>Ga0265338_10006598_pt1 | contig 14710 bp, 14 predicted proteins | sample 42126metaG_FD_193579 | JGI IMG/M metagenome (GOLD analysis project Ga0265338, IMG submission 193579) | Rhizosphere microbial communities from Carex aquatilis grown in University of Washington, Seatle, WA, United States - 4-21-26 metaG | ecosystem: Host-associated > Plants > Roots > Rhizosphere... | reverse complement strand
CCGTAAGGTGCGACGCCAGAAACCCGGCGGCGCCAGTGACTACGGACGTAGGTTGTTTTTGTTTCATCATTGAATCGTTAAACGTTGGGCCGTAAACCGCGCGCAGAGTATCGGAATTGTCTTCTGATTCAACAAATTAACAAAACGAAAGATCCGCCCGGGTGCAACCCGGCACGTGCGCCAAACCTCGATAAGCACGCGGAGCAATGCTCCGCGCTCCGCTCAATGGGCGCCGGTGCCGGCCAGGACGGCGGGAAGGGTGCGCCATAAAATTTTCACGTCGAGCCACAGGGACCAGTTATCGATGTATTCGAGGTCGAGCCGAACCCAGTCTTTGAAGTCCACGACGTTGTTGCGACCGCTGATCTGCCAGAGGCAGGTGAGACCCGGCTTCACGCTCAGGCGGCGGCGATGCGAAAAATCATCAAACCGTTTCACTTCATCCACCGGCAAGGGACGCGGACCGACCAGGCTCATTTCGCCGCGTAACACGTTGAAAAACTGCGGGAACTCATCAATGCTATACCGGCGGAGAATGCGTCCGATCGGAGTGACGCGCGGGTCGTTGGTGACTTTAAATACCGGGCCGCGCATTTCATTCAGGCTCGCCAGTTCCTGTTTGCGAGCCTCCGCATCGATCGTCATGGTGCGGAATTTATAAATCGTAAACGGACGCCCATTCAGTCCGGAACGCTGTTGACGGAAGAACACCGGTCCCGTCGACGTCAATTTGATCAGTGCCGCGATCAGGAGGTAAAACCACGAAAGCCCCACCAGCACCACGGCCGCGCCGATAAAATCAAAGGGCCGCTTCAACGCGCTCTGCCACGAGTTCTCCGGCGTGGTCCGAAATACCATCACCGGCTGGCCGTAAAAATCGTCGAAGGTCGTCCGCGAAATCTGCGTTTTGAAAAAATCAGCAATCAGCCACGCCTCCACGCCCTCCAATTCGCAGGCGTGAATGGCTTGTTCCACCTGTTCGAAATAAGCGTGTTTCGCGCTCAGGATCACTCCGTTCACCGAGTACTCGTGCAACAACTGGACCAACTGCTCGACCGTGGTGTCGTTCAAGTTTAATTCCGCGATGATCTCGATCTGTTCCTCCGGACGGTTCTTGATCTCGCTCCGCATTTTTGAGGTTTCCGCTTTGGTGCCGATTAAAATAAAGTGCCGCTTATGCTGGCCCCCCGCCACCTGACTGCGCGAGATCGTGGCGGCGATCTCTTCCCGCAGGACGACCAGGGAAAAGCTGATTCCCCCGAACCAAAGAGGAATCCAGCGGGCAATCCCCTGGACCAGCAGCTTGCTGAAGAACAAAGCCAGGATCAAGGCGAGCACCATCAGGAAGCAGCTCTTGAACAGCTGCCAATATTTTACCCGCCGCGAGGACAAGATGGATCGCGAATAAAACCCCTGGCTTTCCAGCACCAAGGGCGATACGAAAACCAGCACCGGAAAAATCCAGGCCAGCTTTTCGAACGACGCGTGCGGGTCATGACCGAAGGGTTCCAATCGAAAATGGAAAATAATTCGCGGGTCCGAACGCAGTTTGTACGCCAGCCAAAAACTCAATGCGAAAAGACATGCATCCACCAATTGGTAGGCCTGCATTTTTATCTGGCGATCGCGACGCAGCATAAAAGTCAGTTCGAGCCGGCTTCTGAACGAATAACAAATTGATTCATCAAATGCAATCTTCCGCCGGCTTGGTTCCGCCTCACTTCACATTACCTGGCGCAGCCACGGTGGCGGTTGCAGGAACGGGAATGGTAATCTGAAATTGGGGAACCGCGGCGGCGATCATCCGCCGGATCTGTTCATACGCGGCCTCCTCCTGCTCGGGCTCGCAAAACGTATAAAATCGGACATAGGCCCAGCGCTCCAGCACGCCGCTAAACATCAATTCCCGGGTTGTGTCCCACATCCGCTCTATGCCGCGGCGGTCATTGCTAATCTCTCCGTCGGCCACATACCAATAAACATAAACACATTTGTTCGTGACCGACTTCCCGTTGACCTCTTGCACCCCGCTCGCCACTATTTTGATCACCGGCAAATCGTAAGACTGTGGCTGGGAGATCCGCACCGTGTCCGTCGTAATCTGGTCCAGATGCAAGCCCTGTCCCTGCAGACAATATTCCGCCTTATGAATGCTCGTTCGATCGCTCCCCATCAGCACCACGCTCGCGGTAAACGGAAGAGCGCCGGGCCTATAATAAACCCTCTGCACCGTGCTGGTATCCGCCGGCAGCATCTCCAGCGATTTTGCGTCAAGCTCCTGATTCGTCGAGGCAAAGCCCAACACGCGTTCCGGCAAATAAATCTCCATGCGCGGACTGCCGGGAATTTCAGCGGCTTTGACTCCCGGCCGTCCAAGCTTCTGCGGGACGGCTGCCAGCAAGACGGCGGTTCCGGCAATCATGGCGAGCGCAATCATCGAAAGCATGACCTTGCGGCGTTTCACGCGGGCACCTCCGTCAACGGGGTTTGCGGGACTTTTTTCTCCAACAAACCGCCCAGCCAGAACAGCGCCAGAATCGCCGGCACGTACGGCAGCAGGCTGATGAGAGCATTATTGTGCACCCAGGTGCCGGCGCCCTGCCCGCCGGCTTTTGCCGCCACAATTACCGTGAGCAATCGCAAGACATTCCCAGCAATCGCCAGGGGAACGGCCAACCCAATCAGCAAAAGACGTTTCCACAACGCTTTGAAGACAACGAATCCAAAAACAATTGCCAGCATCACGGTCATGATCAGGCTGCGAATGCCCCCGCAAGCGGCCGCCACTTCATATTGAAAATTTCCTTTCGGGTCGATCAATTGATTTCCCTGCCGGATGACGTCCAGGTGCGCCAGATGCGTGATGAAGACCACCACGCTGACCGCCACCTGCCGCAAGGGAACGGTGATAATCTCCGACAGCGTTCCAAATGGCACACAAAAAATGAACAGAAAAAACGGGAAAAAACTCGCGCGCAAAAATTTCGATCCCCAGGTCACCCCCATCAAGCCGTAAATCCCCGTAAATAGCGCGACGATGGAAATACGCGGTTGCTGCAAACGATAGCCGGCCACGTGAATAAAAAGCCCAGCCGCCACCACCAGCAATCCCGGCCACCAGGTTTCCATGGGCTGCCGCAGTAATTCCTTTCGTTTCCACCAGAACAAGCCGATGACCACCAGCGGCGCAATAATCATTTGGTTATCATCCGTCTCGCCTTCGGCGGAATGGGCCGTCCCAAGGAGATAAATCCATTTCAAAAGAGAAGAGGTGTCGAGATAACCAAAGGTGGAGTTTCCCAGGAATTGGAACAACGCGAGCCAGGCCGCGAGGAGGAAAAAGAAAAAGCCCTTGTCAGGCAGCCGACGCCAACCGTCCACCAGCTCGGCTTGAAACTCTTCCAGGATTCCCGTTGTTGAATGATTATCCACGCGCGCAAAATTGCAGCTTCTTAGATACCTGATCTTTGGAAATTGCTCAATTAAAATCAGACGCAATAAATCGTCTTGTCACGCCAAACCCATGAAATAGCATCTATCCGCACGGATTTTACATGTTCAGCATCAACTCCAGCAACCCGCGGCGGCGCACGTGACATCCCATGAAGGTTTTAATCACCGGCATTTGCGGCTTTGTGGGCGGTGCGATTGCCTTGGAATTGAAACGCCGCGTTGAGGGGATCGATATTTTCGGCGTGGATAACCTGAGCCGCCCCGGAAGCGAGGGGAATCGAGCCCTCCTCAAGAACCACGGTATTCGGTTCATTCATGCCGACGTCCGCAATCCGAGTGACCTCGAAAATCTCCCGGCGGCGGATTGGGTCATCGAAGCCGCGGCCAACGCCAGCATCCTGGCGGGAGTGAACGCCACGACCAACAGCCGGCAGTTGATGGAGCACAATCTCTTCAGCACGATCAACACTCTCGAATATTGCAAACGACACCGCGCCGGGATGATCCTCCTCAGCACCAGTCGCGTCTATTCCCTGGCGGTCTTGTCAGAACTGCCGGTGGAAGTGAAGAACGACGCATTCGCGCCGCGATTCGCGGCAATGCTCCCACCGGGGCTTTCGCCGGCGGGCGTGAGCGAGGACTTCTCCACACGACCACCTGTGTCGCTTTACGGCAGCGCAAAACTGGCGTCCGAGGTGGTCGCCCTCGATTACGGAGCGGCCTTTCATTTCCCGGTATTGGTGAACCGCTGCGGGGTGCTCGCCGGGGCGGGACAATTCGGCAAACCCGACCAGGGCATTTTCAGTTTCTGGTTGCACTCGTGGAAAGCAAAGCGTCCGTTGAAATATATCGGATTCGGCGGCAGTGGGTATCAACTCCGGGATTGCCTTCATCCGCAGGATTTATGCGCGCTGCTGATGATGCAGATGCAGGCTCCCGTGAAAGCCGGGCGCGTCCTGAACGTCAGCGGCGGCGTGGAAAGCGGCATTTCACTGGCGAACCTTTCCAAGTGGTGCGAACACCGCTTCGGTCCCCACCTGGTGGGCGCCGATCCCGAAATACGCCAATACGATGTTCCCTGGCTGGTGCTGGACTCTTCGCGCGCGCAGAAGGAATGGAATTGGCGCCCCGCCGTGAAACTGGACGGCATCCTCGAGGAAATTGCCGGGCACGCCGACAAAAATCCCCACTGGCTGCAGCTAACGAGCGCCGCATGAAACCGGCCCCCCCCACTCCCGCCGCCCCGTTGACCCTGCTCTCGGTCGTGATTCCCGCGCAAAACGAGGAGGGATGCATCTGTTCCACCGTGGAACATCTGCACTTGGAACTGAAGCTTCACAACGTGCCGCACGAAATCATCGTCGTCGATGACGGAAGCACCGACCGGACCTGGCAACTCCTCACCGAACTATCCGCGCGACTGCCCGAACTCGCGCCCGTGCGCAATCAACCGCCGCACGGATTTGGGCGGGCGGTGGTCGCGGGCTTCAATCACGTGAAGGGCGATGCCGTCGCCGTGATGATGGCCGATGAATCCGATGATTGCCGCGACGTGGTCCGCTACTGGGTTGAATTGAACAAAGGCTGGGATTGCGTATTCGGCAGCCGCTTTATCAAAGGTGGCGGCGTGATTGACTATCCCAAAATCAAACTGATCTTGAACCGCGCGGCGAACCTTTTCCTCAAAGTGGTTTTTCGGATCGGGCTAAACGATACCACCAACGCCTTCAAAATGTATCGGCGGGAAGTCATTGAAGGCTGCCGCCCCCTCATCTCGCCGCACTTCAACCTGACGGTCGAACTCCCGCTGAAAGCGATCGTGCGGGATTACTCGTGGACAGTGGTTCCGATCACCTGGCGCAATCGCCGCACCGGCGAGTCAAAACTTAAAATCCGCGAAATAGGCAGCCGCTATTTGTTCATCTGCCTGTACGTGTGGTTGGAAAAATATTTCAGTTGCGGCGATTATCGCCGAAAGAAATGAGCCACCGCAGCCATCCCTTTCGCGCCTTTCCCCTCTGACCTCTGGCCTCTGTCTTCCGCCCTCCGTTCCCGCCCTATTGCGGACATTTCCACACTTTTCCCCGCACGCCATCCCACAACAGGTAGAACAAAAACCAAAAATTGTTCCGCACATAACGCGGCCCGAGCCGAAACGGTTCTGAGGCGAACCGATACGCCCACGTCAGTCCGTAGCGCTGCATCCAAAGCGGTGCGTCCGTTTTCATACCGGCATTGACATCAAACGCGAACCCCACCGCCAACACGACCCCGCGGCGAATCTGCCCTTTGTGCTCGTGAATCCATGCCTGCTGCTTCGGCGTGCCCAGCCCGATCCAAATAAAATCCGGTGAGAGGCGATTGATTTCCTCAATAATTTCCGGCTCATCCTCCGGTTTGAAATAGCCGTTGCGCGTGCCGATGATCTGAATTTTCGGATTTTGTTTCACGAAAAATTCCTTCAAACGACGCACGCATTCCTCGTTGCCTCCCAAAAAATAGTGGGTGAATGGCGCGGGACTCGCCAGCACACACTCGCGCATGAAGGTCGGCCCGTAAACGCGGTCGCGCAGGTTCGCGCCCTGCCGGTTTAAACACCAGATGAGCGGCATGCCGTCGGGAATGAAGTAATCCACCGTGCCCGTCAAATGCCGGAAACCCGGGTCGCGCCGCCGCAACGTAACGATGTGCGTGTTCGTGAAATCCACCGAAAACGGTTGCGCTGCGCGCGAACGCGCCTGCAGGTCGGCGGTCAAACTCGCATACGTGAACGTCTGCAGCGGCGTCCCTAAAACACACAATGAGGACGCGTTCATGCGAAGAAACTATTTCAGCACCGGCGACTGGCACATGCGCGCGAGGATTTCATCCAGCGAACGCCGAATTTTCCAGTTCGGATAATGCGTCTTCAACTTGGTCAAATCGCTGATGTAGCAGATATGATCGCCCACCCGCGCCTGATCCACATACTTCCAGGAAATCTTTTTGCCGGTCAGCCCCTCGATCTTCTCGATGCACTCCAAAATGGAAGCGCTGTTCGCGCGGCCTCCGCCAAGATTATAAACCTCGCCGGGCCGGGGGTTTTTGGTGAACTCCGCGAACGCCGCCAGCACGTCCGAACTGTGAATCTGGTCGCGGACCTGTTTGCCTTTGTAACCGAGAACATTATAGGTCTCGCCCGCCAGCGCGACCTTCACGAGATACGAAAGAAAGCCGTGCAGCTGCACGCCCGAATGATGCTCGCCGGTCAGGCAACCGCCGCGAAACACGCCCACCTTCATGCCAAAATAACGCCCGTATTCCTGCGCCATGACGTCGGCCGCGGTTTTGCTGGCGCCAAAAACACTGTGCGTTGTGCGGTCAATCCGGCAACTCTCGCTAATGCCGTTAAAATCCTCCGGCCGCGCGTAATCCCATCGCGTCGGCAATTCCTTGAGCGGCACTTCATTCGGCGAATCACCGTACACTTTGTTCGTCGACATGAAAATGAACACCGCGTCCGGGTTGGTCAGGCGGGTGGCCTCGAGGAGATTGATTGTTCCGCCGGCATTCACGTCAAAATCCACCAGCGGAATTTCCTTCGCCTTGTCGTGGGACGGTTGCGCCGCGCAATGCACCACCAGGTCGAACTTTTCTTTTTTGAAAAGGTCCAGCATGCGGGCGCGATCGCGGATATCCAGTTCGTGATGGGTGAATTTCTTCGTCCCTTGCCGCAACCGTTCGAGGTTCCAGCGGGTATCGCCCGGTGGCCCGAAGAATTCGCGGCGCATGTTATTGTCAATGCCATGCACCTCATGGCCATCGCGATCATAATAAGCCACGGCTTCGGACCCAATCAGTCCGCTGGACCCGGTTATCAGCACTTTCATCTCGTGCGAGAGAATAAGAGCGATAAATTTCAAAAGCACGTTTTTTCCCCGCGAGCTCGTCATCGAGGAAGGGAGTGGAGACCGTCGATCCGCGCGCGAAGTCATGCGGTCCAATTTACATTGACGGTCATTTGACCGGACGGGCATATTCAAGCTACGTGGACGCCATGGATGAGGCAACGCCCAAGCAACCCGCCTTGCCCGGCTGGAGAAAGCTGACAGCGTCGGTCACGCGTCGTGCGGAGGTTTTCGTATCGGGACGGTATTGGATCATCGAGGTCTGCTTCCTCGCCGTGCTGTTCTCGGTGCTCTTTACGGGAGGAGTCGACGAGATCCTCTATGATACGCGGGTAAAATACGATCTCGGCTACATGCTGAAAATCGAGCATCCCCTGACGGACCTCAGCAAGCAGTTCCCCGCAGCCAGGCACGAAGCCAAACTCAACTTCCGTCTGACGGTCCCGGTCATCTTGCACTGTTTGCCCGTGCCTTTTCGGGAGTGGTGGTTCCTACCGGGATTGACCGTCGGAGCCATCTGCAGCCTCCTCGCGCTCTGCTGCCTTTTCGCCTACCGCGTCACGCTCGACCGGGTCTGCAGTCTATGGATAACTCTCGGCGTGGCCTCGACCTACATCGGCACCTTTTTCGCCACCCGCTGTTACGACGCGATTGCGCTATGCCAACTGCTGGCCGCGATGTTGCCGGGCCTGCATTGGTTCGCGCGCGGATTGCTGGTCTTCACCGCCGCCTTCACGGATGAGCGGGCGTTCGTAGCCGCCCCGCTTCTGCTGTTTGCCAATACATCCAGCCAACCGGGGAACCTCTGGCGCCGTATGACCCAACCGTCGTCCCTAGCCGTCATCGGTGGAATGGCCGGCTACTGCCTGGGCCGCCTGCTTTTGGCGAAGTACGCGGGGCTGAACTCCCCCATGGAGGGCACGGGCCTTCGAATCTTTGCCTTGAACGCTCACTATTGGCATGGGGGAGTATGGTTTGCCCTTGAAGGAGGATGGCTGCTGGTGATTCTGTCCCTGCTGTCCCTTCGGCGGGAGGGGCAAAAGCTGGAATTGATGATGTTTGCCTGCGCTATTGCCGCCCCCATCCTGGTCGGCTTCATGGTCCTGGACATTGTCCGCAGTACGGCATACGCATTGCCGGCCGTGCTGGTTGCGCTGACGGTGCTGCGCCGCAGTGAGACTACGGCGCGACTCCGATCCTTCTGCCTGGCGGCCTTCGTCCTATCCGTCGTCGCCGGAGATTTCGGGGCGTTCCCAAACCCGTGGTATAGTCCGCCACTGGTGGTGAAAGGGCTCTCCGAGGCCATTCAGACAGTTCTGGGGGGAAACGTAATTCCACCGCAATGAACAATCTGCCCGCGCCATCAGATCCACCGCCATCAAGCCGCGATCACACGGAACCAGCCAACCAGCCTGGAGCAGGTTGGCCGAAGGGCCATGCCGCGCCGGAAAACGGAAGGGAGTCCGCGACCTCTTCCAAAGATTCGATCGTGCTCGTCCGGGTTAAAAGGCCTGTGCTGATGGCCGCGCTGAGCCTCTTTGTGCCGGGCCTCGGCCAGATCGGTTGCGCCCAGGACAACAAAGGAGTTTTTCTGATGGGAATGGCGCTGCTGAGCTACTGGCTCACGGGCGGCATCGCCACACTGATCCTTTGCCTGCTGAGCAGCCTGGATGCCTTGGCCGTCGGCCGAGCGATCCAACGGGGATCGGCTCTTCGGAAATGGGACTTTTTTCCCGGTTTGAGGCTGTTTGAGAAGCTTCCGACGCGAACTGTCCCGCTGATCATTGTTATCGTGATTTTGGCCATCATGACCGTCCGCGTCATGATTTTTGCCTCGGGTTACGACCCGCGAAATTGATTGTGGTTCACTCGAACGCGCCACCTCGTTAGCTCGGTGACCGTTCAAAAACGCGGCAAAGAAGAGGCAAAAAGAGGGTCAATGGTATTGTCATATTTCACTTTTGTTAATTTCCCGCCTGACGCAGTTTTCAATGTCCGGCTTGTTCCAGTTCCTTCTCCAGAGTGTCTTCATTTGGATTGGTGGTGACGGCGCGCTTGCGCCGTCACCGCCCGCGTACCAGCGGGCGGAACAAATTGATGCCTTCCGAATTGACACCCGTGTTATAAACGGAACGGAAAAGGAGCGATGAAGAAAGGGCGAATGGAAACGGAGGAGAAGGACGTTCATGGAACGGCTTTCCGGCCGTCGCACCGAAATCGCATGGCAGACTTCTCGCGCCCAAACCGGGAGGGAAAACGAACCTATTTCGATCCCATCGGTCCATCTGGACCCGGAACGCCGAGCACCTGCTCGGCCAGCACCGGGCACCATCAGGAAACGCATCCTACCCTGAGGTCGGGTCAGTCGCACCCAGTCGCACCCAGTCGTGGTCAAATATTTTGAAAATTCCGATACCCTCCCAATGAACCCGGGACGACCGTTAAACGCGCAATCGGTAAAGGCATGGGCGAATCCAAGCGCTTGGCACGCCGCCGGGAACCGTTTTTGGCTTGGCAATCGGCCCGAATCGCTCACTTTCTAACCCGATGATTCATCCGACAGCCGTTATTCATCCCAAAGCGAAGCTGGATTCCACCGTCTCGGTCGGCCCCTACACCGTCATCGATGAGGCCGTCGAAATCGGCCCGCGCTGCGTCGTCGGGCCGCACGTCTACCTTACCGGCGTGACCACGATTGGCGCGGAAAACGAATTCCACGCGGGATGCGTCATCGGCGACGCGCCGCAGGATTTGAAATATGACGGTTCGCCGACGGCGGTACGAATTGGCGACAAAAATCTTTTTCGCGAGCATTGCACGGTGCAACGCGCCACGAAACCCGGCGAGGAAACGGTCATCGGCTCCCACAATTTCATCACCCACCATTCGCACGTCGCGCATAATTGCGTCGTCGGCAATCACGTCATCCTCGGAGGCGGCGCCATCCTGGCGGGGCACGTAGTCGTGCAAGACCGGGCGTTTATTTCCGGGAATTGCCTGGTGCACCAATTCACCCGGATCGGCGCGCTGGCCCTCATGCAGGGCGGTTCGGCAATCAGCCAGGATCTGCCGCCCTTCACCGTGGCAACGGGGGTGAACACCATTTGCGGACTGAACATTATCGGGCTCCGGCGGGCGGGTTTCACGCCCGAGCAAAGGTTGGAGCTCAAGACCGCCTATCGCCTGCTGTTTCGCAGCGGAAAAAACCGGCGCGCCGCCCTGGCCGAGGCACATGGCAAATTCTCCGGCGGCCCGGCGCGAACCCTGATTGATTTTGTGGCCGCCACCAAACGCGGCGTTTGCAGCGACGTCAGCCAGGCAAAAAATAAAGCGGCGGACGAATAAACCTCGCGTACAGTGTTAATTGCATGGGCGCCGAAGCCGAATTGCTGGAACGATGCCGTCACGGGCTAGCGGATGCCTGGGACGAGCTCTTTGATTTGCATTATGCGGCGACCGGGCGTTTTATCTTTCAACTCGGCTCGGATTTCACGCGCGAGGATGCCGAGGAGATTTGCCAGGAAGTTTTTCTTTCCGTCATTCGCAACATCGATTCCTTCCACGGTGACAGCCAGCTTCAAACGTGGATCTTTCGGATCGCGGCGAACAAGGCCCGCGATTTCCGCGAACGCCGCAACGCGGCCAAGCGCGGCAGCGGCCAGGCGTCCATTTCGTTGCAGGCGGAAGATCCGGAAAGCGGATTGACCCTCGATCCGCCCACGGACCTTCCCGGGCCCGCCGAAATCATCATGACCGCCGAAAAACTGGCGCTGGTGCGCGAAGCGGTGGACCACCTGGGTGAGCCGTGCCGGGAGATCATTGAACTGCGTTATTTCGGTGATCTGAGTTATGACGAGTTGAGTCACACGCTGAAATTGAATCCCAAAACCGTCAGTTCCCGCCTGAGCAAATGCCTGGATCGGCTCGAAGGGCTGGCACGCCAAGTTTTTTCTCGGGAAAAATCAGGCGCTTTCCCGTCTAACCCCTAGCGACACATGGAACCCGAACGTCCAATCGAAAAATTGCTGCGCGCCTTCGCAAAAAAACGCCGCGAACAGGCCGGCGAACCCATCGAATTGCATCCCGTGGCGCGTCAGCAGTTGCAAAAAGAAATCGCGCGGCGCGCGGCGGGAACCAGCGGCACTGGATGGTTTTCGAACTTCTTTCACGGCCTTCGACCCAGACTCGCCTTCGCGCTCTGCTTCAGCGCGCTGGTTGTGGCGGGATTGATCTTTTTGCCGAATTTAAGGGAACGAAAACTTTCAACACTTGCCTCGGCAAATTCGCCTCAGAAGGAAACGGCCCCGGCAAAAAAAACAGAACCCGCTATGACGCCGCCGCCGGTTGCACCCGTGGCGCCTGCCGCCAACCAGCGCGAGCGCGTTGATCAGGATAAACAACCGGCTATCGCCGGAAATACGACGATGAAATCAACACCGCCGGCCGCCGCGAATCGCCAATCGGTTGCCACGGCAGACGAAACGACGAAGCAAGCCGCGGTTGTTCAAAGCGTGGCCGCCCAAACCCCGGCGCCCACGAGTGTCGCCGCGGCATCGCCTGCTCCGTCCAAGCAGGAAACGCGCGCGTTTAAAAGCGATCGCGCGGCGAACGTCGCGTCATTTGGAGGCGCAAGCGTCGCGGACGCCCGGGCCTTGAGCAAAGATACCCTTTCCCCGGCGCCGGGGAGCGTAGCTTTGTTTGAGAACAGCAAAACCCAAGTCGTTGCGGCAGCCCCAGCCGCCTCGCAGGTTTTCAACCGGCTGGACATCCCTGCCAGTGGTCGGCGGGCCGTTGACGGATTGATCGCCCCCGCGGCGGTCCTGACATCTTTCCGCGTGGAACAAACCGGCAACGCACTGCGCGTGGTCGACACCGATGGCTCCGTTTACACTGGCGCTGTGCAGGTGGCGCAACCGGCAAGTACAGTCCGGGCCGCGAGTCCCAAAAACGCGCCCGTCGTGGCCAGGGTCATAACCGCCGCCCCGCCATCCCCGGCGGCGCAGAATTATTATTTCCGCGTGGCCGGCACCAATCGCAATTTGAACCAGAACGTGATTTTTTCGGGCAACTTAATCCCCCTGACGAATGCCCCGATCCTGACGGGTGCTGTCGGCACGCGGCGCGCACTGGAATTGCCTGTGGAATCGCTGTTGTCGAATTCGCGAATTTCGGGAAAAGCCGTCATCGGCGACCAGAAAGAAATCGAGGTGAACGCCACTCCCGCGCCTTAGCCGGAGAGGACCCGGAGAACGCAAACTACGCCTGCCCCACGAGAGCCGGCAAGGTCTTGACCAACTCCACCAGCGCTTCGAACCCCACCGGTTTCACGAGGTACGATTTCGCGCCAAGATCATAGGCGCGCTTCACATCCGCATCGTGATTCGAGGAAGTGAGCACCACGACCGGCACACCTTTCATCGAGTCGTCGGAGCGCAGCCAGGTCAGCACATCGAATCCGCTCACCCGCGGCATTTTCAAGTCCAGCAGGATGAGTTCCGGCAACGGATGCCTCAGGCGATCCGAAAAGTCGTTCACGCCCCGGAGATAGGCAATCGCCTGGTCGCCATCGCTAACCGCTTGCAAATCAAAGATCATCCCCGCTTTTTTACACGCGTGTTCCAGCAGGAGCGTGTCATTCGGGTCATCTTCAACGTGCAGGATCGTCGTCATCTTCGCCGCCATAATTAATGCATCCAGCCCAAGATAATCCTCGTTTATCACGATGCAATGGCCTTTCACGCCATCGGTAATTCCAGCCAAAAACGACTGCCGATTCCCTCGGCGGATTCCACTCCCACACGTCCGCCCATGCGCTCGACGCCTTTCCGAACGATGGCCAGGCCGATGCCGGTCCCGGGGTAAGAACCCGCCGCGTGCAGGCGCTCGAACATGCGGAAAATTCTATCGTGATAACTCGGGGCGATGCCGATGCCATTGTCCTCGATCCAGAGCCGCACGAATTTCCCGTCGAGCGCGGATAATGTCGCATCGAGCCGCGGAACGTTTCCTGACTTTGCCGCGGAGCTTTCGGCCCGGAGAGCGGTCTCTTCGGCGTAGATGCGCAGATGGGGGCGGACTTCGGGTCGGACAAACTTCAGCGCGTTGCTCGTGAGATTGGAGAGAATCTGGTTAAGCAGGGCGGCATTGGCCTTCACCGGCGGCAGCGGAGCGCAGATCTCGACCGTGGCGTCGCGCGCTTCGATCTCCTCGGAAAAATGATTCAGTGCCGCGTTCACTTCCGCTTCAAGATTGATACGAGTGACGGGCACCGCGGTGTGCGCCAGCCGGCCATAAGCCAAAAGATCCTGCACCAACCGATCCATTCGTTGCGCGGCATTGGCAATGCGCTGGGCATAATCGCGCCCCCGCTCATCGAAACGCGATCCATACTCCTCCAGCAGGATATTCGTGAAGCTGGCCATGCTGCGCAGCGGCGCCCGCAAATCGTGCGCGACATGATACAACACGCCTTCCAGCGACTGGATGCTTTGCGCGAGATTGGCGGTGCGTTCGGCCACGCGGTGTTCCAATTCGGTGGTGTGACGGCGCAATCGCTCTTCGCTCTCGCGCAAGGCGACTTCCGAAAGCCTTAATTGCGCCGCCACGCGCTCAGCCTGTCGGCGGGCTTTTCCTTCGGCGTGGGTCAGATAAAACATGGCGCAACTCAGGAGCGAGCCGCCGGAAAGCAGCAGCAGGACGATCCAGGTCCGTTCCATTTCCGGCTGCGCGAAAAATCTCGTCGTCCAGGTGCGGCCGCTCACGTCCAGCGCCACAATTTCCTCGAAGGTCCGATGAAACGGCACAGCGCTCTCTCTTCGCTTGGCGGAACGGAAGAGCAAATTCCCCGCATCGGTGTTCGTGCCGTCAAAAATCTCCAGTTCCGCCCCCATGGTTTGGTCGGCGAACACGCTCGCGAACAAATCGCCGGCGCGAAAGACGCAATAGACAAATCCCTGCAACTTTGTACTGCGTTCCGCGGGTGTTTCCGGAACGACGCCTCCCTGGTAAACAGGTATATAAATGAGGAACCCAGGCTGTTTCGAGGGTTCGATTTCCTGAATCAGGGTGACTTTGGCGGAGGCAGTCGTCTCGCCGGTATCGCGCGCGCGTTCCATCGCCGCGCGGCGCGCCGGATCGGTGAACATGTCATATCCGATGGCCGCCTCGTTGCGGGTGTTTTCCGGCTCAAGGTAGGTGACCGGATAAAAATCGGCGCGATCCGTCTCGGGCCAGATCCGAAAGTGCGGCTCGCCTTGTTGCCGGATGGCCGCAATCATGCCGGCCTTTTCCGAAGCCGTGACGCGCGGAGCGAAACCGACGCCCTGAACACCGGGATAATTCCCGTCCAACCGGAGGCGTTCGACGTATTT
>Ga0265338_10006596_pt1 | contig 14712 bp, 8 predicted proteins | sample 42126metaG_FD_193579 | JGI IMG/M metagenome (GOLD analysis project Ga0265338, IMG submission 193579) | Rhizosphere microbial communities from Carex aquatilis grown in University of Washington, Seatle, WA, United States - 4-21-26 metaG | ecosystem: Host-associated > Plants > Roots > Rhizosphere >... | reverse complement strand
CATTTGGCGAAAACCGCCTCCGGCGCGCCCTTGGTCAGCAATTGCCGTTCGCCATTCGGGCCTTCGATGGCCACCGACATCATCCGGCGCGAAAAATCGAACGGGATTTCGTCCACCATTTTGTATTTGTCGATGCCGAGTTCGCTGTGCAGTTCCTTGTAGCGCAGGACCGCCCGGTCGAGGAGGTTTTTCAGGCCGGTCTGGAAATGGCTGATGAGGTAGGCATCGCGCAGGACGGCCTCGCTTTCATTTTTGAATACGTCGCAGTGCAGTTCCAGGATGACGTGGTCAATGGTCAGCGTGCCGGTCTTGTCGGTGCAGAGCACGTCCATCGCGCCGAAGTTCTGGATGGAGTTCAACCGTTTGACGATGACCTTCTTTTTTGACATGGCCAGCGCACCCTTGGACAGGCAGACGGAAACGATCATCGGCAGCATTTCCGGCGTCAGCCCGACGGCCACGGCCAGGGCAAAGAAGAAGGCGTCCTTCCAGTTGTGCTTCATCAGGCCGTTGATGAGGAAGACCATCGGTACCATGACCAGCATGAAGGAAAGCATCAGCCAGACGAAACGTTTCACCCCCCGGTCAAAAGCCGTGTCGGGCTGCTGGCCGGCCAGGCTGCTGGCCATTTTGCCAAAGTACGTCTGGGCGCCGGTGGCGACGATGACCGCCGTGGCGGCGCCGCTTTCCACGCTCGTCCCGAGAAAACAGAGGTTCGTGTGTTCGATGGCTGAAACGTTGGTGCGCAGATCGCGGGCGTCGGTTTTTTCCACCGGCAGGGATTCGCCCGTCAGCGTCGCCTGGATGATGAACAGGTCCTTGGCCGACAACAACCGGACGTCGCCGGGAATCATGTCGCCGGCGGACAGCTTTACGATGTCCCCGGGAACGAGCTGTTGGAGGGGAATTTCCTTGGGTTGTCCGTCGCGGATGACCGTGGCGGTGACTTTGATCATCGCCTTGAGTTTGGCCGCCGCATTGCCGGCGCGCGTTTCCTGCACGAAACGGAGCGACACGCCCAGAAAAACCATGACCAGCATCACCACGCCGCCGGCGTAATCGCTGGTGCTTTCCGCCGTGGCAAACGTGAGGATGGCCAGAATGGTCAGCAGGATGACCAGCGGGTTGCGGACGGCGATCCAAAGCCGGTGCAACCACTCATGCCTGCTTTCGTGCGCGACCTCGTTGGGGCCGTATTGCTCCAGTCGCGTGGCCGCTTCCTCTTCACTCACGCCGGAAAGTGAGGTATTGAGTCGTTGAAGTGTCGCGGCCGCTTCCTGCATCGCGGCTTCCTTTAAAACATCGGTTCCTGGCCGCGTGTTTGGATTATTGAGACTCGCCATAAATTCAACCGTTCAACCCACTGCCGGTGGTCAAAACTGTCCGGCTGCCGAACATCTGGAAAATACAACAAGTCGGATTAATTTGACCAGCTTCAGCTGTGGAAGTCGTCAAAATTTCACAAACACCGTTTGCCGTGGATTGCACCCGAAAGCCTGCCTGTTTATCGTACGTGAGTGATCACACTGCTCATCGCCACGCGCAACGCCCACAAAGCCGGCGAAATCCACGCCATCCTTGGCGGTGGCTTCCGGCTTTTGACGCTGACTGATTTTCCCGCGGCGCCGACCGTCGTCGAAGACGCCCCGACGTTCGCCGGCAACGCGAGTAAAAAAGCCATGGAACTTGCGAAGTGGCTCGCTGGCTCTCAACCCGCAACCCGCAACCCTCAACTCCATTTCGTCCTGGCCGACGATTCCGGTCTTGAGGTGGACGCGCTGAACGGCGCTCCCGGCGTGCATTCGGCGCGGTTTGCCGCGGCGGATTCGGCCAAATCCGGCAACACACCCGACGCCGACAACAACGCCAAATTGCTGCGCCTGCTCAAAGAGGTGCCGGTGGAAAGACGCACGGCGCGATTTCATTGCGTGCTGGCACTCGTGCCCACGGGTGGGACGAGCCGGCCCGTCAACAGCCTCACCCCACCAAAACTTTTCGACGGTGTGTGCGAAGGCCGGATCCTTTTCGCGCCGCGCGGGCAAAACGGCTTCGGCTACGACCCGCTGTTTGTGCCGGCCGGTTTTGAGCAGAGCTTTGCCGAACTGGGCGATGCGGAGAAAAACCGGTTGAGTCACCGGGCAAAAGCTCTGGAAAAACTTCGGGGATGCCTTGGCCGCGTTGGCTGAAGCGGCCCGGCACGAGGTTTCCCCAAGATCATTTCATCAGTCGGAAGAAGGAATTGCCCCCGAGGTTGTTGTTGGTGATCACGCTTAGGTAACCGACCAAGGTTGAAAAATTGCTGACTGCCAGCCAGTTCGCCGGGGACAGGCCGGGGTTGGACTGCAACTGATAATCCGTCGCCCAGGCAGGCCAGCGGATGACGTTGCCGGCCAGGCTCAGGCTGGGCGGGACGCTGGCGGTGGCCACCACCGTCGCGCTGGCGCCGACCGTGCTTAGGATGGTGAGATAAATCGGATAATCCCCCGCGTTGGTGTAGGTATGCGACCCGAGCACTTCCTTTTGGCCATTGGAACCGGTCGAAATGATACCGCCATTCGTTGAGTTATCGCCCCAGTTGATGAATGCGGTGAAGTTGTTGGTGGGGCTGTTCGGCACGCCGTTGGTGAAGGTGGCCAGGAGCTGGTTCGTGAACGGCGTCAGCGCGTTGACAACGAAATTTGTTCCCTGCACGGAGATCGTCGTGTCGCCGAAAGCGAACGTGTAAACCTGTTTGTCGTAGGCGCTAAAAAACGGGTTTGGTCCCACGCGAACGGCAAGGCTGGTCGGGCCGACATAGTTTGTATTGGGAACGATGACCATTTGCAGCTGACCATTGACGAAGCTGAAACTCGTGTTGGTGGCGTTCAGGTCGAAGGCAACCGTTCCCCAATAAATTGCGTTTGATTCCAAATCGAGGGCCGAAACAATGTTGGTCAGTCTAACGTTCATCGGCGCAACCAGATTGGTGACGGTCATGGGATACAGAAATGGCGGATCATTGTTCGCGTCGGCCACCGTAGTTGCGGTAAATGAATTCGTCGTCCGCCCGCCCGCCCCGTCATCCGCCACCACGCTGATGGTTCCCGAAACCCCCGCGAGGTTGGTGCCGGCCAGGGTCAGCACCGTGTCCGCGGTGTCGGGCACAAAGGAAGCCACGGTGATGATCACGTCGGCGAGCGGACGACTGTTGGGATCCACCGGCGTATTGATGACGTTGGTGAGCACACTGAAGCCGCGCACCAGTTGTCCGAAGAGGGTGTAGCCGAAATCGAGGGCCCGTTGCGGACCGGAGGTGACAAAAAATTGCGAGCCATCGGTGTCCTTGCCGTTGTTGGCCAGCGCCAGTTGTCCGTTGCCGCTGAAAATGGCCCGCGGATTGAACTCGTCATCGTAACGAAATACCGGTCCGCCCAGGCCGTTGGTGTTGGGGTCACCCCCCTGGATCACAAAATTGGTCACGACGCGATGAAAGATGGTGTTGCTGGTGTAAAGGGCGGACTCCGTAAACCCTTGAATGACGTCGATCGTATGCGGCGCGATTTCTCGAAAGAGCATGAACGTCATGTCGCCGATATTGGTCACGGTTACCACACCGCCGCGGAACGGGGTGGAAAATGCGCCGGGCGCATTCGTGGGTGCGGCTTGCACGACGGACATTTTCCAGAAGGGTTCATTGGTATGGACCTGAACGGTGATGCCGTTCGTGCTGCTGGCGGCGGTGAACGTCAATGGCCGGCCGTTCAGTGAACTGGCTGTCACCGGCAGGATCAAAGATTTGCCGGCGGGAATGCTGGCACTGGGAATGAGATCAATGACCGGTGTGCCCAAAACCAAAAAGCCGGGAACCACAAATGACAAAACGACACTAACGATACGTCGGTACTTCATAATGTGGTGCGGCCACCATTATATCATACCCTGAAATTTCGCGCAATTCGCCGGCTAGGTGAGCAGATCCTCCACTTGCAGCTTCCGGCGCAAACGGCCATTGTCGGCGCACATCCGCAATTTTCCGCCGGGCGCGGGCCGAGTGTAACATTCACCGCCGGAACGTTCCACCATCAGGGCACCCGCCGCGATATCCCAGAGATTGATCGAGCGCTCAATGTAGGCGTCCAACCGGCCGGAGGCGACATAGGCCAACTCCAGGGCTGCCGAACCCAGGATGCGGAGCTTTTTGACCCGCCGCACGAGCCGGTTCAGGTGCGGCAGACTTTTCTCCAGATTTTCCCGGCTTTTGGAAAAGCCCATCGCAATAACCGCCTCGTCCAGCCGCGCGCGGCGGCTGACGCGAACGACCCGTCCGTTCAGCCGGGTCGGCCCGCCGCGAGCAACGGTCCAAAGTTCGTCGGTGAATGGATCATAAATCACGCCTAAAAGAGTGACATGTGGCGCGTGACCTGTGACAGGATGGCGCGTGCGCCGGCGGTCGTTTTTCTTGTCACCTGTCACCTGCCCCCTATCACTCCTCGCCTGGAGGGCGATGGAAACTGCTGCGTGCGGCAGGCCGAAAAAGTAATTCACCGTGCCGTCGATCGGGTCCACCACCCAGCGGTATTCGGCGTTGACGTCGCCGGAATCACCCTCCTCGCCGAGCAGCGGGATTTGGGGAAAAGCGGACCGCAGGATTTTTTCAATCAGTTTCTGGCAGCGCACGTCCAGTTCCAGTTTGATGTCGTGGGCCGATGCCAGCTTGATGCGCTTGGGCCGGTGCCAGTTGGCGTGCATGACCCGGCCGGCGGCGCGGGCGGCGCGGATGGCCGTAAGGAGGGCGGATTTTTGCGAAATGGTTTTCATTAAATGTCGGGGGTGTTTTTGTCGGCGTTCCAGAATTTTACCATCGCGCGCGACTTCATAACAACCACGCGGCCAGGCTGAAGTAAAACAACAGCGTGAAAATGTCCGTGAACGCGAGCGTCACCGGCCCGGCGGCGATCTTCGGGTCGAGCCGCAACGCGTGCAAGACGGTCGGAACGCTCAACCCAAAAAAGCACGCCGCACACAACGCCAGCAGGATGCTGGCGCCAATGACGAAACCCGCCAGCCCGGTCCCGCGCCACAGCCAGACAATGAGGCCGACCACGGTGCCGCAACCGGCGCCCAGGAGCAACGCCGTGCCCGCCTCGCGCCGGAACGCCCGGACATACCAGCCGAAACTCGGTTGGGTCGTGCGCAAGGCCTGAATCGTGACGGTCATGGATTGGATGCTCACGCTCTCACCCAGCCCCAGGACCAGCGCGAGGAAGAACGCCAGGACAATGCTTTTGGCGAGGGTGACCGTGTAAACACTGGCGAGCAGCGCGCACAGCGTGCCGCTGCCGATGGTGGCCAGCAACCAGGGAAAGCGGAATCGAAACGCCCGCAGCGGTGACGCATCATGCACCTGCGACACGCGAAAACCGATGGCTTCAAACAGCGCATTCGTTTGCTCGCGCTCGGCGATGTCGAACGCCTCGTCCGTCAGCAAACCCACGTCCACCACGCCGACGATCCGCCGCGACTCGTCCACCACCGGGAATGCCAGAAACCGGTGCAGGACAAACGCCTCGCAGGCCTCCAGCACCGTCGCCGTGTGCGGAATGGCCGCCACTTGCCGGATCATCAGCTCCGACAACCGCCGGTCCAATGGCGCCGTCAGAAGCTGACGCGTGGGCAGGACACCGACCAGCCGTTCATCCGCGTCCACGACGTAGAAATAGACGATTTTTTCGCCAAGGCCGCGCTGCCGGATGGCGTCCAGGGCCTGCTGGACGGTGACATCCTCGCGCAAGATCGCCGCGTCCTTGCGGGCGACCGCCATCACCGGCTGATGCAAATGGTCCTGTTTATGTGTCAACTCCACGGGTGGGAAAACTAACCGTGAAACCCGCGAAAGACACGAACGAATTCACCGGCCACCGGTTCGCGTTCGTGGCTTCGTGCAATCCGCGGTTGAAGAAATCAACCCAGCGCCGCCAGCGCAGATTTCACGTGTTCGCGTTTGCCCTGCCACTCCACGAGGCGCTGTCGGTGCTCCTCCAGCACGCTGGCCGGGACTTTCTGCGTGAAGTTCGGGTTGGCGAGTTTTTGCTCCACCTTGGAAATCTCGGCCTCGATCTTTTGAAGTTCCTTCGTCAACCGCGACTTCTCCGCTTCCACGTCAATCAACCCCTCGGTCGGCAGGAATAAATCGCCCAGTTCGGTGCGCACGGTCATCGTGTTTTTCGCCGGTTGATAATTTACGCTCACTTCAACCGCCTCGGCATTGAGCAGCAACCGGAGCACTTCCAGGTCATGCGGCGCCAGCTCACGGGCCGGTTTGAGGATGAACTTGACCTTCTTGTTCGCGGCGATGTTCGCCGTGCGCCGCAGGTTGCGGCCCTGGGAAACCAGTTCATTCCGCTTTTCGACGTGTTGCTCGTCGCTGCTGGTCAGGTGGTAATGGGCCTTGAAATCGTCGTCGAGCGGCTTCGGCCAGGGCGCGGACATGATGGTCCGGCCGCCTTGGTTGTCCGGCATGTCCTTGGCGTAACCCATGCCCTGCCAGAGTTCCTCCGTGATGAACGGCAGGAACGGATGGAACAACCGCAGCGTGTGCGAGAGGACGAAATCAATCACCGCCAGCGTGTTGGCCTTGTACTTCTCTTCATTCGTAGCAATGGACGTCAGTCCGCTCTGACTTTCAGTTTGAGCCGACTCACGTCGGCTGCTACCGGAAAGGGCGGCCTTGCTCGCTTCGAGATACCAATCGCAATACTCGCTCCAGAAGAAACGGTACAACGTGGCCGTCGCGTCGCTGAATTTATATTCGGCGAACGCGGTGTTCATTTCGCGGATGGCCGCATCGAGCTTGAGCAAAATCCATTTGTCATCGGAGGTCAGCAGCTTGGGATCGATTTCGCCCTGTACTTCAAAAGTTTCGGGCGGGCCGCCCGAAACGACAGGCGAGACGCCTGTGCCACCCACCATTTGCCGGAAGCGGCAGGCGTTCCAGAGTTTGTTGCAGAAATTACGGCCCAGCTCGACGTTCTGTTCGTCGAACAAAATGTCCTGGCCGAGCGGCGCGCTGCGCATGGTGCCGAACCGGAGCGCGTCGGCGCCGAATTTGGCGATGAGGTCGAGCGGATCGGGCGAATTGCCGAGGCTCTTGGACATTTTGCGCCCCTGCTTGTCGCGGATGATGCCGGTGAAATAGACGTTCCGGAACGGCAAATCCCCCATGAATTCGTAACCGGCCATGATCATGCGGGCGACCCAGAAGAAAATGATGTCCGGCCCGGTAATGAGATCGGCGGTCGGATAAAACTTGTTCAAGGTGTCCGTTTGTTCCGGCCAGCCCATCGTCGCAAACGGCCAGAGCCAGGAACTGAACCAGGTGTCGAGCACGTCGGGGTCTTGTTCCCAGTTTTCGGGATCAGAAGGCGGCTCGACGCCGACGTAAATTTCGGACTTCGGACTTCGGACTTCGGACTTTCCCGGTTTGGCATACCACACCGGAATCCGATGTCCCCACCAAAGCTGGCGGCTGATGCACCAGTCCTGGATGTTGCCCATCCAATGGTCGTAAACCTTCGCCCAGCGCTGCGGATGGAACTGTATTTTATCCGGGAGCGCCGCCATCTTGGCGGCGTTTTCTGCTGAGCCACTCGCCGGCTGGAAGCCAGCGCTCCCGGCTTGCTCCACGCACGCGCGGGATTTTTCCACGCTCGGATATTTCAAAAACCATTGTTCGCTCAGACGCGGCTCAATCGGTACATCCGCGCGTTCGCTGTAACCGACGTTATTGGTGTACGGTTCTTCTTTTTCCAATGACCCCAGCTCCGTGAGTTTTTCCACGGCCACCTTGCGCGCCTTGAACCGGTCCAAGCCGTTGAGCGCCTCCCCCGCCAGGGGGTTCATGTGGCCGGTTGCGTCAATGACTTCAATCACCGCCAGCTTGTGGCGCTGGCCGATTTCAAAATCCGCCTTGTCGTGCGCGGGCGTCACCTTGAGCACACCGGTGCCGAACTCAAAATCCACATGCTCATCGCCGATGATGGGGATGAGTTTTTGCTCGCGCGGGAATTCCGCCGGCAACGGACGGACGACATGCTTGCCGATGTATTTGGCATAGCGCGGGTCCTTGGGATTCACGGCCACGGCGGTGTCGCCCGGGATCGTCTCCGGCCGGGTAGTGGCGATGGTCAACCAGATTTTCCCGTCTGGAACCGGGAGCGCCGCCATCTTGGCGGCGTTTTTCGCCGTCTCGGGTGAACTCGCCGGCTGGAAGCCGGCGCTCCCGGCAGTTTCCACCACCTCCACCTTGAAATAATAGAGCGAGCCTTTCTGCTCTTTCATGATGACTTCTTCGTCGGACAACGCGGTGAGCGACGCGGGACACCAGTTCACCATGCGTTTGCCGCGGTAGATGAGGCCCTTTTTGTAAAGCTCCACGAACACCTTCTGGACGCAACGCGAATATTCCGGGTCCATGGTGAACCGTTCGCGCGTCCAATCGCAGGACGCGCCGAGTTTTTTCAACTGCTGGATGATGATGCCGCCGTGCTTTTCCTTCCATTGCCAGACGCGTTCGAGAAATTTTTCGCGGCCGAGATCGTCGCGGTGCCGGATTTCACCGGCTTTCTTCAGCGTTTTCTCAACGACGGTTTGGGTGGCGATGCCGGCGTGGTCGGTGCCGGGCAGCCAGAGGACTTCCTTGCCGTCCATGCGCGCCTTGCGGGCGAGGATGTCCTGGATGGTGTTGTTGAGGACGTGGCCCATGGTGAGCACGCCGGTGACGTTTGGCGGCGGGATGACGATGGAATACGCCGGACGTTTGGGCGACACCCGCGCCGGGTCGGCGGTGAAGCACCCCTGCTTCAGCCAGAACTCATACCATTTGTCCTCAACGGACTGCGGTTCGTAGGCCTTGGAAATCTCGGGCATAAATCAGAAGACAAACATCGAACATCCAACACCGAACACCGAACGCTGAAGGTCAGTGGGCCGGAGAATGATTCGATGTTCGATGTTCAATGTTGGGCGTTCGATGTTGCCATATTGCCTTTCAACCTGCATCCGTGGTTGAAATCATTTCCTCAACAGCGCGTATTCCATGCTGTCCGCCAGCGCCTGGAGGCTCGCTTCGATGATGTTTTCATTCACGCCCACGGTGCCCCACTCGTGCTGGCCGTCGCTGGACTGGATCAACACCCGCGTTTTGGCCGCCGTGCCGGTGCCGGAATCCAGAATGCGCACCTTGTAATCCGTCAGCGTCACCTTTTTAAGTCTGGGAAACGATCGGGCCAGCGCGGCGCGCAAGGCGCCGTCGAGCGCGTTCACCGGGCCGTCGCCTTCCGCCACTTCATGATGCACGGTTTTGCCGACGCGGATGTGCACGGTCGCTTCGCAAATCGATTCCCGCGAATCGCGCCGCATCGAGACGTGGTACGTCTCCACGGTGAACGGCACTTTCCGGTGCCGGAGCGTTTTGCCGATAAGCAGGGCCAGCGAGCCTTCCGCGGCTTCATATTCGTAGCCCTGGTTTTCCAGTTCCTTGACGCGATTGAGGATGGCCTTCAATTCCGGCGTGTCATTCGTGATCTTGAAGCCCAGTTCCTGCGCCTTGATGACGATGTTGCTGCGGCCGGCGAGGTCGCTGATGAGCACTGTGCGCCGGTTGCCGACGAGCGCGGGGTCAATGTGCTCGTAGCTCGTGGTCAGCTTCTGCACGGCGTTGACGTGCGCGCCGCCCTTGTGCGCAAACGCCGAGGACCCAACCCACGGCTGCCGCGGACTGTGGCGCATGTTGGCGATTTCGTCCACGAACTGCGACAGCTCCTTCAGCTTCGGCAACGATTTCGCGGGCACACAACTTTTCTTCAACTTGAACGCGATGCAGGGAATCACACTGGTCAGATTGCAATTGCCGGTGCGCTCGCCGTAGCCGTTGATGGTGCCTTGCACGTGAACGGCGCCCGCGGCCAGCGACGCCAGCGCGTTCGCCACGCCCAGGCCGATGTCGTCGTGCGTGTGAATGCCAACCTTGCAGTTCAATTTGCTGACCGCGACCTTTGTGATGGCGGCGATTTCGTCCGGCAGACAGCCGCCGTTCGTGTCGCAGAGCACGATGAAATCTGCGCCCGCCTTTTCGGCGGCCTGCCAGGTCGCGAGCGCGTATTCGGGATCGAGTTTGTAGCCGTCGAAACAATGTTCGGCGTCGTAAATGACGAATTTATCGTGGTCCTTCAGGAAGCGCACGGTGTCGCCGATCATGGCGAGATTTTCATCGGGTGTGCAGCGCAGGACCTCCTTCACATGCAGCATGGAAGTCTTGCCAAAAATGGTCACGACCGGCGTTTCCGCCTCGAGGAGCAGCCGCACCTGGTCGTCCGATTCGACCGGCACGCCTTTTTTGCGCGTGGAACCGAACGCGGCGAGCCGCGCATTTTTGAATTTCCGGCGTCTGGCCTGCGCATAGAACTCGATGTCCTTGGGATTGCTGCCCGGCCAGCCGCCCTCGATGTAATGCACCCCGAACGCGTCGAGCTTCTCGGCGATGCGGAGCTTGTCCGCGACCGAGAAATTGATGCCTTCACCCTGCGAACCGTCGCGCAGGGTCGTGTCATAGATTTCGACCTGGGGTTTCATAAATGGCGCATGAAAAAACGGCGGCCATTATTCCTGAATTCGGGGGCACTGGCAAATCCCAAAACCGGGAGGTAGTGTCCCAATTTGGCGGTAGGGACATCGCGCTGCGATGTCCTCGCCCGCGTAGCAGCGGGCGAAATGAATCACATCCCCACCCAAATTCCACACATCTCACACCTAGCGCCGCTGAACGCGGCGCGGACGGCGCAGCGCGCCATCCCTACCTGATTAGGACACCACCAACCGGGAATGGACTTGACGACGTCCCGCAACAAACGGAAAACGTTCGGGGCGGCCCGGAGATGGTCCATTGATGCCGTCGAATGGTTCAAATGACTTTATCTTGTTTTTGTTGATACATTTCTGGCTTTTTGGCTGTAATGAGGTGACAAGTCGTTCGACGACGGGTAGTAGTTATCATCCAACATCCGGTCCGGCATCATGAGCACAAAAATCAGTTTTGCATTGCGGGAGAAGGACATTCCCACCCATTGGTACAACCTGCTGGCCGATTTTTCGGAGCCGCTGCCGCCCCCGCTGCATCCGGGCACCCGGCAGCCGATTCCGCCCGAGGCGTTGCAGGCCATTTTCCCCGACAACCTCATCCAGCAGGAGATGAGTTCCGAACGGTGGGTGGAAATTCCCGGACCCGTCCGTGACATTTACACGCTCTGGCGGCCGTCGCCGCTGCTCCGCGCGGTGCGATTGGAAAAGGCGCTGCAAACGCCGGCCCATATTTACTACAAATACGAGGGCGTCAGCCCCGCCGGCAGCCACAAACCGAACACGGCGGTCGCCCAGGCCTATTACAACAAGGTCGCCGGCACCAAACGCCTCGCCACCGAAACCGGTGCGGGCCAGTGGGGTTCGTCGCTCGCCTTTGCGTGCAGTCAATTCCAACTGGAATGCAACGTGTACATGGTCAAGGTGAGCTACCAGCACAAGCCGTATCGCCGGATGCTGATGCACACCTGGGGCGCCACGGTGCACCCGAGTCCCAGCGACCAGACCGAGTTCGGCCGCAAACTGCTGCACGACGACCCGGATTGTCCCGGCAGCCTCGGCATCGCCATCAGCGAAGCCATCGAGGACACCGTCAAGCATCCGCACACCAAATACTCGCTGGGCAGCGTGCTGAACCACGTCTGCCTGCACCAGACGGTCATCGGCCAGGAAGCCATCAAACAAATGGAACTCACGGGCGAGGAACCGGATTCCATCATCGCCTGCTGCGGCGGCGGCAGCAATTTTGCCGGCCTCGCCTTTCCGTTCATTCACAAAAAAATCACGGAGAAAAAGAAATACCGCATCGTGGCCGTGGAACCGTCGGCCTGTCCGACCCTGACCCGGGGCGAATTGCGTTACGACTTTGGCGACACGGCGGAGATGACGCCGTTGCTGATGATGCACACCCTGGGTCACAAATTCATGCCGCCGTCCATTCACGCGGGCGGGCTGCGTTATCACGGGATGTCGCCGATGGTCAGCCACGCTCTCAAGCTGGGCCTGGTGGAAGCCGAGGCGTATCACCAGACGAAGGTGTTCGAGGCGGCGGTGCAGTTTGCGCGCACGGAAGGCATCGTGGCCGCGCCGGAATCCGCCCACGCGATCGCCGCGGTCATCCAGGAAGCCATCGCCGCCCGCGAAGCCGGGAAGCCGCGCGTGATTCTGTTCAACCTCTCCGGCAACGGCATGCTCGACCTGGGCGCGTATGAAACCTATTTGAGCGGCAAATTGCAGGATGCTTGAACCTGAAACGTCAACCTGAATCCGCTCCCGGACCGGCTGCGGCCCGCCGGTGACCCATGCCGGAGTTGCAAATTGTGCCCGGTCGGGCGAGTTTTGACTGTGGAAGTTTCCGGAAAAATCCAGTGCCCGTTCTGCGGGCAGGCATTCGACCTCGTCGTGGACACCAGCGTGGCGAGCCAGCGGTTCACGACGGACTGCGAGGTGTGCTGCCGGCCGTTCGAAGTGTTCGTCGAATGCGAGCCGGGCGAAATTCTGAGCTTGGACGCGGTGGCGGATTGAGGCAATCTCCGCGCGATGCACCATAACGCCAACACCGTTCTCTGGATTTACATCCTCCTGCTGCTCGTCGGCGGGCTGTTTGGGTTCTTCAAGGGGAAGAGCAAAATTTCCCTGGTGACGTCGGTGGTGTTTGCGGTGTTGCTCATCCTGACGACGTTGAGGGGGATATTTGACCCGGCCTTCGCCAATATTCTGGCGAACGTGGTTTTGCTGGTGCTGCTGGTGGTGTTCACCCTGCGGCTGGCGAAGACGAAAAAGTTCATGCCCAGCGGCCTGATGCTGGTCTTGACGATTCTGGCCCTGGCGTTGCGGAACCTGAATCTCGGTTGAGCCGGTACCGGGCGGGAGCGCCGGAAATCGGGTGCACCCACTCCCTTCGTGGTGTGCCTGCTGACAAATCCTACCGGAAATAGGTTGCGCGGACGGAGGGCGGCCCGTAAGTTTTCCACCCTTTGGGCGCACCCATAGCTCAATTGGATAGAGCGTCTGACTACGGATCAGAAGGTTGTAGGTTCAACTCCTACTGGGTGCACCACTTTGGGCGTCGCAAGCGCATTGACAATGCCGCGCGCTTGCGTAGGTTGCCCCAACAAACCGCAACGCATTGTGAAACACACAGCAAACCGTGGCTGAAAAAGACGATTATTTGGCAGACGTCCTGGTGGACCTCGGCATTGTCACTGCCGACCAGGTCGCCAAAGCGCGCCAGGAAGCTGAAACTTCCGGGGTCGGCGTGGTGGACTTGTTGCTGGCCAACAAACTCGTCCGCCCGTCGGATGTCACCCAGGCCAAGGCCGCCCAATTCGGCGCGGAAGTCATCCAGCTCGGCGGCCTGCGGATCCCCGACGACGTCATTTCCATCATCCCCCGCCACATCGCCAAAAAATACCGCGTCGTCCCCGTTTTCAAAAGCGACGGCAAGGTCGCCGTGGCCATCGCCGATCCGTCCGACCTGAACACGATTGACACGCTCACGCATTTGCTGAATGCGGAGATTGAACTGCGGGTGGCGGCGGAATCGGACATCGAAGCCGCGCTGAACAAGTACTACGGCGGCACGGGCCAGACGGTGGTGGACAAGGCGATCCAGGAACTGACCGAAAGCGAAGTCGAAGTGCCCAAGGGCGCGCTGGATGACGATGGCGGGGCGGTGGACGCGGACGCACCGCTCATCCGGCTGGTCAACCAGATCATCGTGGACGCCTTCAAAATGCGGGCGTCGGACATTCACCTGGAACCGTTGAGCAAGCGTTTCCGGCTGCGCTTTCGCATTGACGGTGTGTTGCACGAGATGAAGGCCCCGCCCAAACGGTTGCAGGCGTCCATCATCACCCGGCTGAAGATCCAGTCGAACATGTCCATTTCCGAGCATCGCATTCCCCAGGACGGGCGCATCCAGAGCAAGGTGGGGACCAAGCTCATCGACCTGCGCGTGTCGTGCCTGCCGACGAACCATGGCGAAAGCATCGTCATGCGTATTCTCGACAAGGAAGGCCTGCGGCTCGGTCTGCCGGAACTGGGATTTTTCACGGATGACCAGCAGACCTTCGAACGCATGATCGGTTTGCCCGACGGCATCCTGCTGGTGACCGGCCCGACCGGTTCGGGCAAAACCACCACCCTGTATTCCTGCCTGCACTTCATCAACCGGCCCGACCGCAAAATCATCACGGTCGAGGACCCGGTGGAATATATCCTGTCCGGCATCAATCAGGTGCAGGTCCATGAAGCGGTCGGCCTGACCTTTGCCGCCGCGCTGCGCTCGATCCTGCGCCAGGCGCCGAACGTGGTGATGATCGGTGAAATTCGCGACATGGAAACCGCGTCCATCGCCATCAATGCGTCGCTGACCGGTCACCTGGTTTTCTCCACGCTGCACACCAATGACGCGCCGAGCGCGGTCACGCGCCTGGTGGACATCGGCGTGAAACCCTTTCTGGTCGCCTCGTCCACGCGCTGTCTCATGGCCCAACGCCTCGTGCGCAAGGTCTGCCGCCAGTGTGCGCAGCCCTACCAGGCCACGGAGCAGGAAATGCGCGCATTGAACCTCACGCCGGAAAGCCTGCAGACGGCGAC
>Ga0265338_10006595_pt1 | contig 14713 bp, 7 predicted proteins | sample 42126metaG_FD_193579 | JGI IMG/M metagenome (GOLD analysis project Ga0265338, IMG submission 193579) | Rhizosphere microbial communities from Carex aquatilis grown in University of Washington, Seatle, WA, United States - 4-21-26 metaG | ecosystem: Host-associated > Plants > Roots > Rhizosphere >... | reverse complement strand
GCGGCTGCGGCGGCAGAGGGCTGGTTCATTCTGCCCGCTAAAAACGCGAAGTGACGCTAAAAACGGAGGGGATCGTTCTGGAGGCGATGGGAAAATGGGGGCATGGCAGAGGGCGATGCCGCTGCTCGGTTTCTGACGACGAGCAGCCTCGGTTATCTGACGTGGCTGCTGCATCGGGCCATGCCCAAAACATAAAATATGACAATACCATTGACTGACCCCTTTCCGTTCTGGAGGCGATGGGAAAATGGGGGCATGGCAGAGGGCGATGCCGCTGCTCGGTTTCTGACGACGAGCAGCCTCGGTTATCTGACGTGGCTGCTGCATCGGGCCATGCCCAAAACATAAAATATGACAATACCATTGACTGACCCCTTTTCCCTTTTAAATATGACAATACCATTGACTGACCCCTTTCAAACATAAAATATGACAATACCATTGACTGACCCCTTTTTGACCCCTTTTTCAATACCATTGACTGACCCCTTTTCTTTTCTTTTTGACCCCTTTTTAGACCCCTTTTCCTTTTCGACTCTTCTTGTGAATCCTCTGCAAAGAATCTTTAAAATCCCGCGTGCCGTTCGCGTGATCGGTGGTGGAAAATATTTTGGACGAAGCTGTCTGAGGCGGAAATGTGGTTGGGCGTGTGGCGGAGGTTTCTGACGCAGGCAACAGGGGAGCGGCAAGCATTTCGGGACGGCTCTTCTGCGCGGCTTTTCGACGCCTCTGCCGGCTGGCACACGATTTTGGCGAGGGCGCCTCGGCGAGGCGCCCCTACCACATTGGGTCGCGCTGCGGCGCGCTGGGACATCGTGCCGGCGATTGACAATCTGGCCTTGCTGCCGGGGTGTTTCGCTGTATCATCGGCGGTAATTCCTATGGCGAGCATCACTCTGCTTCTCAATGAAAGGGAAGGATCCCACGCATCCGAGGAGTTGTTGCCGCTGGTTTATGACGAGCTGCGCCGGCTCGCGGCAGCGCGGATGGCCGGCGAAGCCCCAGGGCAAACGCTCCAGCCGACGGCGCTCGTTCACGAAGCGTGGCTTCGCGTTTTTTCCGATGGCCACCGCCGATGGCAGAGCCGCGGGCATTTCTTTGGCGAAGCGGCCGAGGCGATGCGCCGAATTCTCATTGAACGGGCGCGGCGCCGGTCGCGCCTCAAGCATGGCGGCGGGTGGGTGCGCATTGACCTGGACGGTCTGGAACTGGCCGCCGCGGAGCCGGACGAGGCGATCCTGGCCATCAATGACGCGCTGGAACGTCTTGAAGCCGAGGACGCCGAACGCGCCCGAATTGTCGTGATGAAGTTTTTTGGCGGGCTGACGAATTTGGAAGTGGCGGAGAGCCTTGGCGTGGCGGAACGCACGGTCGAACGCCAGTGGGCTTACGCCAAGGCATGGCTTCTTCAAAATATCCGGGAACATGAATGAGGCGCTGTCGCGAGAAGAAGAGCTGTTTGACGCCGCACGCCGGATCGCCGACGCATCCCAGCGGCAGTCCTTCCTGAACAGCGCGTGTGATGGCGACGACGCCCTGCGCGTGCGCATCGAGAAGCTCCTGGCGGCGAGTCCGCAGGCGGATCACCTTTTTCAAACGTGCATTTCGGCGGTGCGCCTGGCGCCGGACGAGAGCGAAGTGGCGGCCACAAACGCGCCGCTGGCGGAGGGTGAAATTCCGGGCAATTGGATTGGCCCCTACCGCATTGCGGCGAAAATGGGCGAAGGCGGTTGCGGCGAAGTCTACCTTGCCGAACAACAGCAGCCGGTCCGCCGCCGTGTCGCGTTGAAAATCATCAAGCTTGGGATGGACACACGCGCCGTCATTGCGCGGTTCAACGCCGAGCGCCAGGCGCTGGCCATGATGGATCATCCGGGCATCGCGAAGGTCTTTGACGCCGGGGCGACGAGCGCCGGCCGCCCCTATTTTGTCATGGAGTTGGTGAGCGGCCTGAAAATCACCGAGTTCTGCGACAAGGCGAAACTGGATTTACGCGGGCGGCTCGATTTGTTTACGCAGGTTTGCCACGCGATCCAGCACGCGCACCAGAAGGGCGTGGTGCATCGCGACATCAAACCCTCGAACATCCTGGTCGCGTGGCAGGACGGGCGGCCTTGTCCCAAAGTGATCGACTTCGGAATCGCGAAGGCGACGGAGGACCGTTTGAGCGACCACACGGTGTTGACGGCGCAGAGCCAGTTAATGGGGACGCCGGCCTACATGAGTCCGGAACAAGCCGATATGAGCGGCCTGGACATTGACACGCGGAGCGATGTTTACAGTTTGGGCGCGCTTCTCTACGAATTATTGACAGGCCGGACGCCGTTCGATCCGAAGGAGCTGACGCAATCCGGCATGCAGGAGCTGCGCCGGACGATTTGCGAGAAGGACCCGCCCTGCCCCTCGGCGCTCCTGGCATCGTTGGGCGGGGAAGACCTGGCCGCCGTGGCGCGCGCGCGAAGAATGGAGCCGCACAAGCTCGTCGCGCTGATCCGCGGCGATCTGGATTGCATCGCCATGAAGGCGCTGGAAAAGGATCGCGGGCGCCGATTCCAGACCGCCAATGGACTTGGCGCGGACATTCAGCGGTTCCTGGACAACGAGCCGATCAGCGCGCGGCCGCCCAGCCGGGTTTACCAGTTTGGGAAATTGGCGCGGCGAAACCGGGCGCTTTTTCTTGGGGTTGCGGCGGTTGCGGCCGCGCTCATCGCGGGATTGGCGGCGTCGATGTGGCTGTTGCGGCAGGAGACGCAGGCGCGACGGCGGGCCGTTGAGGCGGAGCAGCGGGAGGCAAGCCTGCGGCGGGACGCGGAGGCGCGCGAGAAAATCACCCAGGCGCTGATGCTACTGAACGAGGAGAAATTCGGCGAGGCGGAAACTATAATAGACGCCCTTGGCGCGGCGAGCGTCCGGCCCGAAGCGGCAGGACCGCTGCGGTTACTGGGCGAATGGCACGCTTTGAATGGGCGGCTGGATTTGGCCGCGCAAAAGTTCGAACCGTTGATCCAGATTGATCAGGCCGAAGGTTGGGATCGCGCCACGCTGGATTTTCTGCAAGCCGGCGTCACTTTTGTCCAGGCTGGCGACTTGGCGGCCTACGGGCGTTTCGTCCAGACCGGGCTTAAGCGCTTTGCGGGCACGACCAACCTGGTGGTCGCCGAACGGCTGCTGAAAATCAGCCTTCTGATTCCGCCGGGCGCGGACACGTTGCGGACCCTGGAACCATGGGCGGCCACAGCGGCCCAGCCGATGGATGGTTTCGACGATCGTGAGTTCCGGGCGGCGTGGCGGTCGGTTTCCCTGGCGCTGTTTGAATATCGCCGGGGCCATTACGCCGCGGCGCTCGAGTGGTGTCGGGAATGCATTCTCTCCACCCAATATAACGCGCCACGCGCGGCGACCGCGCAAGTCATCGAGGCGCTTTGCCTCCGGAGGCTTGGGCGCAATGACGAAGCCCGCCAACAACTCAATCTGGGCAGGCTTGCCATCGAGCGCGACATTGCCACGCCGGAACCCGGCACGGCGCTGGGCGGTTTCTGGTTCGATTGGTTCTTCGCCCGTGTGTTGCTTAGAGAAGCGGAGTCTTCGTAACGGGATTGGCGGGTTTTTGCGACATTTGGCGCTTATCTAAGTAGCGCCCCATGTCCATACCGAAGGTCATCCTGATGATCGAGTCTTCCCGCGCCTCGGGTCGGGCTCTGTTGCACGGCATCGCCGACTACTCGCACCAGTGGGGTCCGTGGTCGTTTTCGTGGGAGACGGGCGGGTTGGAAAAGGCGTGGCCGATGCTTCAGGACGCGGACGTCAAGGGCGTCATCCTCCGCGACGTGGACAAACTGAACGAGGTCCTGGCCTACCGGCTTCCGACCGTCGTGATCGGGCACCAGAAAACTGAAATTCCGGGAGTGGTCAATGTGCTGACGGATTCCGAGGCCGTTGGCCGCATGGGCGCCGACCATCTGACCGGCTGCGGATTTAAACACTTCGCCTATTGCGGCTATGCCCGGACGCCATTCGAGAACGCGGAATGGTCGGAGGTTCGTCGCGAACATTTTGCGGCGCGGTTGCGCGAAATTGGTTACCCCGCGCCGCAGCGATTCAATTTGGCGATGGACGCGCGGGATTGGTCGCGCCAGCAATCATCAGCCATAGGCTGGCTGCAAGGCCTGCCCAAACCGGTGGGATTGATGGCGTGCAACGACGATTGCGGGCAGCGGGTGCTCCAGCTCTGCAAACTCGCCGGCCTGGCCGTGCCCGACGAAGTGGGGATGATCGGCGCCGATAATGACGAGGTGGTTTGCGCATTGATGGACCCGCCGATGTCGAGCATCGCAATCAATTTTGAACGCGCCGGTTACGAAGCCGCCGCCGCATTGGACCGTCTGATGCGCGGGCTCTCGGATGTGCCGCTGCGCATCACCGCCGCGGCCACGCATGTCGTTGCCCGGCGTTCGACCGACTTCGTGGCCGCCGAAGATCCGCATTTGCGAAAGGCGTTGGTCTGCATACGCGATCACGCCAAACGCGCCATTTCCGTGGACGAGGTTGCGATGGCGTCGGGGCAATCGCGGCGCAGCCTTGAGAAGGCGTTTCGGAGCTTGTTGGGACGCTCGATTCTCGAGGAAATCCGGCGAGAACGGACGGACCAGATTGCGCGGCTTTTGGTGGAGACGGATTTATCCGTTGCCCAGATAGCGGACGGTTTGGGGTTCGCCGACGTGCAGCATGTGGCTCGTTATTTTCGCGCCGGCAAAGGCGTCAGCCCCAGCGAATTTCGCCGGGCCCACGGTCGGCGGCACGAGCCTCCGCGAGGCGGGGGCTCGGCTGCGTTGGAGCGGCCATCGCCGTCGAGAACGCGGCAAGCGCCTTCCAATGGGGCGGCATTGCCGTCGTTGCGGGCGGCCTGAACAGAAGATGAGCGCAACCCTTCAATGTCCGTGCGTTCGCAAAATGGCGGTTCTTTTCCGCGAACTGGCGTTGTTCGCCGATGAAGCGACGCGGTATCTATTGGGTATGAATTCAGCCGCCGCCGGAAAAACGCGCATCTGTTGTCATCTGCGCCCGCGGTTATGCGCTGCTGTCAACCAAATGAAAGGCGGGGATCGTGCCGCCAATCTTAATTCCTCAGTAAACTATGAAGTCTGACATCGTCGAAACACAGCCCGCAACGCCCGATGGGATACTTCGGATTCGCGCCTTCACCCTCATCGAATTGCTGGTTGTCATCGCGATCATTGCGATATTGGCGGCGCTGCTGCTGCCGGCCCTGGCGCGCGCCAAGGAAGAAGGCAACCGGGCGGTGTGCAAGAGCAACCTGCACCAATTGGGCATTGGCGCGCTGATGTACGGCAACGAGAACCGCAATTATTTGCCGGACATGCGGGTCTATCCGTATGTGAGCCCGAATCCAGCGACTCCACCACAGCCGTCCGGGCCAGGGAACTGGGCGTGGGACGTTTCGGATTATTTCATCCAAATCATGCAGGGCTACGGCGCCACGCGAGATGTCTTCTATTGCCCGTCCAATAAACAATTCAACTCGGACCTTTCATGGTACTTCGATGTTACTAACAGCTCTTACTTCAAGATCACGGGTTATCTGTGGCTTCTAAACGGCCAAAAGAACATACCTCCGCTCTATTATAGAACTAATCTCGCCGGCGCATCGGTTCCGCTGCCAGGCGGCCTGATAGCCATGACTCCTCCATCAAAAACGGAATACGTGATGGACTTGGTGGTTAGCCTGAACGGAGATTACACCGACATCAAAGCGGGCGAGTTCAGCGGGAATCCACTTATCAAGCAGCGGACCAACCATCTGATAGGCAAGAAGGCAGCCGGCGGCAATATCGTTTTCGAGGACGGGCACGTGGATTGGCGGCCATTCAAGCAAATGACCAATCACTTCTTCGGCGGCTCGCCGCTTTTCCAGTTTTAGTCAATGTCCAAAACCGAACACTCCCACAAAATGAAACGAATGAAACACCTCCATCTGATCGCGCTGGTTTTGGCTGGCGCGCTGATCAATGTCCAGTCCTTCGCGGCGCCCCCAGTCCTGGTGCATCGCTATGGATTTACAAACGACGCAAGCGATTCCGTCGGGCACGCGGACGGAACCTTGCTGTATGATCCGGGTTCGATTTCGTCCGGACCGCCGACCTGCAACGGGATTTCCGCGGGGTTGGATGGCATTAGTCAATATATCTCCCTGCCACCGAATCTGATGACGAACCTTCACGCGATCACCTTTGAGGAATGGCTGACGCCGCAACTGCAGATTTCGTCCTGGGCCCGCCTTTGGGACTTCGGCGACCGCTACACCAACACGGATGGCTCTACGGGAAGCACGCGCGAGTTTTACGGAACGGATTCGTACGCGGGTGGCGGCGTCGGGGCGCAAATGAACGGCAACGCCGGCAACCTTATCCTTTCGGATGGGCCGATTGGCGTTGGAACCGAATCTCATGTGGTCTGGACTTCGGATGGTTCGACATCCAAGGCGCGGATTTATATTAATGGTCTTTTGGTCGCGTCAAGCGACACATTTCCGAACGCTCCGGATGGATTGGGCCTGCTTCCATACGAGTTTATCGGAAGATCGCTCTTTTCGCCGGATCCTTATTTACAAGCGGACATCGACGAATTCCGAATTTGGAATGGCGCGTTGAACCAGCTCCAGGTCGCCGCCAGCGACCAAAGCGGGCCGGATGTTCTCAACACCAATTTTGGAACGATCACGACGCTTGCGCTGCAGCCCATCCCCAACATGGTCCCTGGACTCAAGCAACAGACTTCGACACTGGCCAACGCATCCGGACTGACCGGAGGCCCGTATGACATCCATGACCAGCTTGGCGTGGTCTACTCATCCGACAACACTGGCGTTGCCACGGTGAGCGCTGACGGCCTGGTGACAGCGGTAGCGCTTGGGTCCGCTCACATCGTCGCGACGCTCGGCAGCCTCACTTCGACGCAATTGGTGAATGTGGTCCCGGCGCCGGTTGTGCTGGCACATCGTTATTCGTTCACGTCGGATGCGAGCGACTCCGTGGGCGGAGCGACTGGCGTTTTTTCTGGAAATGCCAAAGTAGCTGGCGGGCAATTGGTGCTCGATGGGTCGACTGGCACCTATCTTCAGCTTCCCGTCGGCATCGTGACTAACGACCCTGCTGTCACAATTGAAGCCTGGGCCACGTTTGGAACCCTGCCTACATGGGCTAATTTATTCGACTTTGGCTTGCAAGATGCCAGCGGGCTGGCTGCCTACGACATCCACCTTGGCATCCATGACAGCGGCCCGAACACGATCTGCTCCATTGCCGACTCGGACAACGCCAATGCGCACAATCAAGCCGCCTTCTTCGCGGGACCGCTTGATAACCAGACCAACGTTCACGTCGTTGTCGTGTTCAATCCGCCGCAGGGCTACGAGGCGATTTACATAAATGGAGCGCTCCGAGCGGCCAACACGGCCGTCACCATTCCGATGTCGGCAGTGCGCGACGTGCGGAACATCGTCGGCGCCGACGACTGGCCGGACCCCGCGATGGTGGGCTCCATAGACGAGTTCCGCATCTATAACGGCGCGTTGACCGCCCCGCAAATCGCGGTGGCCAACGCCGCCGGCGTCACCAGCACCAGCACTGATCCCGGCGCGTTGCAGTCCATCGCGATTCAAATGCCGGCGACGATTGTGCTGGAGAGCGCGTTGGTCGCCCCAGTATTGGCCAACTATGCCAACCTGGCTAATTTCAACTTGACTGGAAACAGCCCGGTGTCGCCTGTTGTATTGACGTCAAGCGATTCCAACATCGTGGCGCAGGCAGCCGATGGCATGGTCCACGCCTATAATATTGGCAAGGCGACGATCACGGCCAGCTACCAAGGCAAGACCAGCAGCCAGCTTGTCACGGTCATCCGCCCGGCGCGGGCGGCGCTGGCTCATCGTTATAGCTTCACCAGCGATGCCACTGATTCCGTCGGGAGCGCGAATGGGCAGCTCATGGGCGCTGCGACCATCAGCAATGGCAAAGTCGTTCTCAACGGAACGGGTGGAACATACGTCAACCTGCCTGGCGGATTGATCACGGGGTATCAAGCGACGACGATCGAGTTCTGGGCGGACATGGGCAACACGGGCGGTTGGACCTATGGGTGGGCGTTCGGAAACACGGTGGGAACACCTGGCGTCGGCCAGAACCTGCTCCATTTCATCGTGGAGACTGGGTTCGGAACACACCAGGTCGCGGTCGGAACTTCAGCCGGGGCCGTGAACTTCAACATGCCTGGCATTCTCGCCAACGAGAGCGTTCACATGACGGTTGTTGACGATCCGGCTAACGGCGTTCTGGCCGTCTACACCAACGGCATCCTCGACGGCATTTCCTACAATAACACGGTTCCGCTTAGCAGTGTCGCGACGAACTTCTCCTACATCGGACATTCGTTGTGGGATTTGGACGGCTACGTCACCGCCAACTTCGATGAGTTCCGAATCTACAACGGGCGCCTGTTCAGCGACGAAATCGCCGCGGATGACGCGCTGGGGCCCAATCAATTGATAGGCTCGTCGACGTCAGTGACTCTGACCCCCAGCGTGTCGGGAGGCAACCTGACGCTGACTTGGCCGATTAGCTCGGCGCTGGTCAGAGTGGTGTCGACTCCAACGCTGGGCGGTTCATGGACCGACGTGAATGGGACGCTGACCATAAACGGCTCGAATTATCAAATGAGCGTGCCGTTGACAGGAGCGGCCCGGTTCTTTGGCTTGCAACGATAGGTCACAAGCCAGCGGCCGTTCTTCAAGCGCGCGGGCAGCCCGTTGCCCGCGCGCATTTTGTTCCAGCCAGATGCAATTGCCTGTGAATGCCGAGGGGAATTCGTCAGACTGCGGCTTAACAATGCGCGATCCGAAAGTTCCCAGGACAAATCCGCCAACCTCGCCTTCACCCGCTCGACGCGTCTGGCTGTTTCGTTTGACAGCCGCCGTGGCGATGCCGCTGCTGCTTTTGCTCCTGCTCGAAGCCGGGCTGCGGGTGGCCGGCTTTGGCTATCCGACATCCTTCTTCCTCAACGCGCAACTCAACGGCAAGCCGTGCCTGGTGGAGAACGATCAGTTCGGCATACGGTTCTTCGGGCCCGGCATGGCCCGCACGCCCTATCCTGTGGCTCTTCCCAGGATCAAAGCTCCGGGGACGACCCGGGTGTTTGTGTTCGGCGAATCAGCCGCCTACGGCGACCCGCAGCCGGAGTTCGGACTCCCGCGCATGCTGGAGGCCCTGTTGTCGCTCCGTTTTCCGGAGCGCCATTTTGAAGTCGTCAATACCGGAATGACCGGCATTAACTCCCACGTCGTTCTGCCCATCGCCAGGGACTGCGCGGATGAGCAAGGTGACTTTTGGGTCGTCTACATGGGCAACAACGAGGTGGTCGGACCGTTTGGTTCGGGCACTGTTTTCGGGCCCAAAGCGCTTCCGCGCGCGTTCGTGCGACTGAGCCTTGCGTTCAAGGAAACGCGCGTCGGCCAATTATTTGACACCATCGTCCGCCGCCTTCAGAAACGTTCGGCGCGGGAATCGGTTTGGGGCGGCATGGCGATGTTTGTCAAGAATCATGTCCGCGCGGACGATTCGCGCATGGCGACTGTCTACGCCAATTTCCAGGGGAACCTCGAGGACATCATTTCCATTGGCGTGCGGCACGGCGCCAAAGTCGTCGTCAGCTCAATGGCGCGGAATCTCCGCGACTGCGCGCCGTTTGCCTCTGAACATCGCTCCGATCTGGCGGCATCCGCGCTTTCGGGTTGGGACCAATTGTATGAAAGTGGAATCGGGGCCGCGCGCGCGGGCAATTCTCGCGAAGCCATCGATGATTTTCGCCAAGCCGCCCAAATCGACGCTTCATCGGCCGATCTGCATTTTCGCTGGGGGCAATGCGCGCTGGCGATGACCAACCGACCGGAGGCCTTGCGGGAATTCACCGCGGCTTGCGATGACGACGCGCTCCGGTTTCGATCGGACACCCGCATTAATGACATCATCAAGGAAGTCGCCGCTTCCCACCAACACGAAGGGGTCGCCTGGGTCGACGGCCAGGGGGTCCTGGCCGCCGCGAGCCCTTCCCAAATCGTCGGGGACGAGCTGCTCTACGAGCACGTTCATTTGAAGTTCGAGGGAAACTACCTGCTCGCGCGCGCGCTGGCCCAGCAAATGATGCCGACGAACACCGACTGGCCTTCCGTATCCGATTGCTCGCGCCGGCTGGGATTCAACGACTTTTTCCGTCGCGAGGGCGAACGCGCAGTCCTCCAGCGTTTCGACGATCCGCCCTACACCTCTCAGCTCAACCACGCCGAGGAATACCAGAAGGCCAAAGCCGCCTGCGAAGCGCTGTTGCCCGCGACCGAGTCCGCCGCGTTGGAGCAGGACAAACTGGCGTGCCGCAAAGCGGTCGCCGCGTGGCCGGATGATTGGATCCTGCGCCAGAATCTGGCGCTCTTTGAACAGCGCACCGGCGAAGATGCGGCGTCCATCGGCACGCTGAAGCGCGTGACGGAATTGCTGCCGCAAAACCACGAGGCGTGGCGTTCGCTCGGGGTGGCTTACACGCGCGCCAAACAGGGCGACAACGCGGCGGCGGCGTTTTCGCAGGCGCTGAAGTTCGATCCGAACGACGTGACGGCGCTCGACGGGCTGGCGGAGCTGGCGCTGGCTTCGGGAAAGTTCGATGAAGCCAGGGCCGAATTTGAAAAGCTCTTGAAGGCGCAGCCGCTGTTTGGGCCGGCGCACCTTGGGCTTGGGAAAATACTTGACGCGGCGGGCCGCCATGAGGAAGCGAAGGCCGAATATCGCAAGTCGATGGAAGTCCGCGTCAACACGCCGGCTTCATTTATCGCGATGGCGAAGTTCTTTTTCGGGAAGGGCGAATATGCGAGCGCGATGACCAATTTCGTGGATGCGTTGCGGCTCAATCCCGCCGATCCGGAAATCCACGTGAACCTCGGTTTGACGCTCGCGCAGTTGGGACGCTGGGACGAAGCGCAGGCCCATTACGCCGAAGCGGTGCGCCTTGATCCCAATTTTGCCGAGGCTCATTTCTGCCTGGGCGTGGCCAAGGGCCGCGGGGGCGATGACACCGGGGCCTCGGATGAATTCGCGGATGCCGTGCGGCTCAAGCCGCAGTTGATGGAAGCGCGCCTGAACTTCGCCATTGCCTGCTACAAGCAGCGGCGGTTCGCCGAGGCGAAGGAGCAATTCGAGCGCGCGCTCGAACAATCGCCCAACAATCCCACCGCTGTCGCCTACCTCCAGCGGTTGCAGCAAATGGATGGGGGGGCCAGGCAATGAAAACTTTGTTTGTCTGCGCGTTGGTTTTTGCGTTTGGCCTTCCGGCTGCGCCGGGTCAGCAGTCTGTCGTTGATTTCGCGCGCCGCGACACGTCGGTTCACGATCCCTCGACGATTGTCAAATGCAATGGCGAGTACTGGCTGTTCGCCACCGGGCGGGGGATCATGTCGCGGCATTCAAAGGACCTGCGGCAATGGAGCGCCGGGCCGGTTGTGTTCTCAAATGTTCCCGCCTGGACCACCAACACGATCAAGGCCAACCATGGCCACTTCTGGGCGCCGGATGTCTTTTATTTGACAAATCGGTATCTTCTTTACTACGCCGTTTCCTCCTGGGGCAAACGCGACTCCGCCATCGGCCTCGCGACCAATCCGACGCTTGATCCGGCGGATCCGGCCTATCAGTGGACCGATTGCGGCCCCGTCATCCGCACGACCGAACAGGACGACTGCAACGCCATCGACCCTGCGGTGATTCAATGCCCGGATGGACAATTGTGGCTGGCGTTCGGCTCCTATTGGACGGGCATCAAGCTCATACAACTCAATCCACTCACCGGCCTGCGCGCCGCCACAAATTCGCCGGTCTTTTCGCTGGCCTGGCACGAATCCATCGAAGCGTCCTACGTCCATTGGCATGACGGCTACTATTACCTGTTCGTGAATTGGGGCCAGTGCTGCCGCGGCATCCGCAGCACCTACACCATCAAAATCGGCCGCAGCCGCGAGGTCGTGGGCCCGTATCTTGACAAGGATGGCGTCGACATGCTTCACGATGGCGGGAGCCTCTTTCTAAAGACGGCGGGGGCGTTCGTCGGCCCCGGTCACGCGGGCATCGTGTCCGCCGGCGACAAAGACTGGCTTAGCTGCCATTTCTACAATGGCGCAAGCAACGGAATTCCGACTCTCGGCATTCTTCCCCTGCGCTGGAATCCGGACGGATGGCCCGAAGCCGAATTGCCTCCAAACTGACTATGCGGCCGTCCCTACAGTTTTTTTGCGCCGCTATTATCCTGCTCATCTCATTTGGCCGCCTCGACGTATCCGCCCAATCCAGCATACCGGCATCCATCGCTCTGGATTCTTCGCAAAAGGGCCCCGCGATCAGCTCCAATCTCTTCGGAATCTTCTTTGAAGAAATCAACAGCGCCGGCGACGGGGGCATTTACGCCGAGATGGCGCCTAACCGCGCGTTTCAGGACGCCGCCACGCCTGATGATTGGACGCTGCGCACGAACGGCTCCGCGACGGGCCAGATGAGCATCGACACGTCGATGCCGCTGAGTCCCACCAACACGCAAACGCTCAAGCTCACGATGCTCGGCGGATCCGGCTCGATTGGCGTCGTCAACAGCGGTTACTGGGGCATGGCCCTGCAGCAAGGGGCGACTTATGACATCGCGCTCTATGCGCGCGCGTCGTCCGGCTTTACCGGCGCGATCACCGTGTCGCTCGAAAACTCCGCCGGCAGCGCCGTCTACGGCCAGAACAAGGCGACCAACCTGTCAACTGCATGGCAGCGATTTCAAATCTCGCTTCGCTCCAGCCAGACCGATCCGGCGGGCGCTTTGCGCGTCCGCATTTCCCAGCCCGGCACGGTGTGGCTTGGCTTCGTTTCCTGTTTCCCTGACCAGACATTCAACAACCGCACCAACGGCCTTCGTCCCGACCTGGCCAATGCGCTGTTAAATCTTCGCCCGTCCTTCATGCGCTTTCCCGGCGGCAGTTGGATTGACGGCTACAATCTCGCCGACGCCTATCATTGGGAGCCAACCGTCGGCGCGCTCTACAACCGGTTGCCGCGCGCGAACCTCTGGGGATACATGGTCGACAACGGCCTGGGTTACCACGAATACCTTCAAATGTGCGAGGACATCGGCGCCCAGCCGCTGCTTGTCATCAATTGCGGCATGGATGTCAACCAAAACCCCGCGCCGGACAACCAGCTTGCCTCGTGGGTGCAGGAAGCCCTCGACGCCATTCAATACGCCAACGGCGACACCACGACATTCTGGGGCGCCCAGCGCGCCGCCAACGGCCACCCAGCCCCGTTCAATTTGCAATTGATGGAAATCGGAAATGAAAATGCCGGCGCCGACTACGACCCGCATTATGCCGCCTTCTACGACGCCATCAAATCGAGCTATCCCTACATGCATTTGATAGCCGATTCCCAGGGCAGCATTCCCGTTTCCCGTCCGGTCGAAATCATCGATGAACACTATTACTCGGACCCGACCTTTTTCATGAACAACGCCACTCGGTACGACTCCTATAGCCGCTCCGGCCCGAAGGTATATGTCGGCGAATATGCGGTCACCGCGGGCGCCGGCAACGGCAACCTCGCCGGGGCGCTTGGCGAGGCCGCGTTCATGACGGGGATGGAACGAAACAGCGACATTGTCGCAATGGCTTCTTATGCCCCGCTCTTTGCCAACCTGAACAACAAGGACTGGAATCCTGATTTGATTTACTTCAACGGCAGTCAAGTTTACGGAACACCGTCCTACTACGTCCAACAGTTATTCAGCGTCAACCGGGGAGATTACGTCGTGCCGACGGAGATTTCGATTTCGGCGCCGCCCGCGACAAACCACGGCGCCATAGGGCTAGGCACGTGGAATACGCAGTCCGCCTACAGCAACCTCACGGTTGTGGCGAACGGGCAGACGCTTTACCAGAGCGATTTCACCCAGGGCGCCGCGGGTTGGTCGATAGGCACGGGGACGTGGGTCACTTCCAACGGGACCTTTGAACAGACGGCAGGAGGCATCGATCATCGCGCCACGACCGGAGCCACGACGTGGTCAAATTACACTTACCACCTAAAAGCGATGAAGCTCGGCGGCGCGGAGGGTTTTTTAATCATGTTCAACTACGATGACTCCAATAACTGGATGTGGTGGAACATAGGAGGCTGGAACAACACGCAGACGGCCATTGAATACACTCAGAACGGCGCCAAAGCCACTCTGACCGCCGTCCCGATGTCTATTCAAAGCGGGCAATGGTACGACATCTCCATTCAATTGGGCTCGCACATCCGGTGCTACCTGAACGGCCAGCTTATACACGACGTGGCTTATCCCAACGCAGCCGGTCCGTTGTTTGTCTCCAGCTCTTACTCCCAAGCCTGGGGGCAGGTCATCGTGAAAGCGGTCAACACTTCCGGCAACTCACTTTCCACTTCCCTAAGCGGGGCGCCGCCGGTTTCTCCAACGGTGGCTGTGTCGCAACTTGCATCCGCCGACCCGGCTAATGAGAACTCGCTGGCTCAGCCGACGCTTGTAAGCCCCGTCCAATTTAATCTGACCAACGGAGCTGCCGCCTTCACGTTGCCTCCGTACTCTATGTCAGTTCTGCGCCTGC
>Ga0265338_10006594_pt1 | contig 14715 bp, 19 predicted proteins | sample 42126metaG_FD_193579 | JGI IMG/M metagenome (GOLD analysis project Ga0265338, IMG submission 193579) | Rhizosphere microbial communities from Carex aquatilis grown in University of Washington, Seatle, WA, United States - 4-21-26 metaG | ecosystem: Host-associated > Plants > Roots > Rhizosphere... | reverse complement strand
AATCAAATTATACATCCTCTTAACTGCATCTTTTTCTTTCTGAGATTCTAAAGATAACCAACCTTCACCTAAGAACTCAGCAGCACTCTTAGTACTAAGTTCATATAACGTATGAGGAATATTCTTTCTCTGATTATTCTTCATCGTATGATTCGGTAATTCAGAGGACATTGCATTTAATCCTCTAACATGATCTTCATGTCTTGCAAGAATATGTTCTTGCAATCTGCGTACTTGATCTAACGTCCAATCTTGATTCTCATTATCTGTCAGAGAATCGAGCGCTAACTTAAAAGCATGTGACTTAGTCATTTTCATTCTCCGTTTCGATTCAGTTTTAGAGCATGAAAATAGCCCACTAAGATTCTAGTGGGCTATTCTAGTTTGAATTACGTTACTTGATTGATGGTCCAAAGAATGTACGAATCGCTTCGCCAGCTTTGGAATACGCCTCAACCATAGACAGCTTATCACTGGTATTGGCTGAGGCAGGTCCGTACCACTTGTCCAATGCTGAGATGCAATCGCTCTTATCACTGAAGGATTCGCAAACCTTAGCAATAGCTGTCTTCGCTTTGCCTTGAATTGCTGTATCCTTCGAGTTAAGCATTGGGACCACCGCGCTGAATGTATCAACTGCGTCATCGACACGTTTCTTTCCAGCGTAGTCGTCTGCGAGTTTGCGAAGAGTGAAGACTGCGAGTAACTCAGCGTCGCTCACATCTTCAAGATCATCGACGACACTCTTAATAACCTTGCGTGTCGCCTTGTTTGCTGTTAGCTCTACAGCTTTGCGAGCTAACGAATTGACCTGATCTTCACTCAGAATGGATTCAAGATTAATCATGTTTAGTTCCCTCTCTCTTCTACAGGTACTAGCCCTGTGTAGGATGCCTCAAGTCTAAGAAGTGTGCATCACACTCATGCGCTCAGTGCATCTACGTAGCACTGCTCTAACTTGTTATGTAAAGGCACCCTACACAAGACTAGCAATCTGTCTTGTGCCTCGTAGTATCAGTTCACTCAATACGCTAGCGCGTCCGGGTCACTCGTGATACTGCGATTCTTGTTTCAATTGTCAAAGACTAGGATTGAAGCTATGTAGCTCAGGAATACAACCTGCCCATGATTAGAGGCTACTCCTATCTGATACTAGGTACAATACAACTAAAGTGGTATTGACAACCTAAGCTAACTATGATAGGGATTCTCCCTGCCTAGGATCTCCTCTTCACCCTCCTTATATGAGTATATACTCATCCGCCTCAAAAAATCCATCCCGTTGATTTTAGTGGGGGAGCAGTGTTTAAAATTTTTTCATATTTTTGCATTTTTATTCTATTATTAAAAATAATTCTGTATATCATATTAGATGCAGCCTTTAGGGAGATAAGGACAGGCCGCCGCGCTCGCCGCCTCGTCGCGTGGGGAATGTAATATAAGGGGCGAAATTACTTTTCAAGGCCCGTGTACGTGGGCGTGTATCCTATATATGTATTGACTTGCTCAGCGTTCCGCGTCATAATGTGTATGTGGAGTTCTTATGAGCGAGAGTAAAAGTGTATCTCTTATTGAGGAAGAAGATAAGATTAACCCGAAGGACTTAGGGAAAATAGGGAATGCACTAGCGCGGCACTTTGCTAAGTACCCAGATCTCCTTATCGCGTCGCAACCTGAGGATAAGAAGATTCCTTCACGCGAGGATTTATAATGGCTTTTTTTGGTGGCTCATTAACGCGGAGAGGTAAAGTATCGGGCAGACCGAATGGGGATGTATTTTTTAAAACAGAAATTCTTATTGAGAAGCTAGCGCGTTATGATTTGCTTAAGATCACAGGTATCTCGCTTGTATCCGATCAGGAACTCTCAACGCTTCTTAGACGCTCTGTATCATATATCAACGCATTACGCACCAAGCCAGCTTATCTTAGAAAGCGAATTGAACTCACTACTGGAATCTCACCTTCTCTTGAGACTCAAGTTGTTACATCAGTCCAGAAGCATCGTCAGCAAATGAGAATGATGCTTCCTGATGCGATGCGTGCAATCGCAGATGTGCTTCAAATGAAGCCTTCTAATACTGCTGAGATGCGTTTAAAGATGGAAGTTGCACGAGATGTAATGGATCGTGAAGGTTCGCTTCCCAAGATCAGCCGTACAGATTCCCACGTTAAAGTAGATCATGATTTCACCTCTACAGATGGAGTCTCTAAGGAACTCTTAGAAGCACTCTCTGATGGAGAAGCACCCTCTCCTGAATCAATCCGTTCTCTTATACAAGTGAATAAATCTTTCACAAACTCAACTTCTCTAACTCCGAGTGAGCAAGAGGCGGCGATGGCTGTACTTGAGTCCATTCCGTCCTCAAGCGCACTTCCTAATTAAGAGGCATCTAATGTCACCCACTCTCCCAACAGAACCCTGCACAATCCTAGAAGCAATGGCACGTATGGAGGGTTTTTATGTCCAAGGTACACGCGCTTGTAGGAACAACAATCCAGGTAATATTGAGTTTGGAAGATTCGCAGCCGCGCATGGAGGAATCCTTGAAAGAGGTGTTAATCCAAGATTCGCCGAGTTTCCAACTGTCGAAGCTGGATTCTCTGCGATGCGAGCACTTCTTTCGAGTGCGTACCTTGGATTATCAGTGGCCGCCGCTCTTAATAAATGGGCGCCGCCGGTAGAGAATAAGACTAATGTTTATATCGAGAATGTATGTGATTGGACAGGGAATAATCCTGATACGATTTTGACGAGTGAACTTCTAGGATAAAATGTACCGTCCTGATAAACAAATCGTTCAAGCTGTGAAAGATCAGATTGTAGCAATGAGTCAGCTTGATTATGATGCACTAGGAGCTACGATAGTTCCGAGAACTGAGATTCTAAATTTTAAATTAATCCCTGCTCATAATCTAAATGGAGAAGGAAAGACTCTAGCATATCGTATTAACGGACTTCTGGATCTTCACTACTTCTCTACTGCAATCTTAGGTAAGACAAGATTCCAAAAAGGTAAATACGGCTTACACGCTCAGATGTGTCTATCGGTGATGAAGGATGGACTTAAAGAAGTTATTGAAATCCCAAGAGATCACTTTAAATCAACTGTATATAGTGAATGTTTCCCGATCTGGCGTGCTTTGCCTTTTGGTACACAAGAAGAGGATATATTCTCGAAGTTGGGATATTCAGATTTATTCATCGAATGGATGCATAGGACTCATAATCAAAATATACGAATACTTTTAATCTCGGAGACAATTAAAAATGCCATTAAGCTTGGAGTTAGAATTTCCTCTCAATATCAAAATAATAGCACCTTCAGGGAATGTTATCCAGATCTCCTGCCCGGAACGAGCGAAACTTGGACAAATGATAGCTTACATCAAAGGCGGGTTGGACTTGGAAGGGGTCATGGTGAAGGAACTTTCGACTTTATTGGAGTTGGAGCAGCCCTTCAATCAAGACATTATGACTTATGTATCCAAGATGATCTCGTCGGACGTGAAGCATTAAATTCTGATATAACAATGCAGTCTACGATTGAATATCATCAGCTTCTTGTAGGAGCGATGGACGCGGATCATAATAATCCGAATCGAGATTTCGATGAAATTGTCGTTGGAAATAGATGGAGTCATAAAGACCTTAATTCCTACATCAGAGAGTCTGAGCCATTTTTTAGATTTACAACTCATTCAGCTCTTGGAGGATGCTGCACATTGCATCCTATTGGACAACCAATCTTCCCGGAGTCTTTTGGACTTGAGAAACTCCTTGCGTATAAGAAAAGACTTGGATCATATTTCTTTTCATGTCAGTTTCTCAACTTCCCAATTGATCCATCGAAAGCAAAGTTTAATATGGGAGACTTCAGAGTCTTCCATTATGAACAAATCAGTGGAGCAATAGCGAATCCTAAGGGATTAGGGATAGGGCAGACACCACATCAGAATAGAACTGCAATCAGACATCATGTTGCAGAAGGGGATGTGATATCAGATGTATTTCCTAGAAATCTCGATCGCTTCCTTATTGTTGATCCCAATCACGCTGGTCATCATGCGACTGGCAAAGTCGGCACAGGTGGACGTTGTAGGCATGCTGCTATTGTTAGTGGAGTACAGCGTGACCCTCGTAGGATTTACTTGTTGGATATGTGGGCTGATGATTGTAGTGTTGATGCATTTATTGAAAAGATATTTGGGCTTGCCTTGAAGTGGAAGTTGAATAAGATTTATATCGAAGCAGTAGGAGCACAGAAGTTCCTTACATATCACATGCGTTATTTTATTTCAGAGAATAAGATTAAATATCCTCAGCTCTCTTCGATTACGATAGAAGAATTAAAGACTCCGAATAATGCTGGTGCGAAGGCGGAGCGTATTGATAATATGGTTCCACTCGTAGAGCGGCATGAAGTCTGGATTCCTTTTGCAGGGAATGGAGTAGAGAAGTTTAGAGAAGAAGCTGAGTCGTATGGGCAGTCAAGAGGACTGATTGATCTCCTAGACGTATTTGGATATGGTCCTCAAGTTTGGAAGTTCGATCTAGTAAATCAAGATGAACTTAATGAATTCTTAACAGCACGCTTAGCAAAATGGAGACGTGGTGTTGCTGCTTTAGCGTAGGAGTTGATATGGCTAAAAAAGATAGAAACTACGATGTTTTAGTAGCTGAGATTAAACGTATTGATGAAAAATTCAGACTACAAAGTGAGAGTAGTGTTCTTCTTAATGTTGCAGAGGCAAAACGTATTGATGCAATTCGTGCTGTAGATGTGAATGCGGTATCAGTTGCAAATGATAAAGCAACAGCTCAGGCAGTAGTCTTAGCTAGCCAAGTTGCAGCATCAGCAGAAACTTTAAGAGCCCTTGTAGCTGCAACCGCGGCAACTCAAGCTCAGCAACTTGCAACTTTAACAACTCAGCTTACAGATCGACTTTCATCTCTGGAAAAATCTCAGTACGAGAATAAAGGGAGTGGAAGTGGCAAAAGTGAGATGTATGGGTGGATCATTGGTGGATTAATGGTTATTTTACTCATAGCTCAACACTTCTGGAAATAATCGGAGATAAAATGGCTACGGTTGAAAGCAGAGTTAAGAAGTTGGAGGTTGATGTGTGGATAGGTGATGGCAAAGAAAATCCTTCAATTACTACCAGACTATCTCTTCTCGAAGAAATTGTTGGGAAAATTGATGATAGATTAACGAAATTAGGATGGTTGGGGATATCAACTTTATTTGCGGTACTAGGTGAGATTGTAACTAAGTTAATTCATTAAGGAGTCGAATATGTTTAAAAATCTATTGGAACATCCAAGAACCACAATCGCTGGATTACTTCTAGGAGTAATCACGATTGGGGGAGTTTTTATGCAACAAGGGGTAACAGGCGGAAAAATGGGAACAGGTACGGTTATATCCCTTGTGGTAGGAGTAGCAACAGCGTTGTTAGGGATCGCATCGAAAGATCCTTCTTAAAAACTGAATTCAACGAGGAAAAGGAGAGTACAATGGCTAATGTTGTTATTGGGAAGATTGAAGTAGCCCTTGAAGATGTAGTTCATTGGTTGAGTGGGGTACATAACTTTGTGTTGAAGAGTTCTACAGTTGTTACTGCACTCGCACAGGTTGTGGTTGCAGTAGGAGTTGTGGTAGAAGATGCAGCTGCGGATTTCTCTAACCCAACTGGTATGACTTCGATTGTGCTTCAGAATAAGCAACTTCAGGATCTTAAAACAGCCTGGGCTGATATTAAGGCAGCTTTTGCAGCTGCTGGGATTCATATCTAATGCGTACACTTAGTTTTAAAAATGTAACCGAAGCACAATATCTTGAGCTTGCTCAAAAAGCGCAAGCTCAGGGTATTCCTATTTCTGGTGAAAAAGGTGATGCTTCTAAGTTTGGAATTGAACTTACTTGGAGTCATGATCCTGATCTTAATTCTTTAGAGATTTCGATTCTTAAACATCCTTTTTTTATTTCAGAAGATTCTATAGTATCTAAACTTACAGATATGTTGACAGTAGTTCAAGGATAAAAAATGCCTTATCAAGCGCCGGTAAAGATCAAAGCGGATGGTATCTCTGGATTCTCGCAAGAGGATATAGATGATCTTTACAAGTTTATACGGATTAACGTCAAAGGAATTGATGCGAAGTTAGAGAATTTTCGTAACTCGCGTTTGCCTGAACTTGTGCGGTTATATAAGGGTATTCCGAAAGATAAAGAAGCGGATTTCCCTTGGCCCGGCGCTGCTAATCTTGTCATTCAACTTATAGGTACATTTGTAGATGAGCTTCTCTCCCGGATAATGGGAGCGAAGTATATGTATGACCCACTTTGGGTCATACAACTTTTGGGAGAAAATCCAGAAGGAAATGCTGAGGATATGAAAAGAATCCTCGAAACATTCTTGATGGATGAAGCTTATGATCCTTATGCATTGGATTATTATAGGGTGGATCAGGCTTTTAATAATTCAGCGATTAAGTACGGAACCGGGATTATGGAATTTCCCTGGGAGTATGATGTAGAGAAAGAGTATGTTTATGTCGGTGGAGGACTTGCAGAGAAGCCTAAGATTGAATATACCTTTAAAGATTCAGTTAAAAGAGATTCACCTCATCCTAAGCTTGTTCCTCTTAATAAATTTGGTATTGATCCTCGTGTTCCTGTTTTGGGTGATGCCGAATTTTATTATACGATAGAGACTCTTTCATTCTGGCAGGTGACGGATCTTAAGGCTAAGAATAGTCTTTATAATGAGGAGGATGTAGCTAAGATTCTAGGAACTCCTGATAGGCTTGAACCAGATCAGATGCAGCGTGAAGTTAATGAAGCAACAGGAACACAGGGAGAATCTACAGAGCATTCAGGTGCAGAGTGGGATATTTATAATTGTTATATCAAGTACAGAAAAGGATCTTCTGTATATAATATCCTTGCGAAGTATCATAAGAAATCAGATACGGTGGCCTATGCGATCTTCAATTTCTATCCTGCAAATATACACCCCGTGGAAGATGCGAAACTCGGATATGATGATGAGAATTATTTCGGAGCAGGCTATGCACAGATGCTTAGATCATACCAGAAGGAGCTTTCACAAAACTCTAACTGGCGTACCAACAATCGTAATTTTGCAATGCTTGGGATATTCAGGGTCGATCCTGACTCGAAATTGAGTTCTATTTTGCAGATGTATCCTGGAGTTATGATTCCTGCGAAAGATGGTGCGATTGAGCAGTTAAAGCAGCCTCAGGATGTAGGGTATAGTTCAGAAGCGGATCAGTTTATCATGAGTGCTGCTCAGCAAAGAGCTGGGATTGATCCTGCTATTGGGGGAACTGGTGGGGGAATAGTTAACAATAAAAGAGGGATATACTCTGCTAGCGGCACTTCTATGATGCTGATTCAACAAAACAACCGCAATAACTTGCGGATGAGTGATATGAGATCAGCGCATGTTCGTATTGCAATTAAGTTAATGCAGATGTATGCTAATATAGGAATTGGGGATAAACTTAAGAAATATGGAGAAAGGGCGGAGACGTTAAAGAAGGCGTTCGCTGCGTATAAAGCAGGAACCATCGGTTTTCGTCTTCGCCCCACTACAGCATCGAATAATAAAGAGCTAGAGAGACAGAATGATATTCTTCTCCAAGGCGCTCTTTCTCGCTTTGTTCAAGAGAATGCCCAGATCATTCAAGCCTTAAGTGCAAATCCTGGACAGATTCCTCCAGCTCTTAAAGAGTTCTATACCGACGCACTCCTGGGGAATGCAGCCTTATTTAAGGATATTCTCCGCAACTTCAACCGTGATGATACAACTCGTTTAATGCCAGATATGGTTTCAGTTGTACAAAAACTACAGCCACCGGAGGCAGGAAATGGCAATGCAGCAGGTTCAGGAGCTGGTCCCCAAGCTGGACCAGATCAAGGTGCTATACCAAATGGAGGAGTTCAAGGTTCTGGAGCAATTCCTTCTTGATACTCAGCAACAACTTCAAGCTCAATTATATGGCTTGAGGTGGAATAAAGATGATGCGTTGATTGATGGCGCAGCCTTAACTTCACAGATTAACTTACTTGGAGTTATTCTTAATCTTCCAGCAGTGGTTAAAACGATCTCAGAGCAGTTTGAAAAGAATAAAGTAAAACAAGACGCAGCTAGAGAGATCGCGAAAGATCCTCTAGAGAAGGAGTTGATCTAATGCCATCATGGGATTTTTTAAGACAGAAGAAGGATGAAGAAAAGGTAGAAGAGAAGAAGGACGAGCTTCCTGATGTTCTTAAAGCTAGGCTCGATGCAACAGATGCTAAGATGAGTGGGATCGATGAAAAGCTGAAAGGCTTGGATTCGATCTCTGCTTACTTTGCGGAGAAGAAAGCAGAAGAGGAAGAAGAGAAGAAGAATAAGAATAAACCAAAGGTGAAGACTTCAGAAGAGACTCAAGCTGAGGATGAAGAATTGGCAGCGATGCTTCTTACTGATCCGAAGAAAGCGATCTCTCAGATGACTTCTCCAATTCAGCAACTTCTTTTACAGACACGTGCTGATAATATCAAGCGCGAGGTTTTCACTGATAGGGCGGATGAGTTTCCTTATTATACTGGAGAAATTAGAACTGAGGTTGATAAGATCTTAAATGAGCAAACTCTTCAATTCAGAAACGATCCTAATGCAGTGGCAAATACTTATCACACTGTAGTAGGAAGGAAGATGAAGGATATTAACGAGGGAAAGATCAAATCACGATTCGCTGGTGGATCTAATCCTCTCTCGAATGCTCAAGAGAATAAAGATGACGAGATCAAGATTGAAATGAGTGATGATATTAAAAGAATGGCAAAGCTCTCTGGTATGAGTGAAGCTGATGCTCTTATTCTTGTAAATAAAGCTGCAAAAGCGGGGGAAATAGATTATGTCTAGTCCTAATGTAAAACCTAATGTAATTCCTCCAGCGCAGCCAGGAGCAGGTTCTACGCCTGCTCCTAGTCCTGATCTTGCAGCTTTGCTTAAAGATGTTCTTGCGCTTAAACAAAAAGTAGCTGCACAAGATAAAGCAGCAGCTCAGACTGCGGCAGCAGTTATTCCAAAAGAGATCGATTGGACTAAGATTGATGAGAAGGATATCATTAATTTTGATATTCCTATTCCTGTTTATGAACAAGAGATGCCGGAGTATCTCAATGTAAAGTTGATAGATCGTAACTACATCCCTCGTTGGGTACACAAACTTCCAGAACGTCTCGGAATGTGTATTGCACAGGGTTATCAATTTGTTAAAGAGGATGACTTAGATAAGTCCTATAATCATCCTCTTAAATTCGATGAGAGTGGTAATTACTCTCATGGAGATGTGGTTTGCTTGAAGGTTTTGAAATCCCGTTATTTTGGGGCTATTAAGAAGAATTATCTCAAAACAATGGCTATTCATGGTAAGGGTATGGTTCAAAACAAGATCGCAGAGAGCGTAGCTAATACGCCATATCTTGCTGATGCTATTCATAAAGGGGCTATGACCGTTTATGAACCTGGGGATATGGAAGGAGTTGAGTTTACTCCTGAGATGGTAGGAAATGCTACCTCCAGTCTCTAAGTCTATAAGATACGAGAATCTGCTTATAAGCAGAGAAAGGAATAAAAGATGGCAGCGCCGAATATCACGTATCATAGTCCGATTCTTTCGATCATGAATCGTTCTAACGCAGCCCCTTTGACTAATGCGATGCCTGAAAAGGCTTCACAGACTTTCAAAAACGGCACTCCTGTACAGTCTGATGCTGGTTATGTTAAAGCATGGGATGGTACTACTATTACAGCAGGGATTCTAGGAGTTTCGGAATCATTTGGACTGAATCTTGGTACAAATGGAGCGGGAGCACCTGGGATGCCTTTTGGTCCTATTGGACCTCCGGGGGCGATTCAGACTTACGGTTATGTTATCAATGAGCCTAGTGCAGTTAATATTGCGTTGGGCACACCGATTTCGGATGGTAGAACTCTTTATGTTGAAGCTATTTCGGATAACATTTTTGAGGCTATCTTTGATGACTCGACTGGAGCTGTAGCCGCGGATTATACTCCTACTGAGGCGATGATTAATACCGCAGCGGGACAGTTTGGGCTTACGGTTGATGCTAACGGATTTTGGTATGTTGATAAGTCTAAGACAGGCGGATCAGCAGTTCTCCAGATCGTTGGGATTAATCCTATTGATGGATTTATTGTTAACGCTCGCGTTCGCTTCCAGTTCTTGGTAGCTTCGCAGCAGAATGTCTAAGGAAAGGAGGAGATAATATATGGCACAGGTTAGAGCAAAATTTCCGCAGCTTATGGCATTGGGGCAATCAAAGATTTATTTCGATGCGATTGACTCGGCTATGAAGCAGAGTGATTATCCAAAGATTTTCCACGAGAAGACTTCGGATAAGGAATACGAACAAGAAATGGAGATGGCTGGGCTTTCTGCATTGCAGGAGAAACCAGAGAATACTCCCTCAGCATATAACGAGATGATCCAAGGTGGATCGAAGCGTTATATTCACTTGACATACTCTCTTGCTATTAGGACCTCTAAGGAACTAATGGATGATGATCAGTATGGACTTGTGAAAAAGGGACCGATGCTTCTTGCGCGTTCAGCAGCGTTCACGCAAGAGATGATCGCTTGGTATACCTTTAATAACGGTTTCACCTCTAATGTTACGACTGTAGATGGGAATCCTCTCTTCTACGCGCAGCATCCTTTGCTTGGTGGAACTCCTGCAACGAATCTTGCTCCAGGATCAGCGAATGTGATTTATGCCCCTGGAACTTGGCCGAATCGGCCTTCTGTTGATATTGACTTCTCTGTTGCTGGTTTGCAGCTTGCTACAAATCATGCAGCTAGGATGGTTGATAATCAAGGGTTCCCGATTCGTCTTCGTTGGAAGTATCTGGTAACTCCTCCTGAGCTTAGATTCCTTGTACGTGAGGTTCTAGGTTCTTCGGGTAAGCCTTATACCGCTGATAATACGATTAACTCGCTGCTTCCAGAAGATTATAAGCATATGGAGATTCCGTGGCTTAACTCGGCGTCTTCATGGTTTATGACCGCTGAGAAGGAAGATCAGACGTTGGTTGTATACCACAGGGAGCGTCCTAAGACTACCTTTGATGACGATTTCGATTCAGATGCATTGAAGCAGAAGATCAGGCTTCGTATGTCAGCTGGAGCAACTCGTTGGCAGGGTGTGTGGGGCACACAGGGCCCTTAGTTAACTAGATCAATCGGAGCGAGTTTATGAGTGAACTTCAACATACTTATCTTACTGGACCGTGGCATTACTGTGGTGTGTGCTATGAGAAATGTAAGATAGATGAGATGAAGTGGCAACGTGGGTGTCTTAAATGTCCTGAGTGTGTAGATACTTTACTCTTAGGACAAAGAGAGATTCAAATTGCCCAAGTCTTAGACGATGGGAAGGAAGAACTCGCTCCGGTTGATAAAATTAGGGAACCTGATACAAACACAGAGACAGAAGATTTCTCTTTTTAATATAACGCAGTAACAAAAGCGTGCGATAGCACAGAAAAGAGGATTTTAAAATGCCTTATACAGACGGGCGATATTCAGCGGGAACGTCTTTTCCTGATCTTCAGCTTTTCTTTGGTGCAGATCAGTTCTTGGATGTTTCCACGCTTTCTTCTCTCGCAGCTACTATTGCAACTCCAGGATTGCTTTTTAAGACTGTAGGAGCTGGGGATGCTGCTATTTTTGTTTCGTCACTTCCTGGACTTCTTCTTCGTGCAGGAGTTTATGCAAATCCAGCTTACGATCAAGAACAGTTTGGAACAGCGGTACAAGCTGCTCCGACTTTGGTACAGCCTGGGCCTTCTCTTATCAGTGGAACTGGTGGACCTCTTCAGCTTCCTAAAGGTCAACCGCCTATGCTTTCTTCGCAACTTGCTACAGTATCAGGGAATTATGTAGCCGGTCCTCCGAAGAAAGGGATTCAGATTGACTCTGTGGATGTGATTTATCAAGTCCTAGCGGATGCTACAGCAGTTGCGGCAACGATGGGATTGACGAAGACTGTGTTTACTAATGGTGCTGATCCAGTTGTGACTAATCTTATTGCACTAGCTGCTAATGGGTTGCCTACTGCTATTGCAGCGCATCCTGTAGCTACGAATGTGGCTGTGCCAAGCCCGGCGATGATTGTAGCAGCGGATACTGAAGTGCTTCTGAATATCAATCTAACTGGTGGAACTGCTGGTACGATTAAGTTTTATGGCGCAGTTGTTAAAGCTCATTATAACCTTGCATAAGAAAGGAGTATCTCGTGGCTAATAACTACACAGGTAGAGTGTGGAAAATTGATACCGCAGGGACAACTCCTTTTGGGATAGCTAATGTTAAGTTCTCTGGAGGAATCTGGAGTGGTATGACTGCCTCAGGGCAGACTTTTATCATTACAGATTCCGATGGCAGAGCTTATAAGATTACTTCACAAGGAGCTGATATTCCAGTACAGATTCCATTCTTCGGAGTTTGGTTATCTGGTCCTCTAGCGTTTAGTGGAACTTTTACAGGTGAAATTGATCTATATCTTAGTGCAGGTAAATAATGGGTAAAGTTAGCACAAAGCCTCAAGTAGGGCAAGACGGGCAGGAGACTGGCAATCTCCTGCTCGAAATTACGTATGGGGGAACGGAGTCTCCTTTTGGTGGGATTGATTCCTCAGCTTCTCCTTCGTATATAGATCCAAGATGTGCTGTGGTTATGGATCATTTATTTATTGTGGATAATAAATTATGTGCGGTGTCTTGGCAGCCGCTGGCTACGCCTACACTTTGGAGTGGGGTTTCAGGAGTTAAGTTAATTAAGTTTGGTACTTTTTATAACTCTATAAATGGGCAGTTGAATTATGCTTTAGGGTATAAATCAGCTACGTATTTAGATACTGCGGTTGTTTATACTTTTTATATGACTTCGTGGAATCCTCAGAATATAGCTCAATTCTGGAATGACACTATCGCGGTTAGCTTTGGGAATGCGATTACAACGGCCATGGCTGCATCAATTACGTTGCCATTGCTTACTGGGAGTTTGGGAAACTCGATTGCTGGAGTTGGAGCAGCAGTTAATATCACCGCTCTTGGAGTAGGAGCTTCACTCACTACAGCAGGAACTGCTATCACAGGTGGATCGGGATATATAGCAGGAGAGAGGATCTTAGTAACTCAAGGAGCTGCTGTTCCTGCGGTTGCTATAATTACATCTACGGATTTAATCGGTGCGATAACTGGAGCAACGATTGATGCTTCTTTTGCAGGGAGTGGGTTTAGTATAGGTGCTGGAGCTGTAAGTTATCCTTCTGGGAATACGATTGGATTAGCTTTTGATTCTTTGCCTGGTGCACCTGGAATCTCACTCTCAGGTGGTTCTGATGTTCCAACTACAATTGCACTAGTAGTAGCAGCGATAAATGCAGATGGAGCAATCAATCCTTATGTTGTGGCTGCACCTAGCGCAGATGGATTGAGTCTTGTTTTGACAGCGGTGACTCCTGGAGTTATTGGAAATACAATCACAGTAAGAGATGCATCAGCTGCGCTTGTTAGTGGTTTACCTTATGGATTTTACTTCCCTGTTCAGACTGCACAGCATTTTACAGGTGGGTTGGATGCAGAACCTGCTCAGGTTTCTCTTACGATTGAGAATGTAACTTGTACAGCAGTTGCAGGGACAGTATATTTCTCGAATTTTGGACCGCTTATTCTTAAGTACAGTGGACCTGGATTATTCCAGATTTCTTCAATGTATAATGGAATGCAGGTTTTGCGTAAGTATGGAGGATCTTTAATTGGGCTAGGAGCTATCCCGCAGCTTGGAGTGGTAGAAAAAGATACAGATATGATCTTCGCGTGGAGTGCAGCGCTGAATTTAGATGAATGGAGTCCTTTAGATTCATCTGGTAATGTTACCGGCGCAGGATTTGCTCAGCTTGGAGATATTGAAGATTATCTCTCTGGGCTTATTGTTACGAATAATACTGCGTATATTCTAAGAGCTAAAGGACTTTCATACGCAACCGCTCAGAGTAGTGGTACGAATCCTTTTACCTTTGCACATGTAGCATTAGGACATGAAGGAGAAGGAGCACAGGCTGCGAATTTAATTTGTCAATATGATCAGCAGGGAGCTTTTGTAGGAACTTCAGATGTATTTCAGATCGGAGCACAGCTTTCTTCTATAGGAATGAAGATAAAGACACTCTTATTCTCGCAGCTTAATAATCTTGGGACTTTTAAAAATCTTTCTGCAACTGCGGGAGTTGTTTATATAGGTGGGGATGAGAATGTTATTGCAATATTTCAACTTGGGGATATGTTCTTTGTTTTTAATACTGCGAATGGCACGTGGAGTACATTGGAGATAACTCCTTCTTATCCTGATGGTTCAGGGCATAATCTTGTAATTCAGACTTCTCTGCTAGATACTTTTGCTTCTCTAAATACTCTCTCAGGTGAGGATGAGTATGATCAGAGTTTGATTGTATTTGGAGCACAGTATCAAGATGATTTTACCTCTGTTCTTCAGGCTCCTGTGTTTTATCAACTCCAGGAATTATCTCTAGCTGATGGGATCACGGAGCATCTTAATTCTCAAGTTCCCTCGATTATTTTTCCACAAGAGGAATTACTCTTTGGAAGA
>Ga0265338_10006592_pt1 | contig 14717 bp, 13 predicted proteins | sample 42126metaG_FD_193579 | JGI IMG/M metagenome (GOLD analysis project Ga0265338, IMG submission 193579) | Rhizosphere microbial communities from Carex aquatilis grown in University of Washington, Seatle, WA, United States - 4-21-26 metaG | ecosystem: Host-associated > Plants > Roots > Rhizosphere... | reverse complement strand
GGGACGAATTACGACGTCTGCGCCCGCGTCGGCCGGTCCGGGGAGATCGACTCTGTTTCAAACCTCCAGACAGCGAAGGACGACCAATCTCGCCCGGACGAGCATACCTCGAAAATCGTAACTCGTCCCTCGACGCTCTGCGCTCGGCTCTCGACCGGGCGGGCCGAACTCAAACGGTCTTGGAGAAGCGGCGCGGGCCCTTGTCCAGATACGCGTCGAAGCGCATGGCGACGACGCGGATGAGCAGCGCGCCCACGCCGGTGACCACGAAGCCGTCGTCGCCGCGCGTCACCAGGCCGTCGGCCTCGAGATCGGCGAGCGACTCGATCTCCGGCGCGAATTTCTCCCGGAAGTTCACCCCCAGCCGCCGGGAGAGGTCGGCATAGCCGACGCGGCGGTCGCACATGATGCGCATGATGACCTGCCGGCGGAGGCGGTCCTCGTCGGTCAGCAGCAAACCGCGTTCCAGTGGCAGGCGGCCGGCGTCGAGCGCGCCGTAGTAGGCGGCCAGGTCCTTGAGGTTCTGCCGGTAGGAGTCCTCCGTCTGAGAGATGGCCGACATGCCGAACGCGTAGATCGAGGCGCCCGCGTGCGTGCTGTACCCCTGGAAATTCCGCTGGAGCGTGCCCTCGCGCTGGGCCACGGCCAGCTCGTCCCCGGCGCGGGCGAAGTGATCCATGCCGATGTACACCATGCCGGCGGCGGTGAGCTTGCGCACGGCGACCGCGAGCATCCGCAGCTTCTCCTCGGTCGTCGGCAGGTTGGCCTTCTTCTCGAAGATGCGCTGCGACGGCTTGATCCACGGCACGTGGGCGTAGCTGAACACGGCCAGGCGGTCGGGCCGCAGGGTGAGCACTTCGTCGATCGTGCGGGCGAACGAGTCCGCGGTCTGCTGGGGCAGGCCGAAGATGAGGTCGACGCTGATCGACCGGTAGCCCTCCTCGCGCATCCAGTCGAACGCCTGCCGGGTGACGTCCATCGGCTGCACCCGGTGGATCGCGAGCTGCACGCCGGGATTGGTGTCCTGCACGCCGAGCGAGGCCCGGTTGCAACCGAGCTCGCGGAACGCCCGGACGTGGTCCCGGGTGATGCGGCGGGGGTCGACCTCGACGCTGTTCTCCGAGTCGCCGGCAAATGCGTACCGCGCATGGATCGCCTCGCCCAGCCGCCGGATCGCGGCCGGCGGCAGGAACGTGGGCGTGCCGCCGCCGAAATGCATCTGCTCGACGCGGCGGGCCGGGTTGAGGAACGGCTGGAGCAGGTCCATCTCCTTTTCGAGGCGGTCGAGATAGGCCGAGCCCGCGTCGCGATTCAGGGTGATGACGGTGGTGCAGCCGCAGAACCAGCAGAGCGTCTCGCAGAACGGGAGGTGGAAATAGAGGGAGAGCGGCCGGCGGCCATCGCGGTTGTCGCGCTGGATCGCCTCGGTCAGCGCGGCCGGCGGGATGCTCTCCGAGAACTGCGGCGCCGTGGGATAGGAGGTGTAGCGCGGTCCGGGCAGGTTGTACTTGCGCACCAGCGCCAGGTCGAATTCGGCCGGGGCGAGCGGCGGGGCGGTGGTGGGACTGGGCGCAATCATGGCGGAGGCGGAAGGATCTGCACTATGCGGACGCCCGGCGGTTTTGCGAGAGCGGAGGAGGGTTTCCCTCCTGCGGCCCCTACCATTTCCGCATCTTCTGGAGCATCAGTTCGTACAATGGCGGCAGCGCCGCGCGCAGATGCGCGACGCCGGCTTCGCTCGGACCGCCAGGGTGGGCCACCCGGCGGACAATTTCCGCGGCGTCGGCGGTGTCCGATTCCTGCAGGAGCACCGTGCCCAGCATGGTCTCGCGCACCATCCGCCGGCACAGATCGCGGTCGTATCCCCGCCTGGCTGCCAGCGTGTCCGCCAACACCTCCATCAAGGTCGCATAGAGGGCCGGTCCGCAGCTGCAGAGGGCGGAATAGAACGGGATCTCCTCCACGGGCAGTTCGTAGACCGAGCCCACCGAGGCGAGGACGTCATGAATGAGCTGACGGCCGGCTTGGTCGAGGGTCGGCGCAAAGGCGACGGCGGTGACCCCGCGGCCGACGGGCAGATTGACGTTGGGCAGACTCTCGGCCCAACGATCCGTGAACCGGGCCAGCGGCACGCCGGCGATGCAGGACACCAGCAGCGACTGCCGCTCGCGGATCAACCCGGCATTCGACTGAAGGATCTCCAGAGCGTCCGGCGGTTTGGTCCAGAGAAAGACCAGCTCGCACTGGCGCAGGACCTCGGTGGCCGCGGAGCAGAGCCGGAGGGTGGGCACCTGCCGGGCCAGCATCGCCGCCTTCGCGGGACTGCGGTTGCATCCATAGATGGCGGATGCCGCGTTGGCCGTGGCGAGACCCCGGGCCAGCGCGGCCCCCAGCCGGCCCAAGCCGATGATTCCGATGTTCATGTATCGCGGTTTTCGCGCGGCCACGGCGAATTTGCGAGACCGGAAGGGCGGTCCGGGGGCGCGACGGACGGGCGCCTTGGGATTCCATCCGTGGCTGCGAGCGGCATCTCCGTCTGCCCGCATGGAGCGGCGACGCCCTCGTCGCCGGTTCTCAATGAATCACGCGACGAGGGCGTCGCGTCCCCATGGAATAACCGGACTAACCGGCCTTGACCGCCCGGGCCTTGAAGAACGTGTAGTTGAAGACGCCGTCCGGCGCGGCGGTGCGCTCGAGGTCCGCGATGGCCTGCCGCCAGCTCGCGGCATCCATCCGGCCGGAGCGCAGGACCGCCGTCTCGATTCCCGCCACCATCGCGGTGAACGTGTTGCGCGTGAAACCCTCGACCATTCCCGGGCGCGAGGCGTCCGCATAGACGGCGCACGGCGTCACCCGGACTTCGGCCAGCCCGGCCGAACGCAGCAACGGATAAAGGCGCCGGCCGATCAGGGCATCGCCGTGCGCCTCGGCCTGCAGGTCGACCAGACATTGGATCGCCTGGCGGGCGAGTGCGCTGTCCGGATGGAAGTACGCCGAGCCGTGATCGCCCTCGATGACCGTGATTTCGCCGCCGGGACGCAGGACGCGCTGCAATTCCGCCAGGGCCGCGCCCGGCTCGGCGAGATGCTCGATCACGAAGCAGACGAACACCGCGTCGAACGCGCCGTCGGGAAACGGCAGGTGGAAAAGGTCGGCCAGTTCGAACCGGACGTTGGTGAGACCGGCCCGGCCGACCGCCTCGCGGGCGAGCGCCAGGGAATCCGCCGCACGGTCGACGGAGAGGAACTGCGCGCCGGGGCTGTTGCGGGCGAGAATCACGGTCTGGGCGCCGGTGCCGCAGCCGGCTTCGAGCACCTGCGCACCGGGCGGATAGGCGACGTCGCGATGCAGCAGGTCGGCCAGGGTCTGGGCCTGATCGCTCAGGCGCGCCGACTCGCGCGGGGAATAACCGTGGACGTAGGGCAGGGAAGTCATTGCGGCAGGGGACTCTGTGCCCGACGCCGGGGTTCCCGACAATCTCGAATGTGCGGAGCTCATCGGCCTGGCCGCTCCGGCGCCCGTGGGTGCGGCCTGGTTTGGTCCACACCCGGCATAAACCCTTGACCCGCATCCCGGCTTTCCGCTCTATTTGGCCCCTTAGTCAGGCGGACGGCGTGCCGCGACTGCGCTGCCGTCCAAGTCTCCGGAGAGGTGACGGAGTGGTCTAACGTGCATGATTGGAAATCATGTGTACTCGCAAGGGTACCGAGGGTTCGAATCCCTCCCTCTCCGCCATTTCCGGCGCATCGCGCCGGAAATGGCGGCCCCGTGAAACGGGGATCGGTGCGCAGCACCGGGAGGGACGGATAAGGGCAATCCGCCGCTTCGGCGGATTGGGGCGCAGCCTCGAGTGAAACGAGTCAATCCCTCTCTCTCCGCCACTTTTCTCCTCTGAGGAGGGAAAACCCAATGCTAGGTTGCCCGGTTGACGTGGCAACCTAAGCATGACTCAACCATCATTTGCCGTCAGCCGGTTCGAAAACCGGAACGGCGTGTTCTCGTTCCGCGTCGATGGCCGCTCCATGTCATCTTTGGGCAACACGCCCTCAAGACCTGGTCGGGCTCTCTCGACGTGTTTAGGGATCTCAAACCTCGCGTTTCCTGTCAGGTCCGGGCTGGTTCCGACCACTTATGCGGTGACACCCTGACGACTATCGCCATATCCGAACCATGAATATGCCCACCCTGTTTGCGAGCTTCGTTCCGCTGGGGATTTGCGTATGGGCCGGCGCGGCGGCGGGTCACGGCGCGGATCTGTCGCCCGCCAAGTGGCCGGCCGCCGAACGGGAGCGCCTCGAGCAACTCGAGAACCAGACCTGGGCGCCGTTCGAGGCGCAGTCGATCGAGAGCCGCGGCGGGATTGTCTCGGCGACGGTTTCGCCCGTTGCGGTCTATGCCGGCGTGCAGACGCTCAAACAAGGAGGGAACGCCGCGGACGCGGCTGCGACGACGGCGCTGACGCAGGTCACCGTGCAACTGGGCTCGGTGGTGTCCTACGGGGGCATTTTCACGATGCTCTACTACGACGCCGGGACCCAGAAGGTCTATTCGATGGATGCGGGCTACAATTCCTATCTCGGCGAGACCGATCCGAAGAGCATCCCGGTGAGCGACCTGGGCCCGCTGCCGGGGAAGGCCGCGGCCCCGCCGACCGCGGGCGGCGCCAAGGGCCGGGAGACCCTCGTTCCGGGTTTCATGGCCGGGGTCGAGGCCATGCACCACCGGTTCGGCCGCCTGCCCTTCCGCGCCCTGTTCGCACCGGCCATCTACTATGCTGAGCACGGCGTTCAAATTTCGCCCACCCTCCAGTATTTCTTCACGGTCCGGGCAAAATATTTGTCTCGCACGCCGGAGGGGCGGCAGTTCATGCGACAGGCGGGCAGTGAGATGCCCAAGGCCGGCGATCGCTTCGTGCAATCCGAACTGGCCAGGACGCTCAAGGCGGTGAGTGAACGCGGGGCCCGTTACATGTACACCGGCGCCTGGGGGGAGAACTTCGTGCGCATCGTCCAGCGCGAAGGCGGGCGGGTGACGGCCGAAGACCTGAAGCGCTACGAACCGATCTGGAATGCCCCCCGCCAGGAAACGGTGTTTGGCCATACCGTTTATGTGAACGGCGCGCCGCATACCGGCGGCTACGCGCTCTTCGCCGGGCTGAATCTGGCCGAAGCGCTGAAGCTCGACCAGCAAGGTCCTTATTGGACGGACCCGCAGACCTTCCGTTCGCTCGCCCGAATCGCCCAGTTCATCGCCAGTGCGCCCGCGATCGACCGCGGCGCGGCGGCGTTCCTGACGGGCCGGGGCGTCGACATCACGGCCGATGCCCAACTTGGCAAGGGTTATGCCGCGGCGCTGGCGCCGCTGCTCGGAGAACTCTTTGCGCCGCCGGCGGAGACCGGTCCGAAACACTCCAATGCGATTGTGGTCGTCGACAGCGAAGGGAACATCGCCGTCGTCACTCACACGATCAATGCCGTCATCTGGGGCGACACCGGCATCGTGGTTGACGGCATCCCGATCCCCGATTCCGCGGCGTTCCAGCAGCTCAATCTCGCGACGATCAAGCCGGGTGATCGCGTTCCCCACCAAATCATCGACACCATCGCGTTCGAAGGCGACGCGCCGGTGCTGGCGACGGCCAGCATCGGCTCTTCCCTGGTTCCCGAGAGCATCCGGGTCCACTTGGGAGTGCTGGGCCAGCACCAGAGCCTGGCCACGGTCATGGCCGCGCCGCCGCTGCTGGCGACTTTGGACGCGGGCGATTGGAACCGGCCCCTGTCGCAGCGGGCGGTGTCGATTCCGCAAGGCGCGTACGGGCCGGACTTCATGGCAAAACTGAAGCCCTTGGGCTTGAAGCTGGTCGAGATTCCGGCCGCGACCGCCGGAGCGGTGAGGGGGACACTGGCCGCCGTGGCCATCGACCCCAAGACCGGCAAGCGAACCGGGGTGAACCAACCGGGCGTGATGGTCTTTGGCGGCACGGAATGACCGGCACGCAACGGCGGCGGTGCCGAATCGGACGGAGCCGTCGCCTAGCGACAGGTTCGTTGGAAACAAAAGCTCCTTGCGCGACTTGGGTGGGCTGGTAGGGTGCCTTGAATTTGTCCGCGCCGCCCATGGTCTCCTCGAACACTGAACTGGCCTACGACAGCAAGATCGAAGGGGAGCTGGTCGTCTCCCGTCTCGACGCGGTCATCAACTGGATCCGGTCCAATTCGATGTGGCCGATGCCCATGGGCCTGGCGTGCTGCGCGATCGAGCTGATGGCGGTCGCGGCGTCGCGGTTCGATATCGCCCGCTTTGGCGCCGAGGTCATGCGGTTCTCGCCCCGCCAGGCCGACTGCATGATCGTGGCCGGGACCGTCACCTACAAGATGGCGCCGCAGGTCCGCCGCATCTATGACCAGATGCCGTCGCCCAAATGGGTCATCGCCATGGGCGCCTGCGCGAGCACCGGCGGCATGTACCGCAGCTACGCGGTGCTCCAGGGGGTCGACCGGATCGTGCCGGTGGACGTGTACGTGAGCGGGTGCCCGCCGAGGCCCGAAGCCCTGCTTGACGCCCTGATCAAACTGCAGGCCAAAGTCGCCCGTGAGCCCGCGTTCCGGGGCCTGTTCCGCGCGTGAGGCCCCGCCGATGACCGCCCCCACCGACGCCGCCGCGCTTCTCCCGGAGAAATTCCCGCAGGTCACCGCGCGCCCGAGCCTCGACTGGCCGGCCTTCAACATTCCCGCCGGCGACGCCGTGGCCGTGCTGCGCTGGCTGCGCGACGAGGGCGGCTTCGACCTGCTGGCCGACCTGACGGCCATCGACGGCGGCGCCGCGCAGACACCGCGGTTCACGGTCGTGTGGCACCTTTTCTCGACGACCGGACACACCTACCTGCGGCTGGCGGCCGACTGCCCCGACGACGCGGAACCCGCCATGCCCACGGCCTCCGGCCTCTGGCCCGGCGCCAACTGGCACGAGCGCGAGGTGTACGACATGTTCGGCATCCAGTTTCCCGGCCATCCGGACCTGCGGCGCATCCTGATGTGGGACGGCTATCCGTATTTCCCGCTGCGCAAGGAATTCCCGCTGGCGGGTCTCGACACCGAACTGCCCGGCGCGGACGTCGCGGAGGAGACCGGCGCGAAGGTGAAGCCGGCGCCCTACATGGGCGGGCCGTTCGTCGCCCCGCGCAGCGGCACGCTGGAGGAGTCCGAACCCCGCGCCCGAGACCAGAGCTGGACCGAGCGCCAGGAAAAGCCCGACAAGGCCTAGAGCTTATCGCCTACCGCCGAGAGCTTCCCATGGCCACCGACTACACCTTCCCCGAAAATGCCGCCAAGGCGGCAGCGGCGGCGCAGGAGCTGCAGCCGGAGAGGATGTCGCTCAACATGGGCCCGTCGCACCCGTCGACCCACGGCGTGCTGCGCCTGCAGCTGGAGCTCGATGGCGAGGTGGTCACCCGCGCCGACCCGGTGGTCGGCTACCTGCACCGCGGGGACGAGAAGATCGCCGAGAACATGACCTACAACCAGTTCGTGCCCTACACGGACCGGTTGGACTACCTGGCGCCGCTGGCCAACAACGTGGCCTACGCCATCGCCGTCGAGCGGCTGGCCAAGCTCGAGGTGCCGCCGCGCTGCCAGGCCATCCGCGTGATCATCGCCGAGCTGGCGCGCATTTCGTCGCACCTCATGGGCCTGGGGGCATTCGGCATCGACGTCGGGGCGTGGACCGTCTTCCTCTACACCTTCACCGAGCGGGAAAAGCTCTACAAGCTCTTCGAGGAGCTGACCGGCGCGCGCTTCACGACCAGCTACACGCGCATTGGCGGCCTGGCGCGCGACGTGCCCGAGGGCTGGACCGGCCGCGTGAACGCGTTTTGCGACCAGTTCCTGCCGATTCTCGAGGAGACCCTGGCCCTGCTGACGCGCAACAAGATCTTCCTCGACCGCACCGCCGGGATCGGCGTGATCGCGAAGGAGGACGCCATCGCCTACGGCCTGACCGGACCGAACCTGCGCGGCTGCGGCGTGCCGCTCGACCTGCGCAAGGACCGGCCCTATGGCGGTTACGAGCAATACGAGTTCGACGTGCCCGTCGGCGCGACGGGCGACTGCTACGACCGCTACCTCTGCCGCGGCGAGGAGATGCGCCAGTCGGTGCGCATCGTCAAGCAGGCCATCGCCCGCTTTCCCGGCGGCGACTGGTTCGCCCCGGATGCCCGGCGCATCTTCGCCCCGCCGAAGGACAAGATCCTCACGAGCATGGAGGAGCTCATCCAGAATTTCATGCTCGTCTCCGAGGGACCGCAGATGCCGCCGGGCGAGGTCTATTTCGAGGCCGAGAACCCCAAGGGCGCGCTCGGCTTCTTCGTCGTGTCGCGGGGCGGCGGCGTCCCGTGGCGCCTGAAGATCCGCAGCCCGTCATTCTGCAACCTCAGCATCCTGCCCAAGGTGTGCGTCGGCGCCATGGTCGCCGACATCGTGTCGATCCTCGGATCGTTCGATTTCGTCATGGGCGAGTGCGACCGATGAACTTTTCCGCAGCGAGCATCAAGTAGCGAGCCTCGAGCATGAAACGATCTTCCCTTCCAGTCGTCTGCCATCCGCCGACTACTCGCTGCTCGCTGCCCGCTACCCACTACTGGCATCGATGAACCTGAAGCCCGAAACCCTGCGGCAGATCGACGCGGTCATCACGCACTATCCGGTGAAGCGGAGTGCTGCCCTGCCGCTGCTGCATCTGGTGCAGGAGGAGGAAGGCTGGATTTCGCCCGAGGCGATCGAATGGATCGCCGGGAAGCTGGAACTGCAGCCGATCAACATCTACGAGCTGGTCACCTTCTACCCGATGTTCCGTTCGCAGCCCGGCGGCCGCCGGCGGGTCAAGGTGTGCCGCACGCTGTCGTGCGCGCTCGCCGGGGCCCACGCGGTCTGCGCCGAACTGCAGCGCGGCCTGGAATGCGCCCCCGGCGCGACCTCCGCCGACGGCGCGGTGAGCCTCGAATACGTCGAGTGCCTCGCGAGCTGCGGCACCGGTCCGGTCGTCATGGTCGACGAGGAGCTGCACGAACGGGTCGACGTCGTCAAGGCCCGCGAGCTGGCCGCCTGCCTCCGCCTAGCGGACGCGGACGCGCCCCCGCCCCCGCCATGAGCCCCCCGCCCACCGATCTGCTGTTCACCTACGGCACGCTGCGGCGCGCCGCGGGCAACGCCGCGCACCGGCTGCTGGCGGACAGCGCGGAGATCGTCGGCCCGGGTTTCGTGCGCGGCCGCCTGTACCAGGCGACCGACTTCCCCGTGCTCGTGCTCGATCCGGAGGGCGTGGAGGTGGCCGGCGAGGTCTACCGCGTGTTCGCTGCGCAGGCGGTGTTCGTGCGCCTCGACCAGTACGAGGGCTTCGACCCGACGTCGCCGGACACGAGCGAGTTTCGCCGCGACCTCGTGACGGTCACCCTGGGCGACCACCGCTCCGTCACCGCCTGGGCTTACGTCTACCAGCGCCCGCTCTTCGACCTGCAGCCGATTCCGCACGGCGACTACGCGCGGTTTCTGCGCGAGCGCTCCCGGGACGGCGACGCCCGCTGACGGTGTCAATAATCGTAAACCGCAAATCGTAATTCGTAACTCCTGATGCCGCCTCCCGCCGAAAACCGCATCATCTTCCGCCACGTGGGCGAGCCCGGCTACACGACCGACCTCGCCTGCTACGTGCGGCATGGCGGCTACGAGACGTTGCGGAAGGCGGTGACCCGCCAGCCGGAGGAGCTGATCGACGAGGTGAAGAAGTCCGGCCTGCGCGGCCGCGGCGGCGCCGGCTTCCCCTGCGGAGTCAAGTGGACCCTGGTCGACCGCAAAAGCGGCAAGCCGGTCTACCTGATCGTCAACGCGGACGAGTCCGAGCCGGGCACGTTCAAGGACCGCTACATCATCCACCAGGATCCGCACCAGCTGATCGAGGGCATCCTGATCACCTGCTGGGCGAACCAGGTCAAGCAGGCCTACATCTACATCCGGGGCGAGTTCCCCCATGGCGCGCGCCTGCTCGAGACCGCCCTCGCCGAGGCGCGGGAGCAGGGCCTGGTGGGGCCGAACATCCTCGGCACCGGCTATGGCTGCGAAATCTTCGTGCACCGCGGCGGCGGCGCCTACATCTGCGGCGAGGAGACCGGCCTGATCGAGTCGCTCGAGGGCAAGCGCGCCTATCCGCGGATCAAGCCGCCCTATTTCCCCGCCGTGCTCGGGCTCTACCAGTGCCCGACGATCGTCAACAACGTCGAGACGCTCTGCCACGTGAAGCACATCGCCGCGATCGGCGGCGAGGCCTTCGCGCGCATCGGCACGCCCAACAACACCGGCACGCGCCTGCTCTGCGTCAGCGGCCACGTGCAGCGCCCGGGCACGTTCGAGGTCGAGTGCGGCAAGGTCACGCTGGGCCAGCTCCTGCACGACTTCTGCGGCGGACCGCGGCCGGGGCGCCGGTTCAAGGCGGTCATCCCGGGCGGTTCGTCGGCGAAGGTTCTCCGCTTCGGCGAGCGGTTCAAGCTCAAGCTGCGGGACGGCACGGCGGTCGACTGGGGGGTGGAGGACATCCCGATGGACTTCGACTCGCTGGCGGCATGCGGAACCATGGGCGGCTCCGGCGGCGTCATCGTGATGGACGACTCGGCCGACCTCGTGGCCGCGCTGGCCAACATCAACGCCTTTTACGCCCACGAGAGCTGCGGCCAGTGCACGCCCTGCCGCGAAGGCTCCCTGTGGATGAAGAAGATCACCGCCCGCATGGTGCACGGCGGCGCGCGTCCCGGGGACGCCGGCCTGCTCAAGAGCGTGGCTGACCAGATCGCCGGCCGCACCATCTGCCCGTTCGGCGAAGCCTGCGCCTGGCCGACCCAGAGCTTTGTCCTGAAGTTCGAGGACGAGTTCAAGGCCTATGCCGAAACCGCGAAGAACCGTCCGGCCGGGACGGTCGAACTGATCTAGATCTTGTTAACCGCTAATCTACGCTCATCACCGCTAATGAATTGTGCCGATGCCAGGCTCCGAAACCCGCCCCCGATTAGCGGACATTAGCGTGAATTAGCGGTACAAAAAAGTCTTCCCGATGATCGCCCAGCCCAAACCCGACCTCATCACCGTCAACATCGACGGCCGCGAGATCGCCGTGCCCAAGGGCACGAACCTGATCGAGGCGGCGCGGATGCTGGGGATCGAGATTCCGCATTTCTGCTACCATCCCAAGCTCACCGTCGCGGGCAACTGCCGCATGTGTCTCGTCGAACTGGGCCTGCCGGCGGTCGATCCCGCCACGAGGCAGCCGGTGATGGACGCCGCGACCGGACGGCCGAGGATCAACTGGGTGCCCAAGCCTGCCATCGCCTGCTTCACCAACGCCTCCCCCGGCCTCCACCTCCGCACGAACACGCCACTGGTGCGGGAATGCCGCGAGGGCGTGATGGAGTTCCTGCTGATCAACCACCCGCTCGACTGCCCCATCTGCGACCAGGCCGGCGAGTGCAAGCTGCAGGAGCAGGCCACCGGCTACGGCCGCGGCTACTCCCGGTTCGTCGAGGACAAGAACGTCAAGCCGAAGCGCACCCGCCTCGGGCCGCGCGTCATGCTCGACGACGAGCGTTGCATCCTCTGCTCCCGCTGCGTGCGCTTCAGCAAGGAGATCGCGCACGACGACGTCCTGGGCTTCATCGACCGCGGCAGCTACAGCACGCTCACCTGCTACCCGGGCCGGCAGCTCGAGAACAACTACTCGCTCAACACGGTCGACATCTGCCCGGTCGGCGCGCTGACCAGCACCGATTTCCGCTTCAAGATGCGCGTGTGGTTCCTCAAGACCACGCCGGGCATCTGCGCCGAGTCCTCGGCCGGCGTGAACACCGAGGTGTGGAGCCGGGAGGGCGTCATCTATCGCATCACGCCGCGCCGCAACGACGAGGTGAACGACGCCTGGATGGCCGACAGCGGCCGCGTGCTCTACAAGGCGGTGACCGCCGAAAACCGCCTCACGCAATCCCTGGTCGACGGCGCCGCCGCCGACCCCGGGGACGCCCTGGCGAAGGCGGGTGAGCTCCTTCAGGCGGGTGGCGTGGCCATCGTCGGCTCCGGCCGCAGCTCCGTGGAGGAACAGTTCCTGACCCGGCGACTGGCGGACGCGCTCCAGGCGCCGGTCTGGCTCGTCGGCCGGGTGGGGCAGGGTGACGGCCTGCTCATTTCCGCCGATCGCAATCCGAACGTCCGCGGCGCGCTGGTGACCGGTTTGATCAGCGCCCTGCCGTCGCCCGACTTGGCGGAACTCGCCGCGCAGATCGATTCCCGCGCCGTGCGGACCGTGTTGAGCGTCGGCGAGGATCTCGCCGCCGCCGGACTTGGCGAGGAACGGCTGTCCCGGGTCGCCGTCATCTATCTGGGCACCCATGCCGACGCCACGAGCGCGGCGGCCAAGGTGGTGATACCCGCGCTCACGGTATTCGAAAAGCACGGGACCTTCATCAACCAGCAGTTTCGGATCCAGAAGTTCGCCCAGGCGGTGCCGGGACCGAACGGGGTGGCCGACGATCGGGCGACCCTCGCCTGGCTCGTGACCGCGGCCGGGGGCCCGGCGCTGGCGGCCGACATCGACGGCCTGTGGTCGGCGCTCGCGGCCGAGGTGAAGCCGTTCGCGACGGTGAACTACCAGAATCTGCCGGCCACCGGCCTGCTGCTCGACTCCACCGCCTTCGCGCACCTGCCCTTCCCCGAGGGTGAAGGACTTCATTTCAAACCGAAACCGTAGCGAGTAGTGAATAGCAAGTAGCGAGCATGCCCAATCTGATCCACCCAACATCGCCAAACCCGCTGATCCGAAGTCATCATCCTTAGTCCGTCATCCGAAACCTTCCGCCTACTCGCTACTCACTACCCGCTACTCGCTACTTCTCCTCATGGATTTTCTCGCCAACCTTCCCCCGCTTGTCCTCGGCCTGCTCAAGGGCCTGGCGGTGATCTGCGTGATCTTCCCGATCGCGGGGTCGTGCTCGATGGCCGAGCGCAAGGTGTCGGCTTGGATCCAGGGCCGCCACGGGCCGAACCGCGTGATTCCGTTCTGGTTTGCCTGGGTGCCGATCGTGGGCCCGTTCCTGCAGCGCCTCGGCGCGTTTCACCTGCTGGCCGACGGCCTGAAGTTCCTCTTCAAGGAGGAGCCCCTGCCCGGGCAGGTGAACAAGTTCTACTACACGATCGCGCCGATGGTCGCGATCGTCCCGGCGCTGACTACGGTCACCGTCGTGCCCTTCGGGGCCTATCTGGACGGCGGGGGGAACCTGGTGCCGCTGATGCTGGCCAATGTCGACGTGGGAGTGCTCGCCGTATTCGCCATCGCCTCGCTCGGCATTTACTCGATGGTCCTGGCCGGCTGGGCCTCCAATTCGAAGTACTCGTTCCTGGGCAGCGTGCGGGCCTCGGCCCAGCTCATCTCCTACGAGCTGGCATTGACGATCTCCGTGCTGCCCGTGTTCCTGTGGATCAACACGCCGGACTCTGCCGGCACACTGAGTCTGGTGCGCGCGGTGGCGTTCCAGACCCAGCCGGGATTCTGGGGCGGCCTGTGGTTCATCTTCCTGATGCCGGTATCGGCGTTCATCTTCCTGATCTCGCTTTTCGCCGAGACCAACCGGCTGCCGTTCGACATGATCGAGTCGGAGGCTGATCTGGTCGGCGGATTCCACACCGAGTACGGCGCCTTCAAGTGGGGCCTGTTCTTCGTGGCGGAGTACTCGCACATGATCGTCGGCTCGGGCGTGTTCATTCTCCTGTTCCTCGGCGGCTGGAACCCGCTGCCGTGGCTGCCGCTCAGCACGGTCGCCGCGTGGCTCGGCTTTGCCGGGCAGCCGGTCATCTTCGGGATCGTCTCCGTGGCGATCTTCCTCGTGAAGATCCTGTTCTTCATCTTCGTGTTCATGTGGGTGCGCTGGACTGTGCCGCGCTTCCGGTACGACCAGGTCATGCGCATCGGCTGGCGCGTCCTCCTGCCGCTCGCGCTCGCCAATCTCCTCGCCTACGCGCTCGTCATCGCGTGGCTGCAACCCGCCGCCTAGGATCACCCGCCATGGCCGTCATTCCCGTCCAACGCCCGCCCCTGACCTTCGCCGAGCGGATCTACCTGCCGGCGATCCTCCGGAGCATGGTGACGATCACCCTGAAGCATCTGTTCTCGCGCAAGGTGACCCTGGAGTATCCCGAGCAGCGCCCGGAGATCCCGCCGGGTTACCGGGGCGTGCCCACGCTGGTCAAGGACCCCAACGGCCGCGAGAAATGCGTCTCCTGCCAGCTCTGCGAGTTCGTCTGCCCGCCAAAGGCCATCCGCATCGATCCCGGGGAGATTCCCGCCGACGCCCCGACCGCGCACGTCGAGAAGGCGCCGCGCGCGTTCGAGATCAACATGCTCCGCTGCATCTACTGCGGCCTGTGCGAGGAGGTCTGCCCCGAGGAGGCCATCTTCCTCCAGGACACCTATTCGCTGTGCGGCTACACCCGCGACGAGCTGGTGTTTCAGAAGGACAAGCTCTACGAAATGGGCGGCACCCGGCCCGACCGCCACTTCAAGTGGGACCACAAGAAGGAAGCCGCCGACCGGGCCACCGCCCACTGACGCCCCAACCCCTGGCGCGATTGTCACCCCTCAACCCCGTCCACTAACGCCCAACGCTACCCCGGGACCATGGCTGACTTCCTGTT
>Ga0265338_10006589_pt1 | contig 14725 bp, 12 predicted proteins | sample 42126metaG_FD_193579 | JGI IMG/M metagenome (GOLD analysis project Ga0265338, IMG submission 193579) | Rhizosphere microbial communities from Carex aquatilis grown in University of Washington, Seatle, WA, United States - 4-21-26 metaG | ecosystem: Host-associated > Plants > Roots > Rhizosphere... | reverse complement strand
CCTGGCTGACCAGTGCCGGGCTGACCAGTGCCGGGCTGACCAGTGCCGGGCTGGGCAGTGCCGGGCTGGGCAGTGCCGGGCGCGACGGTGCTGGGCGCGACGCTGCTGGGCGCGACGGTGCTGGGCGCGACGGTGCTGGGCCTGCGGCTGAGCCGGCCAGCCCGCGCAAGGGCAGGTTCTGGGGTCGTCGTGGACGCCAGTCACCGGACGAGGGTGACGTGCCTGCCCGCGACGGAACGGCCGGGTCGCCCGCTGGCGTCCTGCCCCGCCCCAGCCGCCAGCGCGGTGACGGCCAGTTCAGTGGCCGGCCTGCCGGTGGACGCCCGTCCGGTGGCAGCCTGCCCGGTGGCAGCCCGCCCGGGAGCGGCCTGCCTCGCGGCGGCCAGTTCGGTGCCGGCCCGCCCGGCGGTCGGCCGCCGGGCAGTCGGCCCGTGGCTGACCGGCCGCTCGCGGACGGGCCGCCCACCGGACGGCCGGTCACCGGCCGGCCCGCGCAGGGCCGTCCGCAGAACGTCAGGCGCGGCTCGCCGCCCGGGCAACGTCCGGACCGCGCCCCAGTAACCCGTGGCCGGCTACCCGGCGATGACGAGGCACTGCCCCCGTTGGAGCCGCTGGCACCGCTGCCGCCTCCGCTGCCGCGCCGCGCCGTGCCGCCAGCCGAGGACGACGGAAATCCAGGTCCCGACGGGGTGCCCGCAACGTGGCGCTCAGAAGGTCCGCACGAGCCGGGAGAGGCGGACTGGTGAGGAACCTGCGCACGAGCCGGATTGTCCTCGGCGCGGCGGTGATCCTCGTCCTGGGCGGCCTCTACGAGGTCGGCAGCCTCAAGCATTCGGTCGCGCTGACCGCGGGCCAGGCCGTGTCACCAGTGCGTTCGGTGCCGGTCACCGCGGTCACCCGGGCCTGCCCGTCGCCAGGATGGGCCGGCGGCACCGGCGGCGGGATCGCACTGATGGCCGCGCCCGCCCGGGCCGGCACGGGTCAGGCGATGGTGAACCGGCTGGCCGCCGCGGGCAGCGCCACCGGCGGGACGCTCCTTTTCAGCGCGACCCACCCTGGGTACCTCCAGCTCACGGGGGTTGGCACCGACAAGGGCGCCGCCGCGCAGGCCCAGAAGGCCAGCGGCGGCGTGGCGACCCTGCCGGTGCGGGGTGGCGTGGTGGTCCGGGCGACCGGCGCGATGGCCCAGGGGCTGGAGGTGGAACAGACCGCCGCGGGCGGGCTGCCCACCGCTAGCTGCGGCAGTCCCGGCACCGACTTCTGGTTCATCGGGCCAGGACAGCACACCGTCCCGCGCATCGTGCTCTTCCTGATGAACCCCACCGGCCAGGCGGCCGACGCTGCCGTCGACGTCTTCACCGATGCCGGCCCGCTGCAGGGCACCGCGGATACCGGGATCACGGTGCCGCCGCACGGCATGGTCGTCCAGTTCCTCGCCACGATGCTGCACGGATCCCGGTCGGTCGCACTGCATGTCCGCACCAGTACTGGCCAGGTCGTCGCCGCTGTCCAGGAGAGCACTGGCACCGGCCCGGGCGCCTGGCTGCCTGTCGCCGAGACCCCCGCCACCCACCTGGTGATCCCTGGCCTGCCGGGGACCGCGGGCGCCCGCCAGCTCTACGTGACCGTGCCCGGTGTTCAGGACGCCAAGCTCAAGCTGAAGGCGGTGACTTCGCGCGGGTCGTATGAGCCGACCGGCGCGGGCGGCATCGACATCCCCGGTGGTTCGGCGGTCGCTATCGCCCTGCCATCGCTCGGTGGCATCCCAGCCGCGCTCAAGCTGACCGCGAGCGTGCCGGTAACGGCGGTGGCGATGGCCTCGGGCGGGACCGCGGGTGCCCCCGGCGCCTTCACCGCGGCCGCGGCCGCGATCCAGGAACAGGGCGTCGTCGCGGACGACCTGAGCACCGCGGGCAGGCTCTCCTCGCTGGTGCTGTCGGCTCCTCGTGCCGCCGCCCGGGTCCGCGTGGCCGAGACCGCGGGGTCCGGCACGAATTCAGTCCACCGGACCGTCCAGGTCGTGCCGGTCAAGGCGGGGCACAGTGTCGTCTTCCCGCTCGCCGCGGTGCGTGGCGCCACGAAAGGCAGTGCCTTCGCGGTCGTGATCACCCCGCTGGCGGGCTCGGGGCCCGTTTACGCGGGACGGGCGATCGTCGGGAGCGGGAATGGCGGCCTGCTGCAGGCGATACTCCCGGTGCCGAGCGCGCTTACCTCGGTGCCGTTGCCGGCGGTCCGTAATGCCTTCCTGACCACCGTCCCGTGACGCGGGGTTTAGGCCGGGTCCTGGGCTCTGTCTCGCGACGGCCAGGATCCGCGGGACACGGCCTAGTCGCCTGGAGCGTAATCCGGGGCCACGTCCTCCGGGTCGACGCCCAGCAGTCGCGCGAACTCCTCGACGACCACCTCGAAGACGAGTTCGCCCAGTTCGTCCTCGGCGTCCGCGCGCGCCGCGAGCGGACGCCGGTACACCACGATGCGTGGCGGCCGGGCCGGAAGCCCGTCACCGGCGGCCGGCGAGCCAGCGTCCAGCCGGGACAGCGGCACCTCGCCGGGGGCGGCCCCCAGCGGATTCGCGCGGGGGATTTCCTCGACCGCGAACTCCACGTCGGCCAGCTGGGCCTCCCAGCGCGGCTCCAGGCGTGCCACAGCCTGCAAGATCAGGTCGTCGAACCGTTCCGCCCGGCTCCGGTGCAGTGGCACCTCGGGCGGGGTGAGCACCCCCCTCAGGCCACGCCCGTGCCGGTCCCGTCTCCTGATCCGGGCGCCACGCGGCACCCCGTTGCCGTCGCCGGTCTGCACAGTTGCCGAGCGTATCTTGGCGGGGTGACGACAAGGGCCACGCGAGACACGATCGTGCAGAGTGCCCCGGGTGGTGGCGTTAACGCCTGCGGGTCTGTACGGTCTGCCGTTGTGAGCGATGCACGCGACCCAGCCTCAGGCCGGGTGCGTGGCCGCCCTGCGCCGGGCAGTCGCCCGGATCGGGTGGCCCGGTGATGCCCCGTCGCTGCTCCCGGCCGGCCTGCAAGCAAGCGGCCCTGTACACCCTGACGTACGTCTATCGTGACTCCACCGCTGTGCTCGGCCCGCTGGCGGCCTACGTCGAACCGCACTGCTACGACCTGTGTGTCGCCCACGCGGAGCGGCTGACCGCCCCGCGGGGCTGGGAGGTCGTGCGGCTGCCGGTGGATCCGGTGCCGCCGGAGGCCGACGACCTGGAGGCACTGGCCAACGCGGTCCGGGAGGCGGCGCTCCCCGCGAAGCCCGGCGAGCCGGTCGGGCAAGGGGTCGAGGTGGGCAGGCGCGGCCACCTCCGGGTGCTCCGGTCCTCTCCCGAGGACCGCGGGCGGCTCGGTTAGCCGGTGACGGCGCGCAGGTCGCTCGGAGCGACCGTGCGCTGGCGGGACGGCCGGTAGGCTCGGTCCTCTCATCCCAGAAGCGGGAACAATGAGTCAGGCATCGCGGGTAGCGGGGTCCGCGAATCCGGCGGCGGCACGGGAGGCAGAGCCGAATTGGGTGATTACCAGAAGATCTTCAAGGCCTACGACATCCGCGGGATCGTCCCTGACGAACTCGACGAGCGCGTCGCCGAGGCCATCGGCGCCGCGTTCGCCCGGCTGACCGGCGCCAGGTCTGTGGTCACCGTGCATGACATGCGCAGCTCGTCGGCGCCGCTGGCGGAGGCCTTTGGCCGGGGGGCGGCCGCGCAGGGGGCGAACGTCCTGGCCGGCGGGCTGGGCTCCACCGACATGCTGTACTACGCCAGCGGCAGCCTGGACATGCCGGGCGCGATGATCACCGCGAGCCACAACCCCTCCAAGTACAACGGGATCAAGCTCTGCCGGGAAGGGGCGCGGCCGGTCGGGGCGGAGTCCGGGCTGACCGACCTGCGCGACATGGCCGCGGCCGGTGTCCCGGCTTATGGCGGGCCACCGGGCACCATTACCGAACGCGATCTGCTGGCCGGCTATGCGAGCCACCTCAAGACACTGGTGGACGTATCCGGCATCCGTCCGCTGACGGTGGCGGTGGACGCCGGCAACGGGATGGCCGGCCTCACCGTCCCCAAGGTGTTCGAGGGACTGCCGATCACCCTCGTCCCGATGTACTTCGAGCTCGATGGCACCTTCCCGAACCATGAAGCCAACCCGATCGACCCGCGGAACTTGCGCGACCTGCAGCGATCCGTGATCGATTCCGGCGCCGACATCGGGCTCGCCTTCGACGGTGACGCCGACCGGTGTTTCGTGGTGGATGAGCGCGGCCAGATCGTCTCGCCGTCGGTGCTCACCGCGCTCGTCGCCGTGCGAGAACTAGCCCGCGAGCCCGGCGCGACGGTGATCCACAACCTGATCACCTCACGGGCGGTCCCGGAGATCATCGTCGAGCATGGCGGCACGCCGGTCCGCACCCGGGTCGGCCACTCGTTCATCAAGGCGCGGATGGCGGAAACCGGCGCGGTGTTCGGCGGCGAGCATTCCGGTCATTTCTACTTCCGCGACTTCTGGTTCGCCGACTCGGGCATGCTCGCCGCCCTGCACCTGCTCGCCGCCCTGGGCGAGCAGGATGGGCCGCTGTCCGCGCTGCTGGCCGGCTACGGCCGGTATGTGGCATCCGGTGAGATCAACAGCGAGGTGCACGACCATGCGGCGGCCACCGCCCGGGTCCGCGAGGAGTTCGCCAGCGGCCGGGACGTCACCACGGACGAACTGGACGGGATGACCGTTAGCGCTGAGGGCTGGTGGTTCAACCTGCGGCCCTCGAACACCGAGCCGCTGCTGCGGCTCAACCTCGAGGCCACCGACGAGACGACCATGACCAAGCTGCGGGACGAGGTGCTGAGCATCGTCCGCGCCCATCCCAGGGAGACCCCTCCCAAGGAGGCACTGTGAAGATCGACGATTGGCTGCTCGAGATACTGGCCTGCCCCAAGTGCCACGCACCGCTGCGGGTCGACCAGGAAGCGAGCGAACTGGTCTGCACCAGCGACGAGTGCGGCCTGGCCTACCCGGTCCGCGATGACATTCCTGTCCTGCTGGTGGACGAGGCCCGGCCGCCCGGAGGCGGGGCGTGAGCATGACCGCCCAGGAGCGCCTCGACGACGTGCGCCTGCTGGAGACCGCGGATCCCAGCGGCATGCTCCGGCAGGTGGCGTCCTCGGCGGCGCAGGTGCGCACGGCGGTGCGACTGGCCGCCGAGACGGACCTCGGAGTCCTCGCGGGCGGGGCCAGGCCGCGCGCCATCGTGGTCACCGGCATGGGCGGCTCGGGCGTGGCGGGGGACGTGCTCGCGGCGGTGTGCGGCGCGGGCTGCGCGTCCCAGGTCTTCTCCGTGCACGACTACCTGCTGCCCGGCTGGGTGGGTGCGGCCGACCTGGTGGTTGCCGTGTCCTGCTCCGGATCCACCGAGGAGACGCTGGCCGTCGCCGCCGAGGCGGTGCGCCGGGGCTGCCCGCTGATCGGGGTCGGCGGTGCGAGTTCCCCCCTGGCGATGCTGGCTGAGCAGGCACGCGCGCCCTTCATTTCCGTTATGTCAGCTGGTATGCCCCGGTCCACGCTGTGGGGCCTGTCCGTCCCGCTCCTGGTCATCGCGGAGCGGCTCGGGGTGATCGAGGGGCCCGCCGAGGCCTATGAGTCGGCGGCAGCGGGGCTGGAGCGGATTTCGCACCTGTGCCGGCCTGACAGCGAGGCGTTCGTCAACCCGGCGAAGATGCTCGCCCTGGAACTCGCCGGGACGCTGCCGGTGATCTGGGGCACCTCGCCGCTGACCGGGGTGGCCGCGTACCGGTTCGCCTGCCAGCTCAACGAGAACGCCAAGTACCCGGCGGTGCCCGGTGTCCTTCCTGAGGCCAACCACAATCAGGTCGTCACGTTCGACGGGCCGTTCGCGCCGGGCCGGGCCGGCGGCCCGGCGTTCGGTGACCAGGGCACGGAACCGGCCGTCCCGCTGCGCCTGGTCATCCTCCGGGACAGCTGGGAGCACCCGCAGGTGATCCGGCGCCGTGAGGTCTCGGTGCAACTCGCGACTGAGCGCGGCATCGAAGTCACCGAACTGGCCGCGGAGGGGGAGGGGCCGCTGGAGCGGCTGTCCGGCCTGGTGCAGCTACTCGATTGCGCGAGCGTCTACCTGGCCGTGGTGAACGGCATCGATCCTGGACCGGTCAGTGCGATCGCGGAGCTGAAGGCGCGGATCGCCTAGGGTATGTCCGGTGGATCGCGATCATCGCGGGTGTGCCCGGCCGCGGGCCGTAGATCCACCTGACACGCTCTGGGAGGTGACCAGCCATCGCCGCGGAGAAAGGCCCTGCCGCCTCGCCAGGGCCCGCTGAGCCCCCGCCAGGGCCCGGCCAGCCGCGGACCCAGCCGGGGCCTGGGTCCGCCGGGCCGGCATCACCCAAGCCCGCTGAGCCGGGTGGTGAGCCCGCAGGCATGCGCGCCGTGTTCGCCGCGCTGGGCGCGAACCTGGGCATCGCGGTGACCAAGTTCGTGGCGTTCGCGTTCACCGGCTCGGCGTCGATGCTCGCCGAGTCCATCCACTCGGTCGCGGACAGCGCCAACCAGGCGCTGCTGCTGCTGGGCCGCAGCCGGGCGCGGCAGGAGCAGACCGAGGAGCACCCGTTCGGCTTCGGCCGGGAACGCTACTTCTACGCCTTCGTGGTCGCCGTGGTGCTGTTCACGGTCGGCGCGCTGTTCTCGCTGTATGAGGGAGAGCACAAGGTCACCCATCCGGAGCACGTGCGCTCGCCGGTGATCGCCTTCATCGTGCTGGGCGTCGCCATGGTCCTGGAAGGCCTGTCGCTGCGCACCGCGGTGCGTGAGTCCAACACCTCCCGCGGCCGGCACAGCTGGACGGCCTTCATCCGCCGGTCCAAGTCACCGGAACTCCCGGCGATCCTGCTGGAGGACGTGGCCGCGCTCACTGGCCTGGTCTTCGCCACCGTGGGGGTGGCGCTGGCGGTGGTCACCGGGAACGGGGTCTGGGACGGCGTGGGCTCGCTGTCGATCGGCGTGCTGCTCGGCTGCGTGGCAGGGGTGCTGGCGGTCGAGATGAAGAGCCTGCTGATCGGGGAGTCGGCGAGCAATGAGGTGGAACGGGCGATCGTCGCGGCCCTGGAGAACGGCCCCGAGGTGGAGTGCGTCATCCACATGCGGACCCTGCACATGGGCCCGGAGAGCCTGCTGGTCGCCGCGAAGATCGCGGTGCGCCGGACGGACAGCGCCGCCACCCTCGCGGCGGGCATCGACGCGGCGGAACGCCGGGTCAGGGCCGTGGTGCCGATCGCGGAGATGATCTACCTGGAGCCGGATCTCTACCAGGAGTCCAGGGCGGACGTGACGGATCCGGCGATCCGCGCGGTGCGCCGCCCGCGCCCCCGCCGCCGGTTAGGCCGCGGCTAGGGGCCAGGTTCAGCAGCCGCAGCGCGCGTTCCTTCTCGAATTCCAGGGCCCGCACCGGCGGCGGCGGGATCCGCCCGATGCGCCGGCCGAGTTCGGCCAGTTCGGCCCGCAGGCTGGGTTCCGTCAAAACCCGCATACCGAACGCAACCTCAGCCGGGCTCACGTCATAACGCCGCTCGAAGTCCAGGCCCATCGCGACCGCGGCCAGGTCGTCCTCGTCGAAGTGCCGGTGACCTGGCGCGCGGCCGCGGGCCGCTGCGCTCACGGGCCGTGCGTCGCCGGGTCGTGCGTCGCCGGGTCGTGCGTCGCCGGGTCGTGCGTCGCCGGGCCGTGCGTCGCGGGGCCGCGGGTCACCCGGGCGTGGCCGCCGGGACTGTGCACGGATGGGCCGGTGCTCCCGGACCGGGGGAAGCAGGCCGAGCAGTTCCCGGTAGCGGAGCATCCTGGGCGACGTGCCGAGGAGGCCGGCCGCCTCCGTGATACGCATGACACGAATCTAACATTTTCTTGTCAGAAACGCCGGATCAGGGATGCGCTGGGTGCCGCCGGCCCCGTACGGTGCAGGTGGGGGAGGCTCCCGAGCCAGCTCCACCTACTCGTGACCCGGAGGAGAGAAATGCCCGCGGAATCCGTTCGGTATAAGGTCGCTGATCTTTCGCTTGCCGCCTATGGGCGCAAAGAGATCAAGCTCGCCGAGCATGAGATGCCTGGCCTGATGTCGGTGCGGGCGGAGTACGCGCAGGCGCAGCCGCTGCGCGGGGCGCGGATCACCGGGTCGCTGCACATGACCATCCAGACGGCGGTCCTGATCGAGACGCTGGTGGCGCTGGGCGCGGAGGTGCGCTGGGCGAGCTGCAACATCTTCTCGACCCAGGATCACGCGGCTGCGGCGGTCGCGGTCGGGCCCGAGGGCACGCCGGAGGACCCGCAGGGAATCCCGGTGTTCGCCTGGAAGGGCGAGAGCCTCCAGGAGTACTGGTGGTGCACCGACCAGGCGCTGACCTGGCCCGGCGAGGACGGGCCGAACATGATCCTGGACGACGGCGGTGACGCCACGATGCTGGTGCACAAGGGCGCGGAGTACGAGGGAGCCAGGGCGGTCCCGTCGGCGGCTGCCGATGACGCCGAGGAGTGGCAGGTCATCCTGGAACTGCTGCGGACGTCGCTGGCGGCCAGCGCGGACCGGTGGACCGTCATGAGCGAGGGCATCAGGGGCGTGAGTGAGGAGACCACGACCGGCGTGCACCGGCTCTATGAGATGGAGCGCGACGGTTCGCTGCTGTTCCCGGCGATCAACGTCAACGACGCGGTGACCAAGTCGAAGTTCGACAACAAGTACGGCTGCCGGCACTCGCTGATCGATGGCATCAACCGGGCTACGGACGTGCTGATCGGCGGGAAGGTGGCGGTCGTCTGCGGGTACGGCGACGTGGGCAAGGGCTGCGCGGAGTCGCTGCGCGGCCAGGGCGCCCGGGTGATCATCACCGAGATCGACCCGATCTGCGCGCTGCAGGCGGCGATGGACGGATTCCAGGTCGCCACCCTGGAGGACGTCGTGTCAAACGCGGACATCTTCGTGACCGCGACCGGCAACCGGGACATCATCATGGCCGATCACATGGCCGCCATGAAGCACCAGGCGATCGTCGGGAACATCGGTCACTTCGACAACGAGATCGACGTGACGGGCCTGTCGCGGATGCCGGGCATCCGCAAGGTGACCATCAAGCCGCAGGTGGACGAGTGGAAGTTCGCGGACGGCCACAGCGTGATCCTGCTGTCCGAGGGCCGCCTGCTCAACCTCGGCAACGCGACCGGCCACCCCAGCTTCGTCATGTCGAACTCCTTCACCAACCAGGTGATCGCCCAGATCGAGCTGTTCACCAAGGCCGAGGAGTACCCGGTCGGCGTGCACACCCTGCCCAAGCACCTCGACGAGAAGGTGGCCCGGCTGCACCTGGACGCGCTCGGGGTGCGGCTGACCGAACTGTCCAAGGAGCAGGCCGACTACATCGGGGTCCCGGTGGAGGGTCCCTACAAGCCCGACTCCTACCGCTACTGACCGCGTGGCTGGGGCGCAGTCCGACATCGCGGACCCCGGACTGGCCGGCGCGGGCATGGCGCGCATCGGCTGGGCGCGGCGCGCGATGCCGGTGCTGCGCCTGATCGGCGAGCGGTTCGCGGCCGAGCAGCCACTGGCCGGGCTGACGATCGCGGCCTGCCTGCATGTCACGGCGGAGACGGCAGTGCTGGTGGATACGTTGCGCGCGGGCGGGGCCCAGGTGTTCCTGGCGGCATCGAACCCGCTGTCCACCCAGGACGACATCGCAGCCGCGCTGGTCGCTGACGGGGCCGCCGTGGTCTACGCGCGGGCCGGCGCCGACCGGCTGACCTACGACGAGCACATCCACCGGGCCCTGGACTCCGGTCCTGACCTGGTCGTGGATGATGGCGGCGACCTGGTGAACACGCTGCACACGCAGCGGCCTGACCTGCTGGGCGCGGTGCTTGGCGGATGTGAGTCGACCACGACCGGAGTGATCAGGCTGCGCCGGATGGCCGGGGAAGGCACGCTGGCCTTTCCCGCGGTCGCGGCGGACTCGACCGCGACCAGGCTGATGTTCGACAGCAGGTACGGCACCGGGCAGTCAGCCATTGACGGGATCGTGCGGGCCACCAACCTGCTGCTGGCCGGCAAGACCGTGGTGGTGGCCGGCTACGGGTCGTGCGGTACCGGGATCGCCCAGCGGGCCAGAGGGCTCGGCGCGCAGGTCATCGTGACCGAGGTCGATCCGGTGCGCGCCCTTGACGCGATCATGCAGGGTTTCCGGGTGCTGCCGATGGCGGCCGCGGCGCCGCTGGGTGAACTGTTCATCACGGCGACCGGCTCACGTGACGTGATCGGTGCCGGGCACATGGCGGTCATGCGGGACGGCGCGATCCTGTGTAACGCCGGCCACTTCGACGTCGAGGTGGATGTGCGCGCGCTCACCGACATGGCGGTCGAGATCAACCATGACGTGCGCCCGCACACGGACGAGTACCTGCTCGCCGATGGCCGCCGGCTGCTGCTGCTGGCCGAGGGCCGGATCGTGAACCTGGTCGCCGCGGAGGGCAACCCGCCCACGGTCATGGACGTGTCCTTCGCCGGCCAGGCGCTCGTGCTCGGCTGGCTGGCCCGTGAGCACGGCTCACTGCGGCCCGGGGTGCACGGCGTGCCGGCGGCCATCGACGACCAGGTCGCCCGGCTGGCCCTGGCCGCGTCCGGCGCGGAGATCGACGCTCTCACCCCGGCGCAGCAGGAGTACCTGAGCTCCTGGCAGCCGCTGTTCCCCGGTTCCTGTCGTTCCAACGACAGCTAAAGCGCTTTTACTGTCGTTGGAACGACAGTAAAACGCATCCCATGCGGTGGGGCTCAGGCCGGGGGAAGGAACCCAGACGGCCGGACTGAGGCTGCAGCATCGGACTGTTCGTCCAGAGGCGGCTGGGATCCGGGAGGCGGCTGGGGAGCCTGGGAACCCGGGGGTGGCTGGGAACCGTAGGGCGGCTGGGGAGCCTGGGATCCCGGGGGAGCCTGGGATCCCGGGGGCGGCTGAGATCCGGGGGACAGCCCGTAGCCGGTGGAAGGCTGGGGTGTGCCGAAGGGCCGGGGCCTGGCTGCGGACGGCCCGTAGGCCATGATCCGGGCATGTTCACGGGACCGCCGTTCGGCCAGAACGGCACTGAGGTAGGCGGCGGCGGGGGTGCCGGGCGGTGGCAGCGGGCTGACCTGTGCCTGCACCGCGCCGGCGATCCGCTGGCCGAACTCCTCCCGCGCGGCGGGCGTGAGTTCGTGGTAGCGGCTCAGGTAACTGCGGGCCGTCTCGGCCGTGACGTCCGACAGCCCGGCGAGTTGCAGGGTCGAAGCCCAGCCGGCCAGGGCGGGCGGAACAACCGCCAGCGGAGCGGCGAGCGCCTTCCTCGCGGGCACGCGTTCCTGGATGACATACGTTCCGGCGAGCATGTCACCGAGGCGCTTGCCCTTCGCCGACAGCAGGGCGGTGAGCAGCGCGGGAATGCCGAACAGGATCGTGAACTCCAGCACGCCCACCAGGGCCCGCACGAACGCCTGGCGGAAACGTTCCGGGCCGCCGTCATCGCTCACCACCCGCAAGCCCATGGCGAGTTTTCCCAGAGACTTTCCCCTGGTCAGAGTCTCGAAGATGGTTGGATAGCCCACGATGACCAGGATGAAGCTGGTCAGGAACACGGCCGTAAGCGACGCTAGGTCCAGGCCACCGCCCGCGGCCGCGGCGCTGGTGGTCAGCAGGACAATGAACAGCAGGCCACCCTGGGCCACCAGGTCGATGACGCGCGCGACCATGCGGCTCGGGAACCGGGCGATCGGCACCTCGAGGACGACGGCCTCACCAGTCACGACCTCGTCCACACGAGCCCCCGTTTCGGTCTATTTGGCCACCAGGCTAGCCGGGCCAGAGGCAGTAGTCTCCCTTCGTGGACGTCGACGCCTTCGTGGCCGCGCACCAGCCCGAGTGGCAACGCCTTGACACGCTGGTCAAGCGGCGGCGCGGGCTCACCGGGGCTGAAGTGGATGAGCTGGTCGCCTTGTACCAGCGGACCGCGACGCACCTGTCCGCGGTGCGTTCCGCCGGGCACGACCCGGCCCTGGTGGCCAGCTTGTCCAGCCGGGTGGCGCGGGCCCGCAGCGCCGTGACCGGCTCGTACGTGCCCGCCTGGCATGCGGTGGCCCGTTTCGCGGTGATCTCGTTCCCGGCCATGGCCTACCGTGCGCGCTGGTGGTGGCTGGGCACCGCGCTCGGGTCGATTCTGGTTGCGGTCCTGCTGGGCTGGTGGGTCGCCCGGTCCCCCACGGTGCAAGCCGAGCTCCTGCCCAAGGCCGCGGTCCGCCAGCTGGTGAACCACCAGTTCCAGAACTACTACTCGCAGTACGCGGCCACGTCGTTCGCCGCGCAGGTGTGGACCAACAACGTGTGGGTCGCCGCCCTGTCGCTGGTCTTCGGGATACTGCTCGGGCTGCCGACCCTGTGGGTGCTCTTTGGCAACGCCGCCAACGCCGGCATAGAGGGCGGCCTGATGTTCGCGCACGGCAAGGGCAGCCTGTTCTTCGCGCTGATCCTGCCGCACGGGATGCTGGAGCTCACCGCGGTGTTCCTGGCCGCGGCGGCGGGCCTGCGGCTCGGCTGGTGCGTCATCGACCCAGGTCCCCGGCCCCGGAGCCGGGCGCTGGCCGAAGAAGGGCGGGCCTCCATCACGATCGCGCTCGGGCTCATCGTGGTCCTGCTGGTCTCCGGGGTCATCGAGGCGTTCGTGACGCCGTCGCCGTTGCCGACCTGGGCGCGCATCCTGATCGGCGCGGTGGCCGAGGTCGCCTTCCTGTGCTACGCCCTCCTGCTCGGCCGCCGGGCGGCCGGCGCTGGGCTGACGGCCGACATGGACGAAGCGCCCGACACGGCGCCGGTGAGCGCCTGACGGATAACCGGTTGCCGTCCGCCTCCGGTCCGCTGCACAATCCGGCCCATGGGTCCGGACAGGGTATTCAGCTGGCGGCCGCTCGAGCCGGCCGACGCGGCCGCCTGGGCCGCGCTGCTGGCCGCCATCCAGGCCGTGGATGGGGAGGACGAGCACTTCAGCGAGCAGGACCTGGTGGAGGACTTCGCTGACCCGGAGCGCGACTTCGCACGCGGCTCTGTCGCCGTCTACGACGGGAATGTCATGATCGGCTATGCCGTCCTGGCCGCCCGCAGCGCCGCAGACCCGGTCCATGAGATGAATCAGCAGGGCGGCGTGCACCCGGCGTACCGGTCCCGCGGGCTCGGCGGCCGCCTGCTGGAGTGGGCCGAGCAGGCGGCCGTCCCGCTGCACCGGGACCGCTTTGCTGGCCGGCCCCTGACGCTGTCCGGATCGTGCCTGTCCAGTAACGGCCCGGCGGCCGCCTTGTACCTGGCGCACGGCTACCAGCAGGCACGCTGGTTCCACGGGATGACCCGGGACCTCACCTCGGCACTGCCCGACGCCCCGGTGCCGGCCGGTGTGCAGATTGTCGGATTCACGCCGGAGCGATCACCGGACGCCCTGCTGGTGCGCAACGAAGCCTTCCGTGATCACTGGAGCTCGACGGAGACCACCGCGGAGCAGTGGGCGCACCGTACCGGCTACGCGACCTTCCGGCCCGGCCTCAGCTTCCTCGCGTATGCCGGCGACGAGCCGCTCGGCATCCTCATCGGCCACGAGTACGACGCGTACACCAAGGCCACGGGCATCCGTGATTTCCACATTGCCCTGGTCGGCACGCGGCGGGCCGGGCGCAAGCGCGGCATTGCCACGGCCCTGCTGGCCCGGGCCCTCGGTGCGGCGCGGGCCGCCGGGTTCGCGGCAGCCTCGCTGGGGGTTGACGCCGATTCGCCCACCGGGGCGGTAGGGCTCTACCAGCGGGCCGGCTTCACCGTGCGGGAGACCTGGATCGCTCTGATGAAGCCCCTGCTCAACGGTGATGTCACAGGCGGCCGCCGGCCTTGAGGGCCAGGTAGGCGTCAGCCAGTGCCCCGGGAAGCCGCTCCGGCGGGGCGTCCACCACCTGGACCCCGCGCTGCCGGAGCTGGGCGGAGACCCGTTGCCGCTCGGCGCGGGCACGCTCCGCCGCGGCCGCGGCGTAGAGACGGGGAGCATCGCCCCGGCCGGCCGTGAGCTCATCCAGCTTCGGGTCCGCCACGGCCGCGACCATCACCAGGTTCCTGGAGGCGAGCAAGGGCAGCCGGGGTAGCAGCCCTTCCTCGATGGCGGTCACGTTGAGGTCGGTGAGCAGGACGATCAGGCAGCGGTGCCGGGCGACCGCGAGCACGGCGCTGGCCAGCCCAGCCATGTCGCATTCGGTCAGCTCAGCGTCCAGCGGTGCCATCGCGTTGGTGAATGAGGCGAGGACGGCCGAGCGGGAGGCACCCAGCACCCGGGCTCGCACCCGCCGGTCGAACGCCATCATGTCGATCCGGTCCCCCGCCCGCGACGCGAGCGCGGCGAGCAGCAGGGTCGCGTCCATGGAGGCGTCGAGCCGGGGCACGCCGCCGACCCGGCCGGCTGATGTCCGGCCGGTGTCGAGGACCACCAGGATCCGCCGGTCGCGCTCGGGCCGCCAGGTGCGGACCATGACGTCGCGCGACCTGGCCGCGGCCCGCCAGTCGATCGACCGAACGTCGTCGCCAATGACGTACTCGCGCAGCGAGTCGAACTCGGTGCCCTGGCCGCGGATCAGTGACCGGTGCTGGCCATCGAGCTGCCGCAGCCGGGAAAGCTTCTCCGGCAGGTGCCGCCGGCTG
>Ga0265338_10006587_pt1 | contig 14729 bp, 14 predicted proteins | sample 42126metaG_FD_193579 | JGI IMG/M metagenome (GOLD analysis project Ga0265338, IMG submission 193579) | Rhizosphere microbial communities from Carex aquatilis grown in University of Washington, Seatle, WA, United States - 4-21-26 metaG | ecosystem: Host-associated > Plants > Roots > Rhizosphere... | reverse complement strand
AGCGCTCACCAACGTGGCCCGTCATGCCCATGCCAGCCGGGTGGAAATAAACATCCAGAAACTTCCAGCCGGGGTTTGCATGAAAATAAAAGACGACGGCAAATCCTTCAAGGTGCAACGGATACTTCTGGCCCGGGGAGGCAATCGCCTGGGACTGCTTGGGATGAGGGAGCGGTTGGAGATGGTGGGTGGCCGGTTCGATGTCGAGTCCGCACCGGGTAAAGGCACCACCATCATTGGACATATTCCGACCGACAAAGCTGTGCGCGGGGGGGGACATTGACGGAAACCACCGGAACCAAACTTAAAAGCCCATGAAACCAAACATCATTCTGCTCGTTTTTCTCGCGGTTATATGGGGCGATGCCCATGCAGCCCCGGCCCCGACCAATTCCGTTGCGGCCAATCGTGTGCTCATGATTGATCCCAGCTCCATGCCGATAACCACGGGCCGGGCCACGCTGATCATCGGCGCGCTCCAGCGCACGAACGGCGTTTACTCGGGCGATTACCGGATCAAGGTGTTTCCCTGGTTCTTGAAAAACGAAAAAGGCCGGCTGGCCATCGTCGTTTCGGATGCGTCCCTCGCCGAGGTCACCCATGGAAAGGTGGCGACGATCATCGGGACCGCCACCACGACCGGCAACGGCCGGAGCCGGCACATTGACGCCACGGCCACACCGGCGGACATCAATCGCGGAAAGCTCAAGCTGTGGTTCATGGCGGGAACCACCAAAATGACCTTCGAGCCGGCCTATCACTTTGCCGGAAAAGAAACGGTTACGGCTTCAGCCCGGCCGGCAGAAACCAGACTGGTTCGTTATTCACCCCGCCAACAATCCCTTTCACCTACCCAAACCCTGGCAGTTGCTGTCATATTCCCATGAAAAAAATCACTGTTCTACTCGCGGAAGACCACATGATCGTACGCGAAGGATTTCGCAAGATGCTCGAACTCGAAGACGATCTGGAAGTGGTCGGCGAAGCGCAAACCGGCCGCGAGGCCGTTGCGCTGGTCAAAAAGCTCAAGCCGGCCGTGGTGCTGATGGACATCGCGATGCCCCAGCTCAACGGGCTGGAGGCCACCCGCCAGGTGCTCAAAGCCATCCCCACCACCAAGGTGCTGATGCTCTCGGCCCACAGCGATGACGCGTATGTCAAGAACGCCACCGAGTCCGGCGCGGTGGGATTTCTGCTCAAGCAAACTTCCGCCTATGACGTCTGCCGCGCCATCCGGGAAGTTCAGAAGGGGAAAACATTTTTCAGCCCCTCCATTTCCAAACGGCTCGACAGCTTCAACTCACAATCGCAGTGCCGCACGGGAAAACTCAACCAGAAAGCCGTCCTGTTGACCTCGCGCGAGATGGAGGTGCTCCAGTTGATTGCCGAGGGCAAGGCCAACAAGGAGACCGCGTCGGAACTCGGCATCGGCATCAAGACCGTCGAGAAACATCGCGAGCATCTCATGCAAAAGCTCAACATTCACGACACCGCCGGGCTCACCCGCTATGCCATCAGCGCGGGCATCATCGAGAATAGCGTGCAGTTGACCATCGTCTAGGTTCGAACCGAAATTGAAGTCCCATCCTTTATGAAAAACGACCAAACCAACGGGCCGGTTCAACCTCGGGTGGACCTCGTATGGGTCCAGTGCCGGGGATACAATTGCCTGGCCTATGCGAGCACCACCGGCAAATGGATCAATTTCTACACCAACAAGAAGATGACGGATTTCGTCAGGGTAATCGGTTGATGGCTGATCAACGAAGCTGGCATTTTATCGGCTCGCCCGCTTGAGGCCGGAAAGATTTGGGAATGGTTCAGAGAGGTTCCAATGAACGAAAACAACCTCGACTTCTGGATGACCTTGGTCGGGACGGTTTGTTGGATGGTTTGCTTTTGGTGGATGTACCGGCTTTCCACCAAACAAAACATCCTGCTGGACCAGCTCCGCGAGCAGGGCAAACGCATCGAAAAACTGTCCAAGGCGGAACACGACCTCATCAAGGAAGTGCATCCCCAGGTGGGTGAGATCAAGGAAGGGATGGACGAGATGATCGCGGTCGTGAAGGAAAACACCAATCTGCCGGCAGCCAAAAAGAAGGGGCATTAGCCGGAGAGGAACCAGTGGGTTTCTTCAAGCCGGGACCACGCCGAGGACCTGGTTTACGAATTGGCGGCTGAAAAGGTCCACCCATCGGCCCTCCCGGTCGAGAAACGCCATGCACTTGTAACCGTTGCATTGAATCTGGACCGGCAAGCCTGCTACCGGCCGGGGACCGTAGTGTTTCTTCATCGGCTCGGGTATTTTATCATTCATAGTCATTGATCTAATATACGCCGGAAGAGGTGAAAATGTCTGGCTTATAGCCACATATATTTGCCAAAGCAGGCGAAAGTGGCATGGGCCTGCCCGCTGGCCAATGGTCGGGACATTGTGTTGCACCGGCGGACAACGAAAAATGGGCCGGATCCAATCCGGTTTGTAGCCGCAACTTTCAAGTTGCGATTGGGATCATAAACGGCCTCCTGCCAGCGCAGCCTGAAGGACTGCGGCTACAAAAACAAAAGGGCCGGAACGGTTTCCCGTTCCGGCTTGTTTTTGTCATCTGGCTTTCGACTCTCAACTCTCAACCATGAACTCTCAACTCGCGTTGATCAGTCCACGATCTTAGAGCCGGGCATGGACCAGTCGCTTTGACCGGTGCTGCCGCCCAGCGCCCGGGCTCGCACCTGATACACCGTGCCGGTCGTCAGACCGGTCAGCGAGTGCACCCGCATCTAAAACAGCTCCAATCAGATTGATGTGGTGTGGTTCAGATTCCGACTCATTTATAGCTGCCGGTCAACTGCCACTTTCAAATAATTTGCGGAATATGCCCGCCGTAGCACCCAGAAATCCTTCATTCTTTTCAACCCATTTTTTTGCCCGTTCCGCAAGCGATATCGATTTAGGATCACCCCCCTGTCCCACCTCATCTAAAATTGCCATGCCAATCTCTTTTTCATCAGGAGGAAGATTGGATATGCCTTGGATTGCCTCTTTCAATGGACGCAGTTCGATACGCTGGTCAAATTGTTGGTTGATATTAACGTTTACGTTTTGATTGCCTTTGACCACGATATGGTTGTTGCCTGTAGCCGATTTGGGATTCATCGGGTTTGATTGTTCGGGTTTCTTCCTGGCATCCGGATTGGGGGTTTGTCGCACATGATATTCCCTGAATATCCGCGCAACCGGCTCGGGCATTCTTCGAAAAAACTGCTCCTGGTCAACTATGTGCTGGAGCGGAATACAATCCTTCTTCATCCGAATAATGCAGGTTTCCTGCAACTGAAAAACAAATTCTCTTTTATGCTGCTGCCTGATGAACACCTCGATTTTACCCCAAAACTCAGGTTTTTCAGTGGGATCCACCAAGGCATAGACGATGACATTTGAAAATAGCAAAATGAACTGTTCGGTATGATGCGGGTTGTTGTTAAACCAGCTCAAATCAAGAAACGATTTGAGCAGAGGCACTTCGGTGGTCATGACGTTGCAGCATTGCTTGAAAAATTCCTTGTCCTCGTCATTGTAAAAATCCGCATTATCGTAAACCGCCGGAAATTCAACTTTTAACACGCCAGTGGGTGTTTCGCTGCCCTGTTTTAATTGGCTGCCCATAAGTCTGATGGAATATTGTTTGGTCAGGGCGGCTTTATCCTCGTCAGAATTACTGCCCATCGATACGCCTTTTGACGCAAGCACTCCCCGGTAAAAGGCGTTCATGTTCAAGCCCTGCCAGTGGGGATCCTGCGAAACTACCGTAACGTGTGGCTGTTCGTCCATGTTCATTTTGAACAGCTTCCATGTCAGCCCTTTGGTATTGTCGTGGTAGTCATGCAGTTCCCCTTGATGCCGAAGGGTCGATACGGAATCGCTGATGCCCCAGGCATTCAACAGGCGCAATGTCTGCCTGCCTTCCAAGGAAAATACGACATACACTGATGCAATTTTTGATGAAAGCGAATGGGCGATGTATTTTAAAAAATCCGAGAAGTCGCCGGTGGTCTGAAAATGTTTGACCGCAGGATTAAATTCAATCTGGCGTTTTAGATTGCGAATAAAACGGAACGCACGAATGGTGCTGGCAATTATTTTTGCCACCTCGGCCAAAAACCCCAAATCATAGGTATTCAAATGTGGTTGGTTTAAATCGGCGACATACCTTAACACCCCGATTGAGCCCTGGGCGGTATTTGAGAAAATCGGAACACCGATATATTGTTGTTTGGCTGACCGGGCCAATTGGTATGTGCTTTCAGATATGTTGCACCCTCTTAACGGAAAACCATATTTGGCAATTGAAACCTTGATGTTGGTAACTTTTTCGCATTGCGATTCAATTACGGAATCTGGCGAGGCGCCAATCAACATCAGTGGGCAACACGCAATGCAAACGAATCCGGTAATGCCCCGCGTTTTTCTGCAGAACATGTCATTTCTTGCGTGGCCATCCCGCACCAGGACGTCATTCAAATCAATGTAACAGACCTTTTCCGTGCCGTCGTAGTTCTGGTTTAACTCCGTGAAATGTTCCTTGGATGGGGATTTCCCGGGATTTAATTCCTCAACGGTTGAATTCGACAAAACAATCCGGTCCTTGAAAGGGTCGCGTCGGAACAGTGAAATTTCGCCTTTCCTCCCACCACTGTTTAAATGATCACAAGCATGATGAATAATTTCACTGAGCTTCTTATCGAGTGAATCCTGGTTGTGGATTTGCCCCAAATGGCAAATTTCGGCAAGAGCTTTTCCATGCAGCCCATACAAAGCATTATAATCAAAGCCGGACATCGTCATAAATTTGCTTATTTTGCAGCGTTAATGAAACTTGATGATTCTGCGGCATGCTTAAGAAATGTTGTCTGAATCAATGTGGAATTGCAACTGGTAGAGGCCGGTTATTTTATAATCATAAATTGCTGTTGATCTATTCAAAGGAGGTCAAGGTAGCTGGCACAAATTAAATCGGCTTCACCGTCGGCTCGTCCGGTTAAAAAAGGGCCGGAACGGTTTCCCGTTCCGGCTTGCTTTTGTCAGCCTTTGGCCGGTAGGGCGCGGTATCCGCACCGCGCCGCGGCTCGCTCGGAGAGCAAGCCCTACCTTCAGTCCACAATGCTCGAGCCGGGCATGGACCAGTCGCTTTGACCGGTGCTGCCGCCCAACGCCCGGGCACGCACGTTGTAAACTGTGCCGGTCGTCAGACCGGTCAGTGTGACCGTGCGGGCCTGCCCCGAGTATTTGACCGTCGTCCACGCGCCGGTGCCGGTGCAAATCTGCACCTCGTAGCCATACGAATTGGCTACGGTGCTCAGATGCACGTCCAGCTCCGTGGCCGTGTCGTTGTCGATGCCCGTGATGGACGGCGCGTCCAGTTTCGATTGTCCATGGTTGTTGCTCGCCGGCACGAAGCCGGACGTGAGCATCAAGTCCTGGTCGAAACGGGCAACCGTCTGCACGTAGAATGCCAGCGCATCGAGGCCCTCGATGACCGCCGCCAGCGCGACATTCCGTGCCGTCAACGCCAGCGTTCCGCCATCCTGGTAATTCTTGATGGCGACTTGCAGGGCGGTGATGCGGGTGGTCATGTCCACCGGGGCAGCCGGATCGGGCGGCACCGGTGGCGCCAGCGGGATGGGCGGTTTGGTGAAAACCGTGCTTCCCGTCAGGCAGGTGACGACCCAACCCGCAAAGGGCGGGACCGCCTCCACCGGCAGCTTTTTATAGCTCAGGCTGACTCTGTATACTGATTTTTTCATAAGAAACCTTTCGGTTCATTGTTGATAAAAATCGGGGCCATTCGGAGGAAGCCAATTCAGCTTCGCGCTGCACCCGTGTTATGCCCGACTCAAATGCAACCGCCATGCCGGAAAGTGCATTTCAACAAAAACTGTAAGTGCTGCAACAGCACTTACAGTTTTACTTTAAGACGATTTTGAAGCAGATGCTTCGGGCGCAGGGAAATGGCCAAAATCACTGTGCCAGATCGTCGCACGTCCCAAAATTCCCGACGCGAAAAAATCGCCGCAAGATTGTAAGAAAACGGGACGAGACGGTAAGAAAACGTCGCGAGAAGCCCTTCTCACGTCACGAGATGGTAAGAAAACGTCGCGAGATGCGCTTCTCACGCCACGAGATGGTAAGAAATCGTCGCGAGATGCGCTTCTCGCGTCACGAGATGGTAAGAAAACATCACGAGATGCGCTTCTCGTATCACGAGACGGTAAGAAAACGTCGTGAGATGCCCTTCTCGCGTTGCGAGATTGTAAGAAAACGTCACAAGATTACCGTCTCGCGAGCCAAAATCCGGAGAAAGCGGGTCGTTTGGTCGGGATGCGCTCCTGGTTACGGCATTTCTTGCAGACCGGCCGCAGGGCCAATTTAAACCAGCGTCTTGAGCCGCCGGGCAAAATCTTTCCGGTTGATGAGGTCAATGACCTGCAAGCGGTCGGGGTGCAGGCGGAAGAACAGCCGGTAATCCGAACCGATCCGCTGGCGCATTACATCTGTCACCTGCTTGAGCCGCAAGGCTCCCACGAACGCCGCCGGTTCGCCCGCCGCCAGCCGTCCGGTCATGATCATGGCGGCACGGGCGACGTGGCGTGGAAAAGCGGCCAGAGCAGGCTGAAATCCCTTGGGAAACTCGATCAATCTAACCGGGTGGACTTCCACCGCGTCCTGCGGCAGCAGAAGTTCCGCTTCACGATCCGCCTCGGCTTTCTCGGCGGGGTTGGCGGCACTGTTTTGGCGGAGGGTTTCCAGGTCGGTGTGCGCTTTTTGGAGTTCGCGCCGCAGTTGGTTGCGTTCGTGATGGCGGTCATTCAGCGCGGTTTTCAACTCCGCCAGCTTCTGGCGCATGGCCTTCAGGCTGGCTTCTTCCGGCGCGGTCAGGGCGGCGGCCCTGGCGGCCGCGCGCTTCTGTTCATGCCGCGCAATTTCCTGTTCCTGCCCGTCCAGCTTTTCCTTGAGTTCACGCACCTCCTGCACCTTGGCGTCGAGCGTCTGCCGGGCGGCGCGCAGTTTGGCATCGTCGGCTTCGTGCTCGGCATACCGTTTGTCCACGACGTCGCCGAACGGGTCGTCCGGCGGGAGATTCAAGGTGTCGCGGGCCTCCAGAATTTCGTCCAAAACGAGGCTGGCCTTGGCTGAGGGCAGGATGGGAATGGCGCCTCTGGCCACCAGAATGCCGAGGGCACGGTGCCGGGAAAACAACAGTTCGCCGGCGAGGTGGCGCAAATCATCCAGATTCTCCGAGGCCAGGACGTCTTTGGCGGATTCATCAATGAGCTTCAGGATCTTCGCCGGGTTGTCCTCATCCAACAAGAATGCCGCCGACAGGGGAATCCCAATGTCCGCTTCATTATCCGCCGCTTTCTCCCGAACGGTGATGAGGCGCTGGATGATATCCTTGCGGCCGGCCCGCGTGGCAAAGAACATGATTCGTTCCCAGCTCGCCATCCCCGCGCCGGGCCAGCCGATTTTTTCAAACGCCTCGGCCGCGCGGTCGAACAGGTTGAAAACGCACAGGCGCAGAAAATAAGTGTCCCGCAGGCCGGCCGGGATTTGCAGCGGGTCCAGCTTGAGCATTTGGGGCGGCTGCAGTTGGTCCAGCAGTTGCGCCGTCAGGTGCGGTTCCAAGGCCGCCTGCAATTCCTCCACCGTCACCCCGGCGACCAGCGAGGAGTGGTGCAGCCGCTCCTGATCCTTGTCGAGACAGCAATGCTTGTATTTCTTGCCGCTGCCGCAGGGACAGGGGTCGTTGCGGCCAATCTTGGCCACGGCGCGGCGCATGGTGCTGCCCTGCGCGAGGGCGTTGCTGGTCTTCTCGCCCACGATTTCCAGGATGGGCCGGCGGCATTGCAGGAGAACCCCTTCGCCCAAGGCTTGGGCCGACTTTTCCACGGCCGCGCGCTTGTCCGAAGTGGTGCGGGCAAACCAGCCCTTGGCGATGGCCAGCAGCCCGGCGTCATTCGTCTGGAAGGCCAGCGTCATCAGATAGGCCTTCGCTTCATTGGGCAGGTCGCCGCGCCGCGCCAGTTTGCGGGCGATGGGAATGAGCTGTTCGGGCAGCTTGCCTGCGCGGTGCTCCCGGCACCAGTCCGCCATCACCATCAGGGCGACCGCCTCGCAGTTCGTCGAAAGCCGGGTGTTTTCAATGGCGTCCAGCACCGGCTCCGGCACGTCGCCCTGCGCCTTCATCATCACATTGCCGAGCCAGAGTTCATGCCCCAGCAGCATCGCTCCGGACGCCAGATGCCGCGCCGGCACCGGCCGCTCCCGGCTCAAGGCCGCCACCACCACCAGCAAAAATGACTTCGGATTGTTTTCCTGCACGGTTTCACCAATCAGGGCATCCAGCTCCGCGTTGTCCGACGGCAACAGCTCCGCCACCCGCTGCACGGAGGCGAGGCAAAACAGGCATTGTTCAATGAACTGTCGCAATTCAGGGTTCATGGTTCGATTGTAGAATAAATCAATCTAATTGGAAATGGGTGATTTTTCTTAACCGCTGTTTATGCGGAGATTGTAATATCGAGCCTCTGGCTCGATTCACTGAAGACGGCCAATATTGGCGTGGAGTGCCGATACTACACCTGAAACAATTCCGGCTTGGCAGCGCGATGACAACTTTCATCGTCTCCAAACTCACCGTGATGACCTGGCCGATGAGACGGATAGCCGGGCTTGAACCAGCCGCAGACGATCCAGCCATTCTTCGATGACCGGGCGGGAAAGCAAGCGGTGCTTTTGCACAAACGGATTGAGCCTGTCCGCCGGGCGCGGCGCGGCGGGCAGCACCCGCACCGCCCAAAGCGCGCCCTGCCAGTCGCGCAGTGAAATGACGAAACGCCGGCCCGTGGCCGGATTGATGACGGGCAGTTCCCGGTGTTCGCGCAGTTGCTCAAATGTGGGATGTCGCTTCATTCAAACCTGACGGGTGGCAATGAACTGACCAGCTTTTGCGTTTCCAAACTTACCGAAACAACCTGCCCAATCAAGCGCACGATGTATTCCTCGTCATCCATCCGGTTCGGGTCGCTGGCGATGTTGCCCTTTTCGTCGCGGGTCACGCGATATTGGTCAATCACCCATTCCAACGCGCTGCGGTTGCCGAGTTTGTAGTCGAATACTTCCGGCGGGATGCCGCTCAAGGTCAGGAAATCGTTGTAGATGATGGACAAGGTAGGGCGGGCAGTCCTCTGCCCGCCGGTTGCGGGTGGCAATGGCGACGACGGCGCGCACGGAGTGACGCGCCCTACCAGCTTCATCGCCTCCACGCGCCAGTCCAGTTTGACTTCTTTGTTTTCGATGCGCTGCAATTTAAATTCCTTGGCGGATTCATAATTGACATGCAACTCGGCTAGTTTTTTACCGGCCTCGGCGAATTCGTGAAACAGTTTGGCGCTGGCTTCCGGTTTGTGTTCGGGCTGGTTGTCGCCCTGCATCGTCTCGACGGCGGCGAGCGGATAAAAGGTAGGGCGCGTCACTCCGTGCGCGCCGTTGGACGATTTTGAAGACCCGGCGCGCAGGGGACTGACGCGCCCTACCCCCACGAACGGGATGCGCGGGAGGTCGCGTTTCAGGTTTTCGGCGAAACGGGTGCGGTACGCGGGATGATGCAACACGGCATAGACGTAATGAAATATGTCCGCCGCCGTGATGCTGCCGTCATCGTAGAAAATCTGGAACAACGTCCGCGCTTTGGGCGTGATGTTTTCCTGCTTGTGCTTGCCGTCTTCGGAATAGGTGAACAGCGGGATGCAATAACTGAATGCACCAAAGCCAGCAGTGCAAACACTCTCCGGCAGCATATTTGTTGCAAGAGCAACAAACGGACGCTCTGGAGTCATGTTCACACACACGACGCGATTTTCTTTCGTTGAATTTTCCGTTGGAAAGACCGACCAGTATGAGGATGGTCGGTCAACCAGCAGGGCGTCGTAATAAAGCACCTGTCTTGTGAACGGACGATACAGAGCCTTTTGAATGTGCGCCGTCGAAAACGAGGCTCGTTCACAACGCGCAAGATGCGATTTAAGCGTCGAACTCCATTTGATGTCCGAGTAGTCAACGAAATCATCAACATTCTTTGGGCGTCCGGCCTCCTCATAGCGCCGAACTTCTCCGTTATATGTTTTGATGAATGCTTGAATCCGTTTCTTCAAACTCTGCTCCGAGAAGTCAAACACCACAGAATCACGTTTCGTCGCAACACCCGGCAAGCATTCCGAGAAAAGCACAGCATCGCCTGTCCTGTCCTTACCGGCTTTGTTCGCCACAGAAATGAAGTTTGCAAATTCCTCGTCGGTTGGCTCGGTTAGCCAATTCCCTCTTTTGTCCGGCTTGAGGGTTTTCCATTTCACGCCGGCCACGGAGCCGGACTTGTCGAGGAAGGCGTATTTCTGCTCCTTGCGCCAGTCGCCCGGCACGGCATGATAAAGAATTTTAGCCATGATATTTCATTCCATTTTTAGCTGCGGAGCAGCGCCAATCCCAAAGGGATTGTGTCATCCAGCCCAGGGTTGCGAGGGACGAGCTACCCTGGGTAGGCAAATCAAAAATATTTTCCAACCCCAACGGGGTTGCATCCGCCCGCCGTTCGATGATGCAACCCCGTTGGGGTTGTGACGAATAATGACGCATGACCCAGGGTAGCCTCGCGGACTCGGCAACCCTGGGCTGATGGCTGGAATCCCGTTGGGATTCTTCTGCCGGAGCGAATGGCGCTGATTTATGATTGCACATCATGCGCGGGATTTTCCTTTTGGCTTCCGCACAAACAAATTGATGCTCACGCCGACCTGGATGCCGAAAACATTGTGCGTGGTGCCGGAAAGTTTCGGGTTCTTCCGCACGTTGCCGCCGAGGTCGAGGACGTAGATCAAATCGAATTCATTGGCGACATGCTTGCGCATTCCATCAGCCGCAATTCCTTCCACATAGCCATTGTTGGTAACGAAACAGACAATGCCGCTTTCGCCCAAACGGTCGGACGCCCAGCGGATGGCTTTGATGTAGGGATCGGAAAGACTGTTTTTGAGCGTGGCTGATGAAGCGTCGGCGTAGGTAACGCGAATCCGGCGGTCAAGCTCATCGTATTTCCGGTTCCGGTTGTTGTCGTTTTCGTCGGCTTGCCACGCGTTGTAAGGCGGGTTACCGATGATGACGCGGATGGGCGCTTTTTTCTGCCGGTCAACGCGGGCGGAATTTTTCTCGTTGAAGAAACTCATTTCCGTCTGTGCGTGCTCGGCGGTTTGAAACGTGTCCACGAGGCAGATGCCTTCAAACGATTCATATTTGCCGGTGGCCTCGTAGTAGGCGTGCTCGATGTTCATCGAGGCGACGTAATACGGCAGCAGCATGATTTCATTGCAGTGCAGTTCGTGCGCGTATTTGTGCGGCAGCGCGGATTTGGGAATGTGCCGCATGAGGTTGACGATGAAATTGCCGGTGCCGGTGAACGGGTCGAGGATGTGGACATCCTTGTCCGCGAGCGTTTTTCCAAACTCCGCCGTCAGTATCTTCTCCACGCTGGCGACCATGAAGTTCACGAGCGGTTGCGGCGTATAAACGATGCCGTGCGTGTCGGCCACCTTCACGCAGAAGCCCTGAAAGAACCGCTCGTAAACGGTGTTGAGGAAGGTCTGCTTCTCGTGGAAATCGGTGATGGTGGCGGCGGCGTTTTCAATCGCACCGTAAAAATGCTCCAGGCTCTTGCTGAAATCGTCGCGGCTGAAGGAGCGGGAATTGAGCGCGCCGATGACCTTTTCAATCTCCAGCGCGATGACGTTGCGCTGCATGAAGTCGGCCACGTCGAAAATCTTGCGGAAGATGCGCTCGGTAAGGATGTGCTGGATGATCATCTCCTCGACGGCCTCGATTGAGATGTTGGGATTGAGCGAGCCACGGCAGAGCGAACAGAAATCCTCGAACGCGGCGATGAATTTCTTGTTGGTCTGACGCTCCTTTTCGATGAGCGCCTTCAGGCTCGCGCCAATCTGCGGCACCTTGTCCTTGAATTCCTCCACGGCCTTTTCCCATTCCGCGATGGCCGGCGGCGCGAATTCCAGAAACAGGGTGAGGATTTTGACGAGGTTGTCGGCCACGCTCAAGTCGGCCTCGAAATGCAGTTCGCCGTTCTGGTAAAGCACGGCGCGGTCGGGCTGCCAGAAAAGAATGTTCTGCTTGGGATAGCCGATGGAAAACTTGTGTTTGATTTCCTTGGCCAGATCGTCGGCGGAATCCTTGGCTTCCCAGAGGCCGTGATTCAAACCGTAGTTGTCCAGCAGCGCGCCGTCGGCGGAGGCGTCAGCCTGACCTTTGCGCTTGATGCGATATTCGGGGACGAGTTTCCAATCGAACTGGCGGGCGCAATGTTCGAGCAATTCCTGAAAGGCGGAGCGAACGGCGGTTTCGTGTTTGACGCCGAGCTTGGCGAATTTGGCGAGGCTGGCGTAATAGGCGGCAACGGCCTTGTGCGTTGGCTTCAGCGTGAGCGTCGGCATGGCGGATGAGTGTGCGCCTTGAATTTGTCAGCGTCAATTCTCGCCTGCGGTTAAACCTTTTCCCCCGGTTCCGGCTGTTGAAGGAACTGGAGGAATTGGCGCAGGTTGGGCGGCAGTTTCCGGCGTTTCCGGTGGACGTTTTGTTGTGAGCCGCTTTTAGCAGCTTGCCAGATCGTCGTCGGAGTGGGTCACCGGTTCGGGGGGATATGAGAAATGTTCATTCACGCTTTGCGGGTCGTGGTAAAAGATGCCCAAAACCTCTTTCTGTTTTCTGAGCCAGTCCGGGCCGAGGACTTCCCAGCCGCCCTTCCAATAAAACCCGATGTCGTCGAGCCGGGCGATGTGTTCCGGCGGCAAGGTTCCGGCTGCACGTTCCTGGCGCTGGATGCACACCCAGAAGCCCAACCCGGGCTGCTCCGGCCAGGGATGCGGCACATAACTATGGCCGAAACGCCGGTGGAAACGGACGAGGTCTTCATACTTGGCGTCCCACGGGTCGGCCGGAGGCAGGTCGTTGCCGGTCAGTAAATCAATGGCCGCGATGTCACCGGCCGGAACATCGCCTGCCAGCACCATTTCCATCGGGCCTCTCCGCATGTTCAAAGACCAGGGGAACCTGGCAGCCTCGAGCCGCTGCCGGCGGGCGGGTTTCAGCTTGCCGGAACAATATTTTCGGCGTTGGTGGTTTGCCCATTCCACCAAAAATTTGTAATTCGCATCCTTCCTGGGAACATTGAAATGGCCATGTTGTTGGTGAAAAACCATCAGCTCGGCGAAGTGCCGCTCCCAGATAAGGTCGTCCTTCTTCTCCAGGCCTGAATAGGGCTGGCCGGGAAATCCCGCCGCCTCCAGACGTTTGCGGCGCTCGGACCCAAGCCGGCCCGCCTTCAGATGCGCACGCTGGTGGCCGCTCCAATAATAAAGCGCCTTGTGTTCGGCGTCAGACGGCACCCAGAAATGGCCGTGCAGGCGGCGGAACTCCAACAGTTGGGTAAAAAGGCCTTCCCAAGCCGCATTCTGCGCGGCCCTGTATGATGGTGCGACAGGCGATGTCACCGGCTGGTCTGGCGGAACCATGGATTCAATGTGTCAACCGTCACGGAAATGCCACTTCACCAGTTTTGTTAATTTATAGACGAAAATTGCCCGGCATATTTTGGCGGTGTCCATCCGCGTAACCGGCGATTAAACCTTTTCCCCCGGTTCCGGCTGCTGGAGGAACCGGAGGAATTGTTTCAGGGCGGGCGGCAGTTTGCGGCGTTTGCGATGGATGGCCGCCACCGGCACGGTGTGCCGCCCGTTCTCAAACGGCACCGCTACCAGCCGCCGTTGCGCGACCTCGTCCCGCACGAGGCTGGCCGGCAGCACCGCCACGCCAAGGCCAGCCATCACCGCTTCAATGGCCGGTTCCACCTCGTCGAACTCGTGGCGCGGCTCGAAGAAATGCCGTTCGTTCGCCCGCACGCCCAACAACAGCGACAGCCACGGGATTTGGTTCCAGACCACGACGGGCCGGTTCTTCAATTGCCTGACAGTGACCAGCGGCAGCGCGGCGAATGGATGTTCCGGGTGGCAGACGAGCACGAGCGGCACCCGGCGGAAAATCCCGACGGACAGCCCCGGCCCGGGCCTGGGATAGGGAACGAGGCCGGCGTCTACGAGGTTGTTGAGCACCGCCTGATGCACGCCGGCGTGGGAATCGTGCCGGACTCGCACGATGATGCCGGGGAAGGATTGCTGGAAGGCGAGGAGCAACGGCGGCAGACGATACAGCCCGATGCAGTGGCACGCGGCAATTTCAAGCGAACCGGAACCGGCCCGAAGCTGGTCCAGCTTGTCAACCAGTTCATCGGCCAGGCCGACCATTTGCCGACAGTATTCGTGGCAGACCTGCCCGGCCGGGTTCAACTGGACATGGCGGACGCCGCGTTCGGCCAGCGGCAGGTCGAATTCCCGTTCGAGGGCATGGAACGTCTGGCTGGCATGGGCCGGGGTGCAGCCTTGAAGACGGGCTGCGGTGGTAAAGCTTTGGGTGGTCGCCACGTCGCAAAACATCCTCAAAGTTCCCATCTGCATAGATTGCTTTTAGGCCATGACAACGCGCAGTGGGTTGATGGTGCCGGGAATGGCGGGACTCCCGCCGTCGAGTCCCAGCGAGGAAATGCTGATGGCGTCCA
>Ga0265338_10006586_pt1 | contig 14732 bp, 20 predicted proteins | sample 42126metaG_FD_193579 | JGI IMG/M metagenome (GOLD analysis project Ga0265338, IMG submission 193579) | Rhizosphere microbial communities from Carex aquatilis grown in University of Washington, Seatle, WA, United States - 4-21-26 metaG | ecosystem: Host-associated > Plants > Roots > Rhizosphere... | reverse complement strand
TTGCGCCTGCGGCCGGCGCAGGACGACGAAAGCGTGTTCGCCGTCATCTGGAATCCCGCCGACTGACACCGCCACGAACCGCCCCGCGCGCGATCCCGCGCGCGGGGCAGTCTCGTTCCTGCGTTGGAGATGGCGAAAAGCGACACCTGCAATTTTCGCCCGTCCCGCGCCGCCGCGACTCCGTGCAAGCTGCGGATCGGGGGCGCGTTGGCTCCCGCTGTCGCGCCTGCACCGATGCAAGAGGTGACAATGGACGACAGAAACGCACGCGCCGCAGCCGCCAAGGCCGGCAGTCCTTATCTCAACACCGGACAAGCTGCGCATTTCATGGGCTTGTCCCAACGCACTCTGGAACGTATGCGCACGCTCGGCGCTGGCCCGAAATACCGCAAACATGGGCGTCATGTGCGATATCTCATCGACGATCTGGAAGCCTGGTCGGCAGCACAGGAACGTCATTCGACATCGGAATATGCGGTGTTGGGCGGCAGTCCGGCGCATTCCTGAATCGAGAAGCCGATGCGACTTTCAAGCACGATGCTCATTTCCGCAGTGGCCTGTGCCGTGGTCGGCATCGCCGCGTCAGCGCCGCACACGCCTCTCTTGGTCTGGAACGCGACCGCAAGCGCGCCGCTCGGGCTCTACTTTCGAACGACCAGTTCGGCACTGAATAATGGCGACCTCGTGCTTGTCCACACGCCCACCCGTATCGCTGCACTTGCCGCGGAACGGGGTTACCTGCCGATTCACGTCCCGTTGATAAAGCGGGCCGCTGCGATCTCCGGCGACGTGATTTGCGCGAAAGGCGACACCGTTTGGCTTAACGGGAGAGTGCTTCTGCGCCGCCGGGCAACGGACTCAAAGGGCCGGGCGTTGCCGCAATGGTCGGGCTGCAATCGGCTCGGGCCATCCGATGTATTCCTCGCGATGGCGAATGTCCGCGATTCATTCGACGGACGCTATTTCGGGCCGATCTCCACATCAAACATCGTAGGTCATCTGGTGCCACTATGGACACGCTAAGCCTCGTCGCTGCTTGCTCGCTTATCGTCCAAGGGACACAGCATGCCCCTTCGTGCGATAGTCCGCGCGATCCGTTGCGTGCGCATCCGGTCCCAATTGCAGCACAACCCGCGCCACGATCCGGTCATTCGGGCGCCAGCCAATGGCGGGAATTCATCGCCGAGGCCGCGCAAGAATTTGCAATCCCGGAGAGTTGGATACGCGCAGTCATGGGCCAGGAAAGCGGCGGACACACGACGCTGCACGGGAAGCCGATCACATCGAGCGCGGGCGCCACGGGGCTGATGCAGGTCATGCCAGGAACCTACGCGGACTTGCGCCGACGCTATTCGCTTGGTGGCGATTCCTACGATCCGCACGACAACATTCTCGCGGGCACGGCCTATCTGCGCCAGATGTACGAGCGGTATGGCTACCCGTCATTGTTCGCGGCGTACAACGCAGGTCCGGCGCGCTTCGACGCTTATCTTTTCGGCAGAAGGCGACTCCCAAACGAGACGCTTCACTACGTCGAAAGCATCCTGCCGGGCGTTGAAACGACACTGAACGGCTCGCAGTCCGGCGCATTCGTCGCCGATGAAAACCCCTCATTTCAAATCCCACTTCCGGCGTCGCCAGTAGCTCAAAACATCACGCCAAACACACCGCAGAGCGACCGCGTGCTGGCCGGGTCGCGGCCTCAGTCCCGCTCAATTTTTGTTGAAACGGGCGCCCAATCGGATGGCTTTCGCTCTTCTTCGCGGGACGAACTTTTCGTCCCGCTGTCATCCACGTCGCAATAGGCATCGGTACATCAGAGCAAGAGAGCGTACAGGAGCGTCGTCATGGCGGTAGAGCAGTGGTCGGCAAGATAAAAGCAATGGCGGCACAGTGCGCCTATGCTGTTGTCTGCACATCCTTTTTCATGGCGGCACGCACTTCGCGCATGCCGCCATGTCGGCGTAAGACCTTGAACGCGCGCGTTTTGTCTGCCGCCAATTGGAATCGGAGCGTCCTGGGCGTTTCCTGGCCCGCGGCGATCTTCGCGTCGGTATCGTGATGGCAGGCGACGACGACTTCGAGCCCAGACTTGGGCGTATCCGTTCGACCAAAGGCGGGAGAAGCGCGCGCTATCTCCAAAGCGTGTTGCGCGGTGTCGCCCGATCTACGGGCTCGGCCAAGTCCAGAGGTTCGCGGTTTGACGGTAGCCGCATCGGTCGTGGGTCTGGTGTGGGTCGCGTCCTGCATGCCCGGGACCGCCACGCGGCGTTCCGGGCACGGCGGGTGATCGTCCAGGCGAGATTAATCCGTCTCAAGGCGACGGGTGCCAACGCGGCGCGACTGCATCTGCGGTATCTGGAACGCGACGGCGTCACCCGGGAGGGGTTGCCTGGGGAATTGTACGACGCCAAGCAGGACCGCGCAGAGGGTCGCGACTTCGTTCAGCGCACCGAGGGTGACCGCCACCAGTTCCGCTTCATCGTCTCGCCGGAAGATGGGGCGGCTTACGACGATCTCAAACCATTCGTGCGCCGTCTGATGGAGCAGATGGAAAAGGACTTGGGGACACAGCTCGATTGGGTAGCCGTCGATCACTACAACACGGCGCATCCCCACACCCACATTGTCCTGCGTGGCAAAGACGACAAGGGCGACGATCTGATCATCGCACGGGAGTACATCGCCCACGGCATGCGCGAACGCGCCGCCGAAATAGTGTCCCTCGATCTTGGTCCCCGCACCGACCGCGAAATCCAGAGCCGTCTTCAGCATGAGGTCGAGCAGGAACGGTTCACCAGTATTGACCGCGAACTGCTGCGAGACGCGAACACGGATCGGTTCGTGCAAGCTGCAAACCGCGATGCTTTCCGGCAGAGCATTCGGGCCGGCCGACTTCAGAAATTGAACAGGCTTGGCCTAGCCGAAGATGTCGGCTCAGGGCTCTGGCGATTGGATGAAGGAATAGAGCCGACATTGCGTGCAATGGGCGAGCGCGGCGACATCATCAAGACGATCCATCGCGAGCTAGTCCGGACGGGCGTGGAACGGGCAGCGGCAGACTATGCGATTCATCGAGAGGGAGGGACGGAACAGGCGCCGATTGTCGGACGCGTTGTGGCGCGCGGACTGGCCGACGAACTGCAGGATCGGTATTACCTCATCGTCGATGGCGTTGATGGGCGTTCGCACTATGTCGGAATAGGCCAAGCCGATATTGACGATCCTACCCGAGAGGGGACGGTTGTTGCGTTGAGCGCTCGCGGCAACGGCGCCCGTCAAGCCGATCGCGTCATTGCCGACATTGCGAAACAGGGAGAGGGACGATACAGCGCAGAGCTGCATCACGCGGCCGATCCGATGGCGTCGGCATCTTACATCGAGACGCACATACGCCGTCTGGAGGATTTGCGCCGAGTTGGGGCAAAGATCGAGCGGCACGGCGACGGAAACTGGACGATCCCTGGCGACTATCTGCGGCAGGTCAAGCAGATCGAGTCCCGCCGCTCCCGGCAGGTTCCAGTAGTGATCGAAACATTGGCGCGTAGCCCCATCGCCAGTCAGACGAAGGTTCAGGGCGCCACCTGGCTTGACCGGGAGTTGCTGGGAGAGAGCGCTGTCCCGATGCGCGAAAGCGGGTTCGGCCGCGAGGTCCGCGATGCTTTGCAGCAGCGCCGCCAATGGTTGATCGAGCAGGATCTCGCCCGAACCGAGCAAGGGCATGTGGTCTATCGTGCCGGCCTTCTAACCGAGTTGCGCCGCCGAGATTTGGCCCGTGCTGGCGCGGCGCTAGCGGGCGAGATCGGGGTGCCTTATGCCGAGGCCAAGACCGGATCACGGATCGAAGGTGTGTACCGCCGCCCGGTTGACCTCGCGAGCGGCCGGTTTGCGGTCATTGAGAAGAGCCGGGAATTCACGCTGGTTCCCTGGCGTCCCGTGCTCGAACGCAGTGTCGGAAAGCCCGTGTCGGGGATCATGCGCGAGGGCGCGATTTCCTGGACGCTTGGCCGTCAGCGCAACGGGCCGACAATCACCTAGATAGCGCTCTATTTCTGGCGTCATATCCGCGCCCAGAGCGACTTGACTCAATCTGTCATTTCCGGAATCAATGAACTATGGAAATGGATACCGTGATTAAGCGCCTGTCGGCCATCGCCCAAGAAGCGCGACTAGAAGTCTTTCGTCTGCTGGTAAAGGCCGGGCCGGACGGCATGGCGGCGGGAGACGTCGCCCGCGCCTTGGGCGTGCCTGCCAATACGCTTTCGGCGCAACTTCTATTGCTGTCCAACGCTGGCCTTGTCCGCGCACGGCGCAATGGGCGGTCCATTATCTACGCCATCAACTTTGAAGCCATGCGCGATCTGCTCGTATTCCTCACCGAGGATTGCTGTGGCGGTCGTGCCGAAATGTGCGCGCCGCTGGCAGACATCGCATCGCGCGCCACCTGTTGCGAACCCAAGGGAGTCAAACATGAAGCGCTTGCACGTTCACGTCGCCGTGGATGACCTGCAAAGGTCCATCGGCTTCTATTCCACGCTGTTCGCTGCGCAGCCATCCGTTCTGGAACCGGACTATGCGAAGTGGATGCTGGATGATCCGCGTGTTAACTTCGCGATCTCCAAGCGTGGTCGCGCGGATGGCGTGGACCACTTGGGCATTCAGGTGGACAGCGACGATGAACTGCGCGAGCTGGCAGCGCGATTGAAAGCAGCGGGCGAAACGACGCGCGACCAGGAGGCGACCACCTGTTGCTATGCGCAATCCAACAAGGCTTGGGTCAACGACCCCAACGGCGTGCGATGGGAAACATTCTTCACCTTCGGCGCTGCGACTGCCTATGGCGAAGATGAAGCCGCAATGCCAACGCCGGCTCCCGCATCGGCATGCGATACCAAGGCCGGTTGCTGCTAATGCGCGCTGAGACACCAGACCGGCCCTATAACGTGCTTTTCCTCTGTACCGGCAATTCGGCGCGCTCCATTCTTGCAGAAGCCATCTTGAACAAGATCGGCAGCGGCAAGTTCGTGGCGTATTCCGCGGGATCAATGCCCAAGGGAGCGGTGCATCCGCAGGCAATCGCGCTGTTGCAACGTCTTGGCTTTCCCACCGAAGGCTTGCGTTCCAAAAGCTGGGATGAGTTCGCGGTTGCCGGTGCCCCGCCGCTCGATTTCGTTTTCACGGTGTGCGACAACGCCGCGAACGAGATTTGCCCAATATGGCCGGGCCAACCGATGACCGCGCATTGGGGCGTTCCCGATCCGGCAGCGGTGGAAGGTACGGACCTTGAAATCGCCACCGCGTTCCGCGAGGCACTTCTTGTCTTGCAGCGGCGCATAGAACTGTTCGCCAATCTGCCGGTCAAAAGTCTGGACCGCATGTCGCTTAAGAAGCGGCTGGACGAAATCGGCAAGACGGCAACCGACAAGGCCACGACTTGACCGCTGACATTGCGCGCCGCTTCACCGCCGAAGCATTGGGCACCGCATTCTTGCTCGCGGCCGTCGTGGGCAGCGGCATCATGGGCGAGCGCCTTGCGGGCGGGAACGTGGCGATTGCCTTGCTCGCGAACACGATAGCGACAGGCGCGGCGCTTGCCGTGCTGATCTCGATCTTCGGCCCAATCTCAGGCGCGCACTTCAATCCCGCTGTGACGCTGTTCTTCGGACTCCGCCGCGAGATCGAACTAGGTGCAGGTTTGCTCTACGTGACGGCGCAAGTGATGGGCGCTATTGCAGGAGTGTGGGCCGCGCATGCGATGTTCGGAATGCCTATTCTTGAGGTCTCGCGGAAACTTCGGGATGGTCCGGCTCAATGGTGGGCGGAGTTTGTCGCGACATTCGGACTGATCGCGACCATAACAGGCGCGGTGCGCTACACGCCCAACGCTGCAGCATATCTCGTTGGACTTTACATCACCGCTGCATATTGGTTCACGGCTTCAACCTCGTTTGCGAATCCTGCGGTGACGGTCGCGCGGGCAATGACGAATAGTTTTGCAGGGATCGCGCCCGGATCGGTGCCGGGGTTTATTGTGGCGCAATTGATAGCAGCGGTCGCGGGGTATTATGTGTGTGGGTGGTTGTTTGCGCGAGAGCCGGCGGAATTCCCCGCGTAGTCTCATCCGATTGCACGGTTATGCGCTCCAAGCCACCAAGATTGCGCCGCTCGCTATCATCGCTACGCCTACCCAGTTAAGGAAGGCTAGGCGTTCGCCGAGTATCGCGACGCCAAAGATCGCCACGAGCACGACCGACAATTTGTCGATTGGCGCAACACGCGCGGCGTCTCCTAACTTCAGTGCGTGAAAGTAGCAAAGCCACGACGCGCCCGTGCCGAGCCCGGACAATATGAGAAACAAATACGTTTTTCGCGAGATCGTATTTAACGACTGCCAGCCTCCTGTAAGGCTAAGAATTGCTATCAGAGCCACCACCACAACAAGCGTGCGCAGAAACGTGGCAAAGTTGGAGTTCACGCCTTCAACGCCGATCTTCGCGAATATGGCGGTCAATGCCGCGAAAATCGCAGAGAGAACCGCCCAGATTTGCCAAGAGGAGAAAAGACTTTTCATGTTGTTTCCTTTGCCGTGAATGTGTCGAAGATCAGCGTGAGCAAAATCCGTTAGGCCTCTTCCTCGATTGCAAGTTGGGCAACTTGCTGCGCGCCGTCGTTGAGGCGAGCGGCGATCAGGTGACCGAGAGCAACGGCGGCAACACAAAGTGCAACGGACAGCACGATGTTAAGTCCTGCACGGGTTATCGCACCACTTCGGAGCAGATCGAGCGTCTGCAAACTGAAAGCAGAGAACGTCGTGTAGCCGCCGCAGAAACCCACCATCGCGAAGAGGCGGATGTTTTCGGAAACTGGATAACGGCCTGTCGCGAGTGTTAGAGTGCCGATGAACCCAATGATAAAAGATCCGGTTATGTTGATTCCGATTGTGCCCCACGGAAGCTGACGGCTAATCGGCATCGCTAGAATTGAGAGTGCATATCGGGCGAACGTTCCAATCGCGCCACCTAAAGTGACAAGCAGGCAGGTCGTAAGAGACATGGGCACCTCGTTTATGTGCGGAGGAGCGACGCTTGGGGCGCAGTTCTACCGCCTGTTTTTGCGGTAGGAGTCATCAGCCTTTGCGGCGGTTTCGGGGGAACCCCATCCCCATCACTGAGAAGTCTGACAGAGCCCCAACATTCCAGCAATCGAATTTTCAGATTGTGGGAGACCGGTCTGACGCCGGGAGCGATGAGACCGCTGCTAACCGTTCGGTGCGCGCCGCACGATAGACCTCGCGCGCTGCATCCGCATTCAGTGCGGCAATGCCCAAGCCTACTATCAGGTCTGGCCATGCCGAAGGCAGAAACACCGTCACGATGCCAGCGGCGATGATTGCTACGTTGGCGATCGCGTCATTTCGTGCGGAGAGGAATGCCGCTTTCGTAAGGCTGCCGCCCGCATGGCGATGCCGCGCCAGCATCAGCGCGCAAGACAAGTTGATGGCCAACGCACCCAGCCCCGTCAGGGACAGCGGTATGGGAGATGGCGCGAACGGCACCATGAACTTGTGCCACGCCATCCAGAGGGTCGCGAGGCCCGGCACCAGCAATATCCCCGCGAGTGCCGTGCCGACTGTTGCGCGGCGGGACGCGCTCCAGCCCAAAGCAATCAGGATCAGTAGATTTACCGATGCGTCTTCGAGGAAGTCGATTGAGTCCGCAAAAAGCGAGACGGACCCGATCCGCAGCGCCACGGCGAACTCAATGCCGAAGTAGGCAAGATTCAGGATTGCGACGAGGCGCACTACGCGCCGCAGGGCAACATCCGCAACGCCGCTAGCAATGCTGTTCATCGGGACATTCCGCTGGTTCAACCTGGATCGTCGCATGCGCCACGCCAAACTTTTTTTTCAACCGGCTCGTTACGGCGGGAATGATAGACGCGGCGTCACCGCCGTCCGCGCATCGCACATGCAACGTGACCAACGATCGTTCGGAGGTCAACGACCACGCGTGAACGTGATGCACGTCCGCGACGGCGGGCACCGCCTGCACTAGATCGGCTCGCAGTAAATCAAGGTCTAGCCCGCCCGGCGTGCCTTCGAGAAGAATGTGCGCAGAGGATTTCACAATCTCGTAGGCGCTTTTCAGGATGAGCAACGCCACGAAAATCGATAGCAACGGATCTATCGGCGTCCAGCCGGTCCAGATGATGACACACGCCGCGATGATCGCGACCACGAAGCCGAGTAGATCGCCCAATACATGCAGCCATGCGCTGTGCATGTTCAGATTCTTTTGATTGCCGCCATTGAGGACAAAGAACGCAACGATGTTGGCGACGAGCCCCGCCACCGCGACGGTCAGCATCGTGCCGCCAAGCACATGAACGGGAGAAGCGAACCGCTGCGCCGCTTCAAAGACAATCCATCCCGCGATGACGAACAGCGTGCAGCCATTGACGAAGGCGACCAGCACTTCCAGCCGTTGGTAGCCGTATGACCGCGCGGCATCGGAAGGACGCTTGCCCACCCGTATGGCGATCCAGCTCATGCCCAAGGCGGCGGCGTCGGAAACCATGTGCCCGCCATCGGCCAGCAAAGCCAAAGACCCCGACAACAGGCCACCGGCAATCTCCACCAGCATGAAAATGAAGATGAGCAGGAACGCGAAGCCAATCCGCCGTTCGTCTGGGATTCCTGCCGCCCCGTGGCTGTGACCGTGACTATCGTGGGTATGTCTGTGCTCGGACATCGATGTTTCTTTCCATTCGTTGCGATGGTGCGCCGCGCCTCACAGCACCGGCCAAATCCAAAAAGCCACACCCACAAGCGCAATGAATACGCCGCTCAGCGCTTCGCCATAGCGTTCCAACGGTCCAAGGCTGACGCGCTGCAAGCCTGCCGTGGAGTACACGCACAGCACAACATAGGTAACGATGGTTGTCAGGCCGAAGACGAGAGACATGACGACAATCAGACCGACGCCGTATTTGCCTGCCGCGAAGAAGGCCGGGATGCCCTCCACCATGGGCGATGACCCAAGAATGAGGAGCAGCGCGGTGCGAGTGGAAATTCGCTTCTTGCCTTCGTGGCCGTGGTCGCCGTGATCGTGGGAATGTTCGGTGAATTCTGTTTCGTATCTGTGCGCGTGGCCGTCGTGTTCCGTCTCTATCGCGACGGCGAACTGATGCGGCTCAGGAATTTCTGTGGCGGACTCCCAATAAGCGCCGCGCTCGACCATCGTAAATTCTTGCAGCGAACCATCGTCGCGCTTCGTCGTGACCGTAACCGCGTCCAACGCGCCGGTCAGGCGGAAGTGTGGTGGCGTGCCATCCTCAAAGATGGACAGTTCAAGCGGCGCATGGCCGGTGCCCGTTTCTACACGCTGCAACTCCGGTCCATGTACGCCATGCGACGGGCCGTGGTCATGCCCGTGACTATGGCTATGGCCGTGCCCGCCGCTGCGCATTTCCAGCAGCGCCGAAATCGCAATCCAGCCGCCAAATCCCATCAGAGCCAGACTGGACGCGGTGTCAACATAGTGCCCAAAGCGTTGGGCGAACGCGACGCCTGCGCCCCAAACGATAAGCGCGATCAACAGCGTAGACAGAACGTGTCCGGTGCCCGCCTTCAACGCCGCGCTGGCGGTCTGCGTCCTGGTCCATCCCTGTTGCCGCGCGACCAGTGTGATTGGCACCCAATGATCGGGCACCATCGTATGCAGAACGCCGACGGTGGCGACCGCGCCGACAAGGAGTAGTTCGGGACCCAAAATCATTTCTTACTCCCGTGCGAATGCCGATGGTCGGGATCAAGGTGATGATGCGGATGGTTGTGGCGCGTGCCGTCCGCATGCGTGTGTTCGTGTTCGTGGAAGACGATTTCAAGCTGCCTCCCAAATACATCGGCGATGCGGCACAGCGTCCGCAGATTGGGAACGTGGTTTCCGCTCTCCAATCGCGAAATCATGGATTCCGTCATGCGCAGGCGCTCAGCCAGTTGCGATTGCGTCTCTCCCGTATCGGCGCGCAGCTTCAGCAGCTTGCGCGCGCATTCGGCGGCGACCGCCTCGGCGTTGTTGGCCGGGCGCTTGGCGCGGACTTCTCGCATGGCGGCTCCTTAGCAAGGTTGCTAAGGCGTCTTAGCAAAAGTGCTAAGCTGGGTCAACGCATCGGCGGGACGTGGCCGTTTGTTACCCCACGTCGCGCGCCAAGGCGTTCAAGTCCATCAGCCTGCCTGTCGTACTGGTGGGTTTTGCCGTCGCCAAAACTCAGTTGCGGCGTGCGTTGGTTTGGCAGACGGCGTGAAACGCGGTTCGCGAAGTCAAAATTACCCTGATGACCCACGCCGAAGACAGTCTCTCCCAGCCTGAAGCGTGTTGCTGGCGATGCTTGGCGGCTGGTGCGCATATAAACGCGATTGCCGAATCCGGCCGCGCGCGTGAATCCTGATTCGTCAGGAGAAACGCCAAAAATGACGCCCACGAAAATCCTTATCGGTCAGATCGCAGTCGTGTTCGCCGTTGCAATCGGCGGACTGTGGTTCGCGACGCAATGGGCGGCGTGGCAATTGGGCTACCAGGCGCAACTTGGCGCGCCATGGTTCACGGTACTTGCGCACCCGATCTACCGGCCCTGGAGTCTGTTCGGCTGGTGGTATGCCTACGATGCCTATGCGCCGGCACTGTTCAACAAGGCCGGCGCCTATGCCGCCCTGAGCGGCTTCGCTGGTTGTGCGGTCGCGGTAGTTGGTTCCCTTTATCGCGCCCGCCAGAACCATCAAGTCACAACCTACGGCTCGTCACGCTGGGCTACGCCCCGCGAGATCACGACCGCTGGGCTGCTTCGGCCCGCTGGGGTATTTCTCGGGCAGTTCGGTGCTGACTATCTGCGCCACGATGGTCCCGAACATGTGATGGCATTCGCGCCGACGCGTTCCGGCAAAGGCGTCGGCTTGGTCGTGCCGACACTGCTGTCCTGGACGCAAAGTGTCGTCATCCACGACATCAAGGGCGAGAATTGGCAGCTCACGGCGGGATGGCGCAGCCGCTTCTCCCACTGCCTTCTGTTCAACCCCACCGATCCACGGAGCGCCCGCTATAACCCGCTGCTGGAAGTGCGCAAAGGTCCGGATGAAGTCCGCGACGTGCAGAACATCGCCGATATCCTGGTCGATCCCGAAGGGGCATTGGAACGCCGCAACCATTGGGAAAAGACCAGCCACTCGCTCCTGGTCGGTGTGATCCTTCACGTTCTCTATGCCGAGGAGGAGAAAACCCTCGCGCGGGTCGTGAGCTTTCTTTCCGATCCCAAACGTTCCTTCGAACACACCTTGCGCGCGATGATGGCAACGAACCATCTGGGTACGCCCAAGGCGCCGGTCGTGCATCCGGTCGTCGCCTCCGCAGCGCGCGAAGTTCTCAACAAGTCCGAAAACGAACGCTCCGGCGTTCTGTCTACGGCGATGTCGTTCCTGGGTCTTTATCGCGATCCGACCGTTGCGCGGACAACTGCCGCTTGCGATTGGCGTATTGCGGACCTGGTCGACGCATCGCGTCCGGTATCATTGGTACGTTCACACCCACGAAGGACGGCGGCTGGAGCGGCGCCATCCGGACGTTGACCATCGACGTGAAGGCAAAGTTCATCCCGAACGACAACCGCGAGAATGACCGGGCGCCGGCGTTTCGCATCTTTGCGGGAAGGTCCGAGCTGGGAGCCGCTTGGGCGCAACGGACCAAGGACGATAACCCACGCGACTATCTCAGCGTCCAGATCGACGACCCGAGCCTGCCGGAGCCCATTTCGGCAGCGATGTTTCACGCCAAGGACGGCGAAGAAGCACAATTGGTTTGGAATAGAAGGCAGTAGAAAGCGCACTAGGAAGGATGCGGTATGAAACCCGAGATTGACGCGCCCACAGGTGCGGCTAGGAAGTTCGCTAGCTCAACCATTCCCTTTGTTGAGCGGCCAACATGCACGATCGCCGAAGCTTGTAGTGCGGTTGGATTTGGAAAGACCAAGCTCTACGAGCTCATCGATGGCGGTGCGGTCGACAGCATTAGGATCGGACGGCGACGGCTTGTTCGCGTGCCGTCACTGCTCCAGTTTCTCGGTCCGGCGAAGTAAGGGTCCGCGAAGCGGCGAAGCTTGTCGGCGGTTGGTCCAAAGCGGGCCTATTGCTGCACGCCAGAACTGACAACGAAATCACTTCTTATCGTAGCTGGTCGTGATCATGCTAAGCACAATGTCATTCATCAGTCGGCCGCGCAGATTGACCAACGTGGCGTTGCGAACATTGTTGACCTTCGCCATGACATCAGGCGGGACGTGATGACCGGGCGGGGCGTAAAGGATCAGGGCTGTCTTGTCCCTCTTTTGCGCCAGAATGGCGTCGATAGCGCTAATCCAGTCAGGCCAGTGCACTAGGAACACCGACGCGGGTTCGGCCTGCCCAATATCGCCCCCGTCACGGATTGTGATCAGGTTCGTGTGCCGGAACAGATTGGAGTCCTTGAGCAAGCTATGCAGGCTGTCGGCCATATTGCCTTTAGCGAAGATCGCGATCTTGCGCCGCGACAGGCCGTTGCCGAGGCGGATCAGCGCTGGCGCGATACCTCGAGCCCACAGGTAGATCGCATAAAGGAATCCAAGGACCAAAATGATCGTCGCGGCATATCCGGCATAGTCAAGCACGACGCGGGCATTGCCCCAGAAAATCGTAGCGGTCATGGCGATTTATCCTGGAACGGCGGAGTGGCATGAAGAGAACGGGCGATCTCCAGGGCGCGGGCCGGGTCCATCGCCCGGGTGGGATAGGCGTCGAGTACGATCGCCGGCAACAAGCGCTGGGTGATGTCGGAGAAGGTCAGCCCATAGTCGCGGCCCTTTTGCGCCCCGGTGGCGGCAACCAGCGCACTGATCTGAGGATTTGAAAAGCCAACCTCGCCAAGAGTCCGGGAAAGCAGAAAATGCCGCTGCTGATCGTCGGGACGATCAAATAGCAGGATGTCGGCGGCACGCCGTTTGACCGCAGGGTCGAGGGCGCCAAGCCGGTTGGTGCACATGATCACCGCGGCTGGTAGATGGCCGTTGGCGATACGGTTGATGCCACGAATAAACGCATTCACGCCGGCGCGGTCTTCGTGGTGCATCTGGGCGGATTCGCGCGATTGGGCCAGCGCGTCCGCTTCGTCGACCAGAAGAATCACTGCGCCCCGAGCGCGGCTTTGGCCTTTCAGCTTGGTCGCTTCGCCGATTGTATAGTCGAAAGCGGCCGAAAGCAGCTGGGTCATCTCGCCCACCCGGCCTTGGCCTCGGGTCGAGAGGCTCAAGGGCAGCAGGGTGATGTCGATTTTCTCCTGGCGTGCCACCGCATCGCCGATCGTTTCCGCCAGCTCGGTCTTGCCCGAGCCGACATCGCCAGCCAGAACCACCAGCGGCGGGCGACGTAAGACTGTATTTTTTAGGTGCACCGCACCTTTGTGGTGCTTTGCGATCCAATCTTCTAGTCCCGCCGGGTTGACCAGTAGGGCGAGGATTTTGGTCAGCCGCGCCTTCTTGTCATCAAGCCCGACCAGGCTGTCCAGTCGCACTTTGGCGGCGCTGTCGGGATATGTAAGGCGAGGCTCGAACAGCTCGTCCAAAGCGGGTTTAGTATTCACTCAATAGCTCCTGACACTAGTGCGGTCCAAGGCCTGCCCACCGGCCGAATAGGTTTTGTCGCTGGCGAAATAGCCGCTGACACCGGGTTCGGCGGCGCCCCCGCGATAGAAAGGCATGCGGTTCTTGAACGTGTGCTTGTCGCCGTCCGACAACACGTCCCAGGCGGCGGTGTAGGTGAGGAAACTGTAGAACTCCGCGCCGGCGATGTTGAGCCCGGGCTTGACGCGGCCGGGATCGTCGTCGTTGGCGGCCATGCCGGCCAGATCGCGGGCGGTGTAGCGCAGCGCCGGTTCGATCCAGTCGCCATTGCGGCGAAAGCCATAGGTGATGGTTTTGATATAGCCTCCTTTGAGCAGTTCGATCATCTCGATCTCGAATTCGGCGATGCGGCTGTCGCTTGGGTAGCCATAGAAGCGTTGCAGGCGTTTGAGATCGGTCGCTACCTTCGATGCCATGTGGCGCGCATGGGTGACGGTGAAGCTTGTCGCCTCGGTGGTTGTGAAGCTGCTGCTCATGACATCCTCAACCTTGAAAGCCTGGGCCGAAAAGTTTTTGCCAGTAGTAGACCGTTTCCTGTTTTGTCGGCGCCGCCAGGGCCGCATCGATGGCGTCGCCGGCGTCGAGCGCGGCCTCGACGATGGCGTCCGCCTCGGCCTGCGTGTAGAGGCGACTGACATTGTTAGCGGCATTGACGGGATCGATGATCTGGATGGAATCAGCCAGCGCCGGAACTTTGGCGCCGTCGTAATAATCCGAAAAGACGATGCGGTGCTTCAGGCCCGTGGTGGCGATGTAGGTGAAGAAATGCTGCAGTGCTTCGGGATAGTCCGAGAGATCGAGCCCGTTGTCGCAGAGATGGGCAAAGATCATTTCGATCATGAAGGACTTGAAGCGAAAGCCTTCGTTTTCACCTTTCATCCGTCGGGCCCAGAACTTGACGAGGCGGACAACCTGCGAAAAGTGGATCTTTTGGTCGGCCTTGCGTTTGCGGATGAATTCCAGATGCAGCGGAATGTTGGTCATCAGCAGCGAGCCGTCATCTTGGCTCACCAAGTTGCCGTACCAGGCGG
>Ga0265338_10006585_pt1 | contig 14735 bp, 12 predicted proteins | sample 42126metaG_FD_193579 | JGI IMG/M metagenome (GOLD analysis project Ga0265338, IMG submission 193579) | Rhizosphere microbial communities from Carex aquatilis grown in University of Washington, Seatle, WA, United States - 4-21-26 metaG | ecosystem: Host-associated > Plants > Roots > Rhizosphere... | reverse complement strand
TCTGCAAACCGTCTCGAAGGACAAACTCAAAAGCGCACTCACCGATCCGGCGTTTCGCAAGAACATCAATGATCTGCTTCAAACCAAACGCCAGGCAGCGGAGGAGCCCGCATGGTTTCAAAAAAACCATCCGCAGTCTCCTTTGAAGTGTGTCGCGTATTTCAGCATGGAATATATGTTGAACGAAGCACTACCGATTTACTCCGGCGGCCTGGGAAATGTGGCTGGCGATCAACTCAAAGCCGCCAGCGATTTGGGTGTGCCGGTGGTTGGCGTGGGATTGCTCTACCAACAAGGCTATTTTCGTCAGGTGATTGATAAGGACGGAGCGCAGCAGGCTCTTTATCCCTACAACGATCCCGCCCAATTGCCAGTCACTCCGCTGCGTGAGCCAAATGGCGAATGGTTGCGCTTGGAGATTGCTTTGCCCCGGTTTTCGGTGTGGCTCCGAGTGTGGCACGTGCAAGTCGGTCGTGTAAAACTTTACCTGCTGGACAGCAACGACGCGGCAAACTTTCCCGCGCATCGCGGCATCACGAGCGAATTGTATGGTGGCGGGCCGGAGTTGCGGCTCAAGCAGGAAATGCTGCTTGGCATTGGCGGGTGGCGGTTGCTCGTTGCATTGGGAATTAAACCGGAAGTCTGTCATTTGAACGAAGGTCACGCGGCTTTTGCCGTCTTGGAGCGTGCCCGCAATTTCATGCAGGAGAATGCGCAATCTTTTGAAACTGCATTGGCTGCTACGCGGGCCGGGAATCTCTTCACCACCCACACGGCCGTCACAGCGGGTTTTGATCGTTTTACTCCGGCGCTCATCGAACAATACCTCGGCCATTATGCCACCGAAAAACTCGACATCTCACTTTACGACTTGCTGGCACTAGGCCGCAAAAATCCGAACGATGCGTTGGAAAGTTTCAACATGGCGTATCTGGCTATTCACGGCAGTGGCTCGGTGAATGGCGTGAGTCGCTTGCACGGAAAAGTCAGCCGCCACCTTTTCGAGCCCCTATTTCCTAAATGGCCGACGGATGAAGTTCCCATAGGCTATGTGACCAATGGAGTTCACACGTCTACTTGGGATTCGGCCGAAGCGGAGGAAATCTGGACGCGGGCGTGTGGCAAAAATCGCTGGCTGGGGGCAGACGAAAACGTAGGGCAGAACATTCGCAATGTTTCCGACGACGCCCTATGGCAATTTCGCCTCGCCACGAGTAAATCGCTGGTGAATTACACCCGCGAACGTCTGGCCCGCCACTATGCCGCCGCAGGCGCATCGCCGGATACCGTGGAAGATGCCAAGTATTTTTTCGACCCGAACATTTTGACGCTGGGTTTTGCCAGACGTTTCGCCACCTACAAACGACCGAATCTGTTGCTCCACGATCCGGAACGACTGCTTCGGCTGTTGTCCAATCCGGAACAACAGGTGCAACTCATCATCGCCGGCAAGGCCCATCCTGCAGACCTGGCGGGACAAGCCCTGATCCAGAAATGGATTCAGTTCATTCGACGACCAGAAGTTCGGCCTCACGCAATTTTTCTGAGCGACTACGACATGCATTTGTCCGCTCGTTTGGTGCAAGGTGTGGATGTCTGGCTCAATACGCCACGGCGACCATGGGAGGCTTGCGGCACGAGCGGCATGAAAGTGCTGGTTAACGGCGGCGTCAATCTATCGGAATTGGACGGCTGGTGGGCGGAAGCTTACGCGCCGGAAGTGGGCTGGGCGCTCGGCGACGGGCAAGAACACGGTGATGATCCAGCGTCCGATGCAGCCGATGCCAACGCGCTCTACGAGCGACTCGAACGCGAAGTGATTCCTGAGTTCTACGACCGGAACGAGCGAGGTATACCCACGGCTTGGGTCGCGCGAATGCGCGAAAGCATGGCGCAATTAACACCCCGCTTTTCTGCCAGCCGCGCCGTCCGCGAATACACCGAACAACATTATCTCCCGGCAGCCGCAGCCTATCATTTGCGGTCAGCCAATAAAGGTGTTATCGGCGGGAAAATATCGGATTGGCAGCATAGCCTTAAAGAGAAATGGCCGACGCTGCACTTTGGGGAAGTAAAAGTGGAAACTCGAGCCGGTCAATATGTGTTTGAGGTTCAAATTTATCTCAACAATCTCGATCCGAAAGCGGTGCGAGTAGAGCTTTTCGCCAATGGCACGAACTGCGGCAACCCGTTAAGGCAGGAGATGACGCTGATTCACCGGCTTGCTGGCTCGTCGTGCTGCGACATTTACGGCGCATCTGTGCCTGCGGACCGGTCGTTGACGGACTATACGGCGCGAATGATCCCGCGCTGCGATGGCGTCGCGGTTCCTTTGGAAGCCGCTCAAATTTTGTGGCAGCGGTGAACCTCTAACAACACGACCTAACAAAACATGAAATCTTTTATCGAATACATCATTGTCGCGGTGCCTTTTCACGCCGATGCCGCAACCCACGATGAACTGGCTCGGAAGGTGAACGAAAAATTAAACGGTGGTTACGAGCTATATGGCAACCCTTTCTTCAGCGAGGAAATGATGTATCAGGCGATGACGATGCCAAATCTCCAAACGCCCTCGCCCCTGAGCACATGAGGAGAAGCGCGCCAATCACGACGTTATTTCTGGATATCGGCGGAGTCCTGCTCAGCGACGGATGGGACCATCATGCCCGCAAACGGGCGGCGGCGCACTTCAGGCTGAAATGGCCGGAGATGGAGGGACGACATCAGTTGAACTTCGCCACGTTCGAGGAGGGGAAGCTCACCCTGGAAGAATATTTGGATCGAGTGGTCTTTCATCGAAAGCGACCGTTTACGAAGGCTCAATTTCGGAACTTCATGTTCGCGCAATCGAAACCTTTCCCTCGCATGATCGAACTGGTTCGCCAATTTAAGGTGAATTACGGATTGAAAATCGTCGTGGTCAGCAACGAAGCGCGCGAACTGAATGCGCATCGCATTCGCAAGTTCGAGTTGAACGATTTTGTGGATTTCTTTGTTTCTTCCTGCTTCGTTCACCTTCGCAAGCCGGATGCGGACATCTTTCGCCTGGCGCTGGACATCGCCCAGACGCCACCCCGTCAGATAATCTATATCGAAAACACTCCAATGTTCATACAGATCGCGGAAAGTTTTGGAATTCGAAGCATTGTCCACACGGACTACAAATCCACCCGAGTAAAGCTGGCTTCGTTGGGATTGCCGATTCGCGCAGCAGTAATTTATGAATCCAGCTAGCCCACGCATCCTGACCATCAACGGTGGCTCCTCAAGCATCAGGTTCGCACTCTACCAGGGCGAAGAACCACTGAAGCGGGGACTGTATGGAAAGGTTGACCGCGTCGGTTTGAGCGGAACGAATCTGACGTTTACTGACCCGGACAGAAAGCCGCAGGCCGATCTCAGCCTCTCTGCCACCGATCACAAATCAGCGGCGAATTCCTTGTTGGATTGGCTTGAAAAGCAGAAAGATTTTGCCTCGGTTGTGGCCGTGGGACATCGAGTAGTCCACGGCATGAAACATACCGAGCCGGAGATTGTCACAAAAAAACTTTTGGAGGAACTTCGTCGTATCAGTCCAAACGACCCGGATCATTTGCCGCGCGAGATTGAACTCATTGAGGTGCTTCACCAACGCCATCCGAAACTCCCGCAAGTGGCCTGCTTCGACACGGCGTTTCACCAAATCATGCCATGCGTGGCCAAGCTGCTGCCGATTCCGCGGCGCTTCGATGCCAAAGGAGTTCAGCGCTACGGTTTCCACGGTTTATCCTACGCCTATTTGATGGAAGAACTCACACGCCTCGGCGATCCGGCGGCAAAAAAAGGTCGCGTGATTCTTGCGCATCTCGGCAACGGCGCGAGCCTGGCCGCCGTCCGCAACGGCAAAAGCATTGATACCAGCATGGGCTTCACGCCGACGGCAGGGCTGGTGATGAGCACGCGCTCGGGTGATTTGGATCCTGGCCTGGCGCCGTATCTGGCACGGACTGAGCGGATGACCGTCAGCCAGTTTTACAAAATGGTCAATCACGAGTCGGGTCTGCTCGGCGTCTCGGAAACGAGCTCCGATATGCGCGATCTGCTTGAGCATGAAAAAAAGGACGTGCGCGCGGCGGAAGCGGTGGCGCTGTTTTGTTATCAGGCGAAAAAGTGGATCGGTGCCTATGCTGCCGCACTCGGTGGTCTGGACGCCCTCGTCTTCGCCGGCGGTATCGGCGAAAATGCGCCTGTCGTCCGCGCCCGTATCTGTGAGGGGCTGGAATTTATCGGTGTTAAATTGGACCAGGCAAGGAATGCCAAAAACGCCGCAAAAATTTCTACCAACGGCAGTCGGATAACCGTGCGCGTCATTCGCACAGACGAGGAGCTAATGATTGCGCGCTCGGTGAGTTGCGTTCTTACAGTGCGTCTGAAAAATCATGAATGATGAGGAATCAAGCCAGACGGCGGAGTTGAATTCGGATCATCGCGATATAGATCCACGCCACAGCGCTGGATAAGGTGGTTTCGTAATCGCGCACGAGTCGCCGCTGGCGCATCAACCAGCCGAAGGTGCGCTCCACGACCCAGCGGCGCGCCAATACTTTGAAGCCCCTGGTCGTGTCAGAGCGTTTAATGACCTCGACCGCCAGTTTGGGGCGGAGACCTTTGACCCACTGGGCAAAAGTCTCGCCGCTATAGCCGCCATCCACCAACACCCCATAGACAAGGCGGTCGTCACACCGGAGAGTAACATTGAATAAGTGTCCATGAGCACCAGCGGGGACATCATATACCGACTAAACCCCGGCGATATACTTTGTTTCGCGAACAAGGAGTACGATGAGTTCGCGTCTGCCAATGACGCTCAGTTGGCGAGCTCAACAGCCGTGCTCCAGCGTTCGCTCTGGGATTTCATCACCGAGCCAACCACCCGGCAGTTGTATCGCGAGATAGTCCGGTGCGTCCGCATGGGCAGTTCAGCCCGTTTCGATTTTCGCTGCGACTCGCCGGGCTGTCGGCGTATGTTGGAAATGAATGTGGCCCGCGAGGAAAATGGGAGCGTCGAGTTTCGCACGCGCACGCTATCGGAAGAACAGGGCCCGTCGCAAACCGTGCGGGAAAGCCGCAGGGCCATTTCTGACGAGTTCTTGCGGGTATGCTCCTGGTGCAATGCGGTGAATGTTCGCCATGCCTGGGTCGAGGTCGAAGAGGCGGTAAAAATTTTACGGCTGTTTGAACGTTCCCGCCTGCCCCGCCTGACCCATGGCATATGCGTACCTTGCCGTGAAACAATGATCAAGACCGTATCAGAACTGCGGATCGCCGCCTGAAATGGCTCACATAAACGGGCCTTTCTTGTGAATGTCGGCCACGGATAACAAACCCGCCGCCCTAAGGATGTTTAGCTTTCGTTGCTCCCGTTTGCCTGTCAGTCAAAACAGAACCCGTAGGAATTATGACTGGCTCTTAGACTCGCCACGCGAATCAAATCCCGGTAGAGCGATTAAACGCATGTTCCACCGCGGCCAAAAAGTCAGCGAAGAAATGATGTATCAGGCCATTACGATGCCAAAGACTCATGCGTAGCATTCATGAAGAGCAATGCGCTAACCAAAAAGTTGTTCTGGCTGCCGACGGCGTCCCTGTGAATTTATCAAGCCAGCCGCGCTGATGGGCGACGCTGGCTCCTTTATCGCCGACTGACTCGGACAACCAGCTGGCTCAATCAGTTCGGTGCCCCGCTTCGACGAGTGACGGAAATCGATTGATTTGAATCCAATCGCATAGACATCGTATCATGGCCGCCAAATCTTCCAGATCGCTTGGTTTGACAAGAAATGAGGTCGCCCCCAAATCGAACGCACGATCCACGTCTTCGCTGCGCATCGAGGCCGTCAGGACGATAATTGCCAGGCGTTTGAGCCCCGGCTGATTGCGAACCCAGGCTAGGACGTCGAAACCGTTTTTCTTTGGCATGTTGAGATCCAGTAGCATCACTGTTGGCAACGGAAATTTGTTTCGATCAGCGTAATTTCCTTCACCTTTCAGATAGGCAATGGCCTCTTCTCCGTTGCGGACTTCTTGCAGCGGCAAACTGCACGCGGCCATTTTGAAGCCCGCGCGCATAAGCGTGAGATCATTCTCGCTGTCATCTGCCAAAAGGATTGTATTCCGTTTCTTCATGAGCTTTTTGGGGCTTTGCACAACTCCAACCAAAAACGGCTGCCTTGGCCGGGAATGGATTCCACGCCCACTCGTCCGCCCATACGCTCCAACCCCTTCTGAACGATTGCCAGGCCGATGCCGGTCCCGCCATACTTGTCTCCGTCGAGGCGGGTAAACAGCCGGAAGATTTCGCCTTGATGATCGGGTGAGATGCCAAACCCGTTGTCTTCCACCCAAACGCGAATGAACTCTCCTTGTTCTTCCGCCCGCAACCGAACCACCGGCGGCACGCCGGGCGTAACAAATTTCAAGGCGTTGCTGACCAGATTGAACAATACTTGGGCGACGGTTGGCTCGTGCGCCAGCACGATCGGCCACGGCCCGGCGATTTCCATGCGCGCCTGCTTTTCCTGAATATCGGCTTGCAAACGGGCAAGCACCGCCGAGACCACTGTTTGAAGGTTTACTTCAGTCAGCTCAAAACGCTGCTGACTGACGCGACTAAAGGTGAGCAAATCACATAGCAAAGCATCCATGAATTCCGCCGATTTGTTGATGCGATTGGCGTAATCCTTGCCTGCTTCACTCAAGGTGGAGCCCTCGTCCGCCATCAACATCTTGGAAAACCCCCGCATGGCCCGTAGGGGCGCGCGCAAGTCATGCGCGATGGAATAGACAAAGGCCTCCAGTTGATTGTTCGTTGCGCTCAATTCTGAGGTGCGCTCGGTCACCAGCCCCTGAAGTTGTCCGGCGCGATCCGTTAGTTGCGCCTGCGCCCGGTGCAAGGCTTTTTCGACCTCTTCGCGCTCGTCGATTTCTTCATGCAGTCGGGCGTTCGATAAGCCGGCGGCTTCAGTGAGTTCATGCTGCCGCACCGACCCTAGTATCAACGCCTCGTTCATCGCGACCGCCTTTTCGTGGAACTGGGCCGTCTCCGTCACTTGAATCATGACTCCCAGGGGACGTTCCTTTGCAATCACCGGCCACATGGTGTAAGACCAGAAGACCGGATGCGGTATGGAATGCTCCTGTTCGGTGTGGCTTTCGGATATTCCTGTGCGGAAGACGCGGTCGAGCCGTCTTACACAATCGTCGTTTCCCGGCAGCATTTCCGGAAATGGCTTTCCGATGAGTTCGTCTTTGGTTTTTCCGATCAGGCGGCAAAACGCCGGATTGACATAGCGCACCTTGTGGCCCGCTCCCTCGACGGTGACCATCGGCAAGGGCGCATGCTCGACAATAGAAAGGCAGAGGCTCGACAAGTCCGGTGCGTGACTTCCGTTGGTTGATGTCAGATTCGCTACCATAAATTTATCGTTTGGCCTTCGGTTCTGGCGCAGCTTCGGTTTCTTGTGCCTTGCGCGGGCCGCTTCGCACCGGGATTCCTGTAATCAACCCCAGGTAGTCCGTTCGCCGCGGATGGATCACCACCATGCCTTTCTCCGTGATGACATATTCGCGGATGTCTTTGCTGTGATTGCCGCCGCGCATCTTTACGACTGACATTACCTTCCGAATCTGGCCGTCGATCTCCACGTAGCGAAACCGGATAATGTCATCGGTTAAAAATGAGATGGCATAATGACTAAACTGAAACGAGGTAAAATTATCCTCCACTTCCACTGTGCTGAGAATGGTGATGCCGGCGCCAGTCAATGCCCCGATCATCCGATAGAGCGATTCGCGAAAATCGGCGCGAAACCCGGGTGCCAATGCCATCTCAAAGCCGACCAGCGAATCGATTACCAGCCGTTTGGCGTTGATCCTTTTGATGGAATCCAGAATTTCCTGCATCGTTTCATCCACCGAAAGGTCGAGCGGACGAAGATAAAGGGTTTCGAGTGTTCCTGCTTTCTCCGCCGCTTTCAAATGCAGGCCGAAAGTGCCCGCCCGTTGGGTGTAGCCTTCCGGGCGCTCCTCAAAGATGGCCATGATGCCCGCTTCACCTTTGCGAATTCCTTCGGCGATAAATTGGGTAGACAGCGCCGATTTACCGGTTCCCGACGGCCCCGCTACCAGGAGACTGTCGCCCTCAAAAATGCCACCGTCCAACATCTTGTCCAAATCGGGAATCCCCAGGGAAAGACGTCGCCGATTCGCCGGTTTCGTTTTTTGGCCTACTAATCCCAGTGTGCGCGAGAAGGCCTGCAGGCCGCCGGCGCCGATACGCACAGTGTGTAAGCCAGGCACTGATGCCTGGCCACGCACCTTCATAATTTGCAATTTCCGCACCACGGAATTCCGTTCCGCCACCTGCGAGAGCCAGAAGATGCCGTCAACCATGGTAAACAACGGATTGTCCTTGATCTCTTCCTCCACATACTCGCCGACCAGGAACGTCGTCGCCTCCCAATTGGTCAAAAACTGAGCGAGACGGTGGACAAACGATTGCACTTCCAGATCGCCCACCGCGCTACTGGCTTTGCGCGCCAGTGTGCGAAAAGAATCGATAACTACGACCCCCGCGTTGGCTTCCGTGACTTGCTTGATGATTTCCTCCAGCACCGCGTTCAAATCTTTTTCCAAAGCCAGGTCGGACAGGTTGATAAATCGGACGGACTTGCCCAATTTGGCTTCCTCAAAGAAAGAAAACTGTTGCTGATACCGCAACATCCTGAGCACGGGTTCGCCCAAGATGCTGAAATAGAGCGCCGGTTTCTCCGGCGTCGCATTGGCGAAAGCAAATTGATGCGCCATGGTGGTTTTGCCGCAACCGGGCATTCCGGCGATGAGATTGAAAGAATATTCCAAGAAGCCGCCGCCCAGGATGTCATCGAGTCCGCGCACGCCACTGGGCAGTTTGTGGATCGTGACTTTGGCTGGCTTGCCCCGGATTTTTTTAGGCAGTTTGAACCTGACCCCATTATTTTGTGTTTTCATTTTTTTCCCTTTGTTTTATCCGTATCCGAATCGTCAAGCCGAACATTTGGCCAAATCTCGCGTATCAGGCCCTGAGTTATTTCTTCTCCAATGAACGCCACCAACAGACCCAGCAACTCAGCAAGCAGATAGACCCTGCTGTCGAATAATTCGGCTGGGCTGAGTTGTGAGCACAGTTCCTCCCACCCCGCTAAAGAACCATCTGCATTCACATGCACAGCGCGCAGTTTTGGAAATTTCGGATAGGTTAGCGCGAGCGTACGCAAAAGCAGCGCGCGAAAACCGCCTTCGCCCGTGAGAGCCGTCAGGTGAGGTCGTAGCTTCTCACCAGCATAAAAAGCCTCAGAAGTTTTGATCTCCGGAGATTCATTTTCTCTTATCTCATTAGCAATAAGACGGTTGGCAACATGCCACATCTGGGGAGTGGCTCGGTTCATTTAAAAGCCCGTTTGCCTGAGACGCTTTTGAAAGCTTCGCTCGTGTTATTTCTAATTTTCATTTGACCAGCACTCCCGCATCCGAAACCGAGATGTGTAAACATTTCGATAAGTTCGTTACTATGAGCGCCTTCCCTGCGTTTGTAAGGTTGCCATCAACCTAGACCGTGAATAAGCGGTTGGACAGAGTGGGGATTTCCCCCTTAAACGCTGTCCGGCACAGGGAAAGAAAATCGTCCTCGCAGTGCGAAAAAGCCTCTTTGCCAATTGATTTCTCCAGTCGATGTGCCCGCATAATTTGAAGGGGGATATCCCCGATTAGAAAAAACGCTACCACCAGCATAGTGTGAGGATGGCTTTTCGTGCCGATCTCGGTGCCAGCGTTTTCTCAGAAACGTTGTCGGCTGACTGAAGCCATTGATTGACCAAGAACGGCACAAAGAGAGAATTATTATGTTAAAGAATGCCAAAACACTAAAGGGTTACAAATTGATTGCACTCGATGGGGAAATAGGGAAGGTCAAAGAATTTTACTTCGATGACCGTCACTGGACACTCCGCTATTTGGTCGCAGAAACAGGGGATTGGATCATGGATAGACAGGTGTTGATTTCACCGTATGCCTTGGCGTCCGTGGACAACGAGTACCAAAACATTTCAGTAAATTTAACCAAGAAGCAGATCGAGAATGGTCCCTCTTTAAATAGTCACAAGCCGGTCTCGCGGCAATTTGAAGAAGACTATTACGGGTATTATGGATGGCCGATTTATTGGGAAGGCCCGCACAGTTGGGGAGCGACTCCCTACATGGCGCGAGACCGCGAAAAATGGAAAGACTCCCCCAAAGGAAAAAAGGTGTGGAACCCGCATCTGCGCAGCACCCACGAAGTCGGTAGTTATCAGATCGAGGCCCTGGACGGAGAAATCGGCCACGTCGAAGATTTTATCATTGATGAAGAAACATGGGCAATTCGTTATTTAATCGTCGGCACGCATAACTGGTGGCCAGGAAAAAAAGTCCTCGTTTCGCAGCAGTGGATCGAGCGCGTGAGCTGGGGTGAGAGGAAAGTCTTTGCCAATCTTTCCCGCGAGGCCATCAAGAATTCACCGGAATACACGGATGAGTCACCCCTCACTCGGGATTACGAAATTGGACTGCATCGCCATTACGACCGCCAGGGATATTGGATTGATGAACTGGTGGAGAAGTAGCGTTCCAATTGAAAACTGCTGCGCTTGCTCACCGTCCGGATGGCTCAATCGCCCCCTAGAACATCCTGATTACTTTCCACGTCATTTCTGCGGAAGAGAAGTCGATATTCGCGGGTGCAGCGCGGCACGTCCTAATACTAACAATTGAAAGGGAAAATGACTATGAAAATAAAAATGGCGTCCGCAAGGAGCCTGGTTATGAAAGCAAAAAATGGAGCGCGGGGGCACATTGCCCTGGTGCCGCCGAAGAAAAAGAAAGCGGACAAAGTTTTGTCGCCCGATCTGCTGCGAAAAATGAATGCTTATTGGCGCGCCGCGAACTATCTCTCGGTCGGCCAGATTTATCTCTACGACAATCCTCTGTTGAAGCGTCCGCTGAAACTCTCGGATGTGAAACCCCTCGTCGTTGGCCACTGGGGCACGACACCGGGACAGAATTTCATTTATGTGCATTTGAACCGAGTCATCAAGAAGTATGACCTGAATATGTTCTACGTCGCCGGCCCCGGTCATGGCGGTCCGGCACTCGTGGGCAACGTTTATCTCGAAGGCACCTGGAGCGAAGTTTATCCGAACATTACTCAGGATGAAGTGGGGTTAAAAAGACTGTTCATGCAATTCTCGTTCCCGGGCGGCATTTCCAGCCATGTGGCGCCCACAACGCCCGGATCCATTCACGAGGGCGGCGAACTGGGTTATTCGCTCTCGCACTCTTTCGGGGCGGCGTTCGATAATCCCGACCTGATGGTTGCCTGCGTCGTCGGCGACGGCGAAGCGGAGACCGGCCCGCTGGCGACGGCGTGGCAGTCCAACAAATTTCTTGATCCGATTACCGATGGGGCCGTGCTGCCTATCTTACATCTCAACGGCTACAAGATTTCCAACCCGACACTTCTGGCGCGAGTTGAACCTGATGAGCTGGAGCAATTTTTCCGTGGCTGTGGTTGGACACCTTACTTTGTGGAAGGGGATGATCCGGAAACGATGCATGAACTGATGGCTACTGCCTTGGAAAAGGCTATTGAGGACATTCGCCAAATCCAAAAGAACGCGAGGGATAAGAAAGACTCCACTCGTCCGCGCTGGCCCATGATCGTTCTGAGGTCACCGAAAGGGTGGACCGGGCCGAAAGAAGTGGACGGTCTGAAAGTGGAAGGCACGTTCCGCGCCCACCAAGTGCCGATCCTGGTGGACGGAGAACATCCCCAGCACGTCAAGCAACTTGAAAAGTGGATGAAGAGCTATAAGGCCGAGGAACTGTTCGATGCCAATGGCCGACTTATGCCGGAGTTAGCCGAGTTAGCGCCGATAGGCAACCGGCGCATGGGCTCCAATCCGCACGCCAACGGTGGGCTCCTATTGCGTGACCTGTGCATGCCGGACTTTCGCGACTATGCGATGAAAGTGCGTTCACCCGGAGGAGTGGATGGGCAGGATACGCTGGTGTTGGGCAAATTCCTGCGCGACGTCGTCAAACTCAATATGCACAGTTTTCGAATCTTCGGCCCCGATGAAACCCTCTCCAATCTTTTGGGCGCGATATTTGAAACCACCAACCGGCAGTGGGAAGCCCGAGAAGTAAAAACGGACGAATTTCTCGCTCCTGCCGGACGCGTGGTGGATTCGATGTTAAGCGAACATCAGTGCGAAGGTTGGTTGGAAGGTTATTTGTTGACTGGGCGGCACGGGCTTTTCAACAGCTATGAGGCGTTCATTCGCATCGTGGACTCAATGTTCAGCCAGCACGCAAAATGGTTGAAGGTAACTTCGGAACTCCCATGGCGACGTCCAATCGCGTCGTTGAATTATCTGCTCGCCTCACATGTCTGGCAGCAGGATCACAACGGGTTCACCCATCAGGACCCCGGCTTCCTCGACCACGTCATCAATAAGAAGGCCGACATTGTGCGCGTTTATTTGCCGCCCGATGCGAACTGTCTGCTCTCGGTATTTGATCATTGCCTGCGCAGCCGGCATTACGTCAACGTCGTCGTGGCCGGGAAACACGCCCTCCCGCAATGGTTAAGCATGGACGCGGCCGTTGTGCATTGCACCGAAGGCATTGGTATCTGGCAATGGGCCAGCAATGACCAGGGTTCCGAGCCAGATGTGGTGATGGCTTGTTGTGGGGACACGCCCACGCTGGAAGTTTTAGCCGCGGTTTCCATTCTTCGCCGGCATCTGCCCGATCTTAAAATCCGGGTGATCAATGTGGTGGATCTCATGAAGCTGCAATCCATGTGCGAGCACCCGCACGGGTTGTGCGATACCGACTACGATTCGCTTTTTACCAAAGACAAACTCATCATCTTCGGCTTTCACGGCTACCCATGGCTGGTGCACCGGCTGACGTATCGCCGGAACAATCGCAATCTTCACGTCCGGGGCTACAAGGAAGAGGGCACCATCACGACGGCCTTTGACATTCGGGTGCAAAATGAACTCGACCGCTTTCATCTGGTGCAGGACGTGGTGGATCATCTCCCACAATTAGGCTCACAGGGCGATTACCTAAAACAGCAGATGCAGGACAAGCTTATCGAGCACAAACATTACATCGATCGGCACGGCCAGGATTTGCCGGAAATTCGGAATTGGAAATGGACAAGCCGCAAATGAAATCACCAGACCTCATTGATACCGCAATGGCGCTGGTTGCCGACGACAAGGGTCTGCTGGCGATGGATGAGAGCAATCCAACCTGCAACAAGCGTTTTGCCAATTTGGGGATTCCCCAGACCGAGGAAACGCGCCGCGAGTATCGGGAGTTGATTGTGACCACACTTCACCTGCATGAGTGTATTAGTGGTGCGATTCTCTATGACGAGACCATTCGTCAGCAGAAGAAAGACGGCACTCCCTTCGTCAAAGTCCTCATCCATGCGGGAATTATTCCCGGCATCAAAGTCGACACCGGCGCCAAGGACATGGCTGGGCATCCCGACGAGAAAATAACCGAAGGTCTGGACGGCCTGCGTGATCGGCTTGCGGAATATTTTCAAATGGGCGCGCGGTTTGCCAAGTGGCGCGCGGTGATTGCCATCGGCGATGGTCTTCCCAGTCGCAGTGGTCTTGAGGCCAACGCTCACGCTCTCGCGCGCTATGCGGCGTTGTGTCAGGAAGCCGGGCTCGTCCCCATCGTCGAGCCGGAAGTACTCATGGACGGTGACCATACTTTGGAACGCTGTCTCAAAGTAACAGAGGAAGCCTTGCGAAACGTTTTCATCCAGTTGAACTGCCAGCGGGTGCTGCTGGAAGGCATGATTCTCAAACCCAACATGGTGCTTCCCGGATTGACTTGTGCAAAACAGGAATCCGTAAACGAGGTGGCCGACGCCACAGTGAAATGTCTTTTGCGAACCGTGCCGGCTGCCGTTCCGGGAATTGCGTTCCTATCGGGCGGCCAATCCGCTGAACTGGCCTCGGGGCGGCTGAATGCCATGAATGTCCAGTTCAAGTCTCATCTACCCTGGCCGTTGGCGTTTTCATTTGCCCGCGCCATTCAACAACCCGCTTTGGAGTTTTGGAAAGGTGACCCGTCCAACGTGTCCCTTGCTCAGCAAGCTTTGCTTCATCGAGCCAAATGCAACCGAGCCGCGCGTCGTGGCGAATACACCGCGGCGATGGAAATGACTTGAGCTGGTGGCAATTTTCCGCGGGAACAAACATTGGAATGAAGAAGCTCATTATTTTCGACCTGGATGGCACGCTTGCCGAAAGCAAAGCATCGGTCGATGCTGAAATGGGCACACTGCTCAATGCTCTGTTGGGAATTGTGAAAGTGGCTGTGATTTCCGGCGGCGACTGGCCTCAATTTGAAAAACAAGTGCTCGCCAACCTTCCTCATGACGAACACTTGAAGAATCTGTCTCTTCTGCCTACTTGCGGAACAAAGTATTTTCAACATTCGGGCGATTGGAAAAAAATCTATTCGGAAGATTTCACCGCAGAGGAAAAGAGGAAGATCACCAGTTCGCTAAAACAAGCGCTCGCAGCAACGGGCTTCAAGGACGAAAAGGTCTGGGGAGAAACAATTGAAGACCGGGGAAGCCAGTT